>WNGE01003153.1_pt1 | contig 19616 bp, 20 predicted proteins | sample 5400651 | NCBI WGS metagenome assembly WNGE01 (sample SAMN13153370, study PRJNA577476) | soil metagenome | isolation source: 60 cm soil or saprolite under grassland replicate 2 | place: USA:California | collected 2016-06-15
GGCAACGAGCATCTGGTGAGACTCTGACCAACTTAATAGCCTAGATTTGAGGCGATGTCCGACTGACTTCACTCACTGGTTGGTCTAGGTCTCATTGTCGCTGACGGTCGATCTTTTACTCGGCATCCAATCACTCCTCATCTTCCTGTTCGCTGGTTACGAGTATCATACCTTGATGCACTTCCCGACCCTTCCGAACCAGACTGGTACCGGCAGTAACGTCCCTCTGGTTTCCATAATTTTGCCGGTCAGAAACCAGGCCAGAACCGTTAGTGATTGCGTCAGGTCTTTGGTGGGTCTTGAGTATCCCAACAAGGAGATCATTGTTGTGGACGGGGGTTCAACCGACGGGACCCGGGAGCTCGTTCAGAAGTTCTCTCATGAGATCACGCTAGTTGACGAGGAGCCTCTGCCAGATGGCTGGGTGGGAAAGAACTGGGCATGCCATCTCGGCTACAAGAGATCGCGAGGCGAGCTGCTCCTATTCACCGATGGTGATTCCGTCCACGCAATAGATAGCCTGGCAAGGTCTGTCAACTATCTTCGGGCGGAGAATGCGGATCTCGTTACACTTGCGCCTGGAACCATACTGAGGAGCTTTTGGGAGAGGCTCCTGCAACCACCAATCTTCCTTCTGATCATGATTCTAGTAGGTGGAAAATTGGTTAATGATGATAATCGGCTGAATGCGATTGGAAATGGGCAGTACATGCTCTTTCGTCGAGAGGCTTACGACAGGATTGGGGGACACTATGCCGTTCGTGACAAGATTATCGAGGACTATTCCCTGGGCAGATTGCTGAAGAGGGCAGGGATGCGGCTGCGGTTTGTCACCGCCTCGGATGCCCTGGGAGTCAGAATGTACGCTAGCCTAGGTGAGATCTGGCGGGGCTGGAGGAAGAACTTCTACACGGTGTCCGAGAAGCATATGCTACCTAGAGCGGTCACTCGAATCTTCCTGATGTTCACGTTCCTCGTATTGCCCTTCGCTGTCCTAGGTTACGGTATCTTACTGGCAGCAGCAACCCCTCTGAACGCCTACCTGGTCGCCGGACTCTTCATGTCTGGACTCCTGTGGCTTGGCATAGTCATGCTAGACAATTCCATTGGAGTCAGCCCTCTATACGCGCTGATGTTCCCACTTGCAATCATGGTCTACATTTTCATCGGGATCGATTCGACAGTTCGAGGGTCGCTTGGCTTTGGCTTCTCGTGGAAAGGGCGGGTATATGGGAAACCGATAGAAAGACAGTTAGAGCCCAGCCCAGTCTAAAAACAGAGATTCAAGGCGTCCAAGACATGAGCCAGGTAGTCGAACAGATCTCAAACGAGATTCTCGAACGACTCCTAACTCTCGAAAACCCATCCAAAGAAGATGTCAACAAGGTCAAGATCGAAGTCTGCAGAAAGTACAAGTCACCCTTCGTTCCGGCCAACTCAAGCATCCTCCAACTCTTATCCGATGATCTTCGACCGAGACTCCGACCAGTCCTAACTGACAAACAGGTCCGCGGCATCAGCGGCGTAACCACCGTGGCAGTGATGCCCAAACCCTACGGCTGCCCTCACGGAAAGTGCACCTATTGCCCTGGAGGTCCAGAGGTAGGCGTCCCGCGTGCCTACACTGGAAAAGAGCCCGCCGTCATGAGGGCTCTCGAATCAAAGTACGATCCCTTCCTACAAGTGAGTGGTCGACTATCGCAGCTACGGCACATGGGCCACTTTGTCGACAAGGTGGAACTGATCTTGATAGGAGGCACCTTTCCGTTCATGCCTCGCTCGTATCAGGAAGAATTCGTCAAGAGATGCCTGGACGCTCTCAACGGCCAGGAGTCGGGATCACTTGACGAAGCCAAGCAAATTGCTGAGAAGGCTCAGGTCAAAAATGTCGGAGTTACGGTCGAGACTCGGCCCGACTGGTCCCGGAGAGACCACGTAGACCATATGCTGTCTATGGGTGTTACCCGAGTCGAGATAGGTGTCCAGACCCTCTACGATGATGTGTACGAAAGAATCCATCGCGATCATTCAGTGGCAGACGTTGTCGAAGCCACGCGGACTCTGAAGGAGTCGGGTCTCAAGGTAGGATACCATATGATGTTGGGGCTTCCCGGCTGCGATGAGACACGAGATCTGGACGCCTTTCGAAGGATTTTCGAAAGCTCAGAATTCAAACCGGACATGCTGAAGATCTATCCATGTCTCGTCACACCTGGAACCAAGCTGTATGAGCAATGGCAGACGGGGGAGTACAAGCCTTACTCGACAGCGCAAGCCGCCCGTCTAATCGCCGAGATCAAACGGTTCATCCCTCCATGGGTGAGGATAATGAGAATCCAACGAGAGATTCCTGTTGATGGAATCGCGGATGGAGTGAAGAACGGAAACCTTCGCCAACTGGTCCAAGAAGAACTGGGTCGTCAAGGAATCGAGTGTCATTGCATAAGATGTCGGGAAGTCGGACAGCACATCATGCGAAACGGTTCGAACCCTAGAACCGATGATGTCAACATCCAACAAATAGCGTACGAAGCGTCAGGAGGCACTGAAGTCTTTCTTTCATTCGAGGACCCAGCCCAAAGCCTACTAGTTGGCTATGTTCGGCTACGGATTCCAGGTGACAACTCTCATCGTCCCGAAATCAAGGACAAGAATGCCGCGATTATTCGAGAACTGCACGTCTTCGGTCAAACTGTTCCCGTCGGCACAAGATCAGAATTGGCGTTTCAGCACAAGGGCTACGGATCTAGGCTTGTAGTTGAGGCTGAGCGCGTAGCGTCCGAGGAGTATGACAGGACCAAGATGGTTGTGATAAGCGCTCTTGGGACGAAGAACTACTACTCACGTTTCAACTATCAACACGATGGACCCTACGTATCCAAATCATTGACTTAGAAAAGCCGCTACTGGATACAAGCGAGGTAAGGTCAAGCCATGTCAGCTTCCATACTCGAAGGATATCAAGGAGAAATCCTACGGCGACTCAAGAACGCCAATGCCCAGATTGGCAGCATTATTAGAATCACGACAAAATCAGGCGAGGTTTTCGAAGGAACACTGTTCCCAAGGTCAGAATACACCGATCCGAACCACATAGTTCTCAAGCTCAAGAACGGCTACAACATAGGAATCCACTACGACAAAACCGAGAAGATAGAAGTCACAGGCCAAGGCCCAAAACCACACTTTTCAAAGCCACCATCTCCACCGAAGAGCTCCGGATTGCCCAGAGTGGCGATCATCAGCATGGGAGGGACGATAGCTAGCCGAGTTGACTACCGTACAGGCGCCGTCCAACCTGCGCTGACCGCCGCGGACCTTGCAAGTGTTGTGCCAGAGCTTGCGTCTATTGCTGAAGTTGAAGCTCACATTCTGTTCAGCGAGCTAAGCGAGAACGTCACTCCCGCACAATGGACAATACTAGCAGAGGATGTTGCTAAGAGGATAGGGGACAAGGTTGACGGAGTTGTTGTGAGTCAGGGAACTGACACAATGCATTACACGTCAGCAGCCCTGAGCTTCGCCCTGCAACATCTTTCAGTTCCTGTAATGCTAGTGGGAGCTCAAAGGTCCTCAGATCGTCCAAGCTCTGATGCGGCCTCAAACTTGACCGGAGCGGTCGCTCTTGCCGCCGGAGCCGATATGGCAGCGGTTGGGGTAGCGATGCACCAGGACATGTCAGACCGCTACATCATCGCCCACAAGGGCACAAGAGTACGAAAGTGTCATACGAGCCGGAGAGACGCTTTCAAGTCCATCGGCTCAAGCCCCTTGGCAAGATACGACCTGCAGACGAGTCAGATCGAACGGTTCGACGATGCTCCAAGACGGGGAGTCAGTCGCAACCTCACCGTCAAGCCACATTTCGACCAGCACGCTTACCTGTTGAAATTCTATCCGGGCTTCAATCCTGAAATGATCACTTCCGCCGTTTCAAATGGTGCACGCGGACTAGTCCTCGAAGGAACAGGCCTCGGACATGTCTCGAAATACTGCTACGACGCAATCAAGAAGGCGTTGAAAGAAGAGATCCCCGTTTTCATGACCTCGCAAACGATCTGGGGCAGAGTGGACATGAATGTGTACGTAACCGGACGCGATCTCCTCAACATCGGCGTCACCCCCCTCGAAGACATGCTCTCAGAAACTGCCCTCGTCAAACTCATGTGGGTCCTAGGCCAGACACGATCCCCAGAAAAGATTCGCGAACTCATGTTGCAAACCGTAGCGGGAGAGATTACAGAAAGGACGCCGATAATGGAGGCCATATAATCGCCATTCGACTACTCAGCTCTAGGACTGAGGGTCGGCCTTGAGGTTCACAGGCAGCTAGACACTCACCATAAACTGTTCTGTGACTGTCCAACAATCCTTTCCACAAAGCCGCCGAGCCTAACCCTAGACCGTAGACTCAGACCTACTCAGAGCGAACTGGGGCAGATAGACCCAGCAGTCCTCTTCGAATTTCATAAAGGCCGGACCATAAGATACGAAGCCGACCCAGAAACTACAGATCTGGTCGAGATAGACGAAGAGCCTCCGCACCACCTCAACGAGGAAGCGATCGATATCGCACTAACCATCAGCGCCTTGTTCAGTGCCCGTTCGATGGACGAGATTCATGTAATGCGAAAAGTAGTCATTGACGGTTCGAACACTACGGGATTTCAGAGGACAGCAATAATCTCCGTTGACGGCAGGCTCAAGGTCGATGGAAAGGAAATCCCAATCCAACAAATAACGCTAGAAGAGGACTCAGGACGAAAGACAGGGGAGAGCAAGAATTCAGTAACATTTCGACTCGATCGCCTTGGAGTTCCCCTGATAGAAATCTCAACCGGGGCTGACATCAACGATCCCCAGGAGGCTGGTCGAGTAGCCTTCGCAATCGGGAAGATGCTCCGTGCTACAAGGAGTGTCAAACGTGGTCTCGGGAGCATCAGGCAAGATCTCAACGTATCCATCAAAAATGGTGCACTTATAGAAATCAAAGGCGTTCAGGAACTCGAACTCGTCGCCAAGGTCATAGAGCTGGAAGTGCAGCGTCAAACAATCCTGTTACAGATTCGAGAAGAGCTCAGAACGCGAAGTCTCAAACCCACAGATTTTACGGACAGCTTCGTCGATCTGACGGAGCAACTCTCATCGTCCCAGTCGAAGATTATTCAGTCGGCCTTGAAAAACGGTGGCATCGTTCTCGGCATCCGTCTTCCAGGTTTCAAGGGACTTCTCAAACAGGAGCTAATGCCAGGAGTCAGGCTGGGAACCGAATTGGCGAAGCGAGCAGTCTTTTGGGGACGGGTGGGAGGAATCTTCCATTCTGACGAACTTCCCGGCCATGGGATAAGCGAAAGTGAAGTCGAAGCGATTTACAGAAGACTTGAATGCGGCCCCTCGGACGCATTTGTTCTGATCGCCGATTCCAAAGAGAATGTCCTTGATGGATTGAAGGCGGTCCTCGAAAGAGCAAAGGAAGCCCTAGCCGGAGTACCTGAAGAGACCCGCACAGCTAATCCTGATGGGACGACACAGTACATGAGACCCAGGCCAGGCCCAGCCAGGATGTATCCTGAGACCGACGTGCCTCCAGTACAGATCAGTCCCGAAAGAATTAGGCGCATCGCTGAGAATTTGCCTCGCATGCCCGAGGAAGTGGCGAAAGAGCTCGGGTCAAAATATGACGTCGGTCCAAAGCTTGCGGGTGAGCTGGTAAACTCGGACTACCTAGGAACGTTCGAGCATATTGTCACGAGTACCAAAGGAGTGTCACCGAGCTTCGTGGCGACAGTGCTCACAGGATCCCTACGCAATCTTGAAAGAGAGAACGTCCCGATTGAAAATGTAACCGACTCTCACCTAAGGGAGATCTTCAATCTGGTGGGGGAGCAAAAGACGGCTAAGGAGTCGGTTATCGATATCATCAAGTGGGTATCGTCGAATCCTAACGCTCCTGCAAGGGATGCTCTCGGAAAGCTAAATCTTGAGATGTTAACGGAGGAACAATTAAGTGAGATCATTTCCAGAATCTTGGAGTCTAGTCGTTCCTTCGTCAAGGAGAATGGGGCGAAGGCGTTAGGAAAAATGATGAACTTGGTGATGGGCGAGGTTCGGGGTCGAGCTGACCCGAAGCTAGTTACCGAACTCCTGCGGACACGATTGGAACAATTCAAAGGGTGACATCAGTTGATTCGCGAAGGTCCTGAAAAATCATCGATGGTCGAAATGGACGATCTTGATCGGAAGATCCTCCAAGCGTATCTAATGGATGCTCGAATGTCCTACAGGGAATTAGCGCACAAGCTGGGAGTGTCAACGACCACTATTCAGTCGCGAACCAGCAAGTTGGAAAAATCTGGCATTATTCGAGGATACTCAGCGATCTTTGATCATGAGAAGGTAGGGTTTCAATTGACAGCGCTTACTGAGGTGTCGGTGGCAAAGGGGAAGTTGTTGGAGCTTGAGAAAGAGGTCGCCAAGATGCCCCAAGTGTTAGCCGTCTATGATGTGACGGGTCTCACTGATGCGATGGTGATCGCTAAGTTCAAGAGTCGTGAGGAGCTAAGCAAATTCACGAAGGCATTGTTGGCGATGCCTTTCGTGGAACGAACGAATACGCACATTGTATTGACTACTGTGAAAGAGGATTTCAGACTACTGTAGAATTATCCAGTCAGAATCGGTTCCTTCTCTAGTTCGCTGAGAGGTCAAGCACCTCTCGGCTTGCGAGCGAGAATCAGATGCGTGAGACTACTTTCACTGTATGTACTTCTGGGCAATTAGGAGTTCTGCGTTTAGAATCGAGCATCCAGCTCCCCCTCGAACGAGGTTGTGTCCCAAGACGATGTACTTGATTCCATTGAGGGCAGAATCCCTTCGCAGTCTCCCAACACTCACCGTCATGCCGTTGCCCTCATCCACGTCGAGTCGTGTCTGAGGTCGATCCTCCTCTTCCCGAACGATCACGGGATGAGTCGGCGCACTAGGCAGTTTCATCCTTTGCGGCGTCGACTGGAACTCCGACATCGATTTCGCGGCTTCTTCTGGGGAAGTCGGAGTTCTTGTCTTGGCGAAGACGGCTTCAATGTGCCCATGGATTGTTGGCACTCGTTGGCAACTAGCCGATACCGTAACCGTTGCTGGTTTGGTCGCGGTGCCAAGAATCTTGTTCGTCTCGCGCTCTACTTTCTCTTCTTCGTTTCTAATGAAAGGGATCACGTTCTCGAGAATGTCGATCGACGCTACTCCCGGATAGCCTGCTCCAGAGATTGCTTGCATGGTCGAGACAATGACAGTTTCGAGGCCGAAACGATCTTGAAGCGGCTTCAATGAAAGGCTGAGGATTGCTGTTGTGCAGTTCGGATTCGCCACTATGAAACCATCCCATTTCGTCCTACGCTTCTGATTTTCCACAAGTGAGGCGTGCTCAGCATTCACCTCAGGGTTGAGTAGCGGAACATCGCGGTCCATTCTGTGCGATGATGCGTTCGAAAAGACTGGAAACCCTGCTTTGGCGAACTCCTCCTCGATCGGCCCAGCTACTTCAGTGGGAAGAGCGGAGAAGACGATATCAGGGTCAGCTAACGCACGGGGGGTTGCCTCAACCACTTGTAAGTCTCCTAAATCGTCGAGGATGTGTCTATGCGTCTGACCGCCTACTGCAGCAGCATAGGACTTTCCGACACTCCTGTCGCTGGCCGCGACTGCAGATACTTCCAACCATGGATGGTTAGCGAGGAGCTGTACGAACTTCTGACCCATCATCCCCGTAGCCCCGAGGACCACGGCTTTCTTCTTCGTCGTTGGCACCATGTCTTTCCTCTATTGGAGTCGTTCTCTCCGTTTCAAGCTCTACGAGCTAGTCAGACATCCACTGGCCTCGGTACCTCGTGTCCCGAATATGTCAGTATCGTTTTCGAAGCCGGCGCATGACGGTCCATTGTTCTGCTTAGACCTTTATAGGCTGGGAATGGTCAACCAGCAACGATATTGTATGCCTCAACGATCAGAAGAACTGACCCAGTCTTCATTAGCGGAAATCTTGGGAAAAATGTCTGAAAAGGGCTATGCTCTAAACTTCGACGTTACGCTGGAACTCGCAACCCCCACACTGAAGGTTGGAACCGTGAGAGTCCACGGAAAACTCGAGTCTGCGGCTCTCAAGAAGAGATAACCTGATTCCCCGATCGCAACGCTAACGGAAACTCTCACTAACGTCCAAGATAGCGCGTACTTCCAGGATCAAATCCCAAATACTCGACAGCCCAGTGTAATCCTATGAGCCAACCTTGGATAGGCGGCGCTAGGCTTCCCGGCGTAAAAGGGACATCGACAAGCCGGTATGTAGCCTTAGTCGCAGTGTTGACCGCTCTCTTCACCGCCTACGGGTACGTCACGAGCATTGAGCTCCGGTCAGTGACCAGATCACTGGATCTCTTCTTCTTACTACCCGCTTTTTTCGCCATCCTGGTGTCCCTAACAGGCAAGAAATGGGGTGGAACTATTCTCGCCACTATTATCGGACTGATCTTCCTAGGCACGCCCAGTGCCGCCGGCAACTTTTCCCCTCACATTACCGCCTCAGTAGTCGTGAATGGTTTAGTCTTCGATCTCTACCTGCAGCGTTCCGGTGGCAGCCTTCTAGACCCGTCGAGAAAACATCTTGTCCTAGCAGGCACGTTGGGAAACTTCGCAATGGCTCCCGCAGGTTTACTTGTCCTCCAGGCTGTCGGGGGACCATCAACTGCAGTAATATGGGCGATTGCGCTGATCGGTGATACTCTAGTCGGTGCAGCGGGCGCATTCTTCGGGACACTAGTCGTCGAGAGAGTAAAGGGCCTACAAGCAAGACGAGTCCTCGAAGCAGAGTCCGCTGTAAGAGTTAGAGTCTAAACATAGCGACAGCTCGACTCCGCTCAGATATCAGAAACCTGAGCTCTCCCAGTACAGGTAACGATCCATCAATATGAGTGCAATGTACAGATTAATCTCGGCCGATTTAGCTCCATGTCGAATAGCGACACCATGAACGACACTGATTCTCGTAAGACCCGAGGAAACGCTAGGCTAGTCGGGACTGTGTTTTTAGGAATCGTGGTCCTTCTATCGGCTTGGTTCGCTTTGGCATACTTTCATCTTGCATATCTCCAACGATACATTGTTGACAGCATAAATCCCAACGGCTCTATTCTCCGCGTTATGCTAATCGCTACACTCGGGGGATTCATTCTGTCAGTTCCGATCCTGAGAAGCCTCTCAGGCAGGGAGAAGATTTCACAAGTCAAGGTACAACCAGTACCACAATTCCGAAACCCAAAAGTTCATCCGCTTTTCACGACCTCGAGGCCAGCAAGGGATACGAATTTTATTATTAGGAAAACAAAGAATCGGGGTAGAATCTCGAGAAACCGTGCTGGAGAGCGACTTCCACCTAGCGATCAGGCGTAGGGCGTGCAGCAATTCTTAATGCCCTGCCCTCTCCTATCATAACGAAGTCTACCCGGAGAGTGTTTGGCGTTTGTGTGGAATATTCGGCTGCGTCCTTCACGAGGGTTCTAAAGCGGCCCCAATTATCCATTCTGCGCTCAAGCGCCTCGAATACAGGGGCTACGACTCAGTGGGCGAAGTAACCGTCGATAATGACCGATTGACTGTCAAGAAGGATAGCGGACGACTGGAGGAGGTCCACGCAAAATACAATCTCGACGACCTTCCGGGACCAGTAGGGGTTGGCCACACTCGATGGGCGACGCACGGAAGACCCGTGTACGAAAACTCTCACCCCCTCGTGGATTGCGAGTCGCGGATCGCCGTGGTTCACAATGGAATTATCGAAAATTATCTAGAAATCAAGAGAGAACTGGAAGCGAAAGGCCACACGTTCCAATCGAGAACCGACACCGAAGTCGTCCCGCACTTGGTCGAAGACTATCTCTCTCACGGGATGAGCCTGGAAGAGGCGTTCCGGAAAACCGTGAACCGTCTTGAAGGAGCCTACGCGATCGTACTCACCAGCACAGAACAGCCGAAGACAATACTCTGCGCCCGTCAGGAAAGCCCTCTCGTCTTGGGTCTCGGAGACGGTGAATACTACTGCTCTTCAGACTTCGCAGCTTTCTTGCCACTCACCCGAAAAGCGGTACTTCTCGACGAAGGAGAAATGGCCGTTCTGGATCCCAAAGGAATGAAGATTCTCAAGCTGAAAAACGCCGCTCCAGTAAAACGAGAAGCCATCACCATCACTTGGGACCCCGAGTCCGCAAAGAAGCAAGGCTTCCGGCACTTCATGCTAAAAGAAATACACGAACAAGCGCAAGCCCTACGTGACGCTCTCCGAACAGAGCAGATCTACTACGACCAATTCTCCCGCAAGATCATTGAAGCCGACAAGGTCTTCATCGTAGCCTGTGGCACCTCATATCACGCTGGGCTCGTCGGCAGCATAGCCCTAGCGAAGATAGCTGGGATCAACGCCAGAGCAGTGGTTGCCAGTGAATTCTCCGAAGAGGCCCTGGATCTAGTAACTTCGAAGACTGTCATTCTGGCTATCAGCCAGTCTGGTGAGACGATGGACACTCTTAACGCTGTGCGTGACGCAAAGGCGAAGGGTGCGACGGTTCTGAGTGTCCTGAACGTGTTGGGTTCGACTCTGATGCGGCTATCCACTGTATACATCGACCAAAATTCAGGACCGGAAATAGGTGTGGCCTCAACCAAGGTATTCACCAGTCAGATCGCGGTGCTTCTGCGACTCGCTGCGACCATTGGCCGGAAGAAGGGCGAAGTATCTGCGAAAGAGATTGGCGAGCTAGAAGACGCGCTCCACAGAACCCCGGCGCTTATCCAGAGCATTCTGAATACGAAGGTGGAAGATGTGAAGAGAATAGCAGAGGAATGCGACGGCGCATCAAGTATCTGCTTCTTGGGACGAGGAATCAACGTCCCGACTGCACTCGAAGGTCGTCTCAAACTCCTGGAACTCAGCTACGTCCCGGCGATCGCTTATCCAGCTGGTGAGAGTAAACATGGTTTCATCGCACTCATCGAAGAAGGATTTCCAGTGATCTTCGTCGCACCTAACGATGATACCCACAAGCGGATTGTCGGAAACATAATGGAGATGAAGGCTCGTGGTGCTCGGATCATCTCAATCATTGAGGAAGGAGACGAAGAGGTCAGAAACCTCTCCGATCGCGTCATCGAAATCTCAGAGTCTCTGCCGTCCCTCGTAACCCCTCTCGTATATGTAGTACCATTGCAGCTACTGGCATACTATCTATCCGTGATCAAAGGACACGACCCCGACTATCCTCGCAACCTAGCAAAGAGCGTAACTGTGGAATAGGACAACCGTCCTTGTCCGAGGGATCTACAGCCGAAGAGGAATCCCTGGAGTCCAGACTGGAAAAGGCGTTAGAGGACGCGTGGTCGAAAGTCAATATCGCTCTCGATAGGACATCTAGGTCTTCAGCAGATGTCGCTCTGGAAATCTGGTTCGCCGCAGAAGCTCTAGAGTACAGCAGCCTTCTGTTCAATCTGACGTATGGCTTGGAGGACGTGAAACCCGCTGTGAAGCTTCGAAAAGGGGAGGCTGCTCTAGTCCTGGTCAAAGACTCAATGGAACTTCTAAAACAAGTGCGGGAAGGACGACGGTGGTCTGTTCCGGATGCCTATGTCAACCTTAGAACAGCCGCAGACTATCTGAAGGTTGCTCATTTGGACCAGGTCAAGAAATCTACCAAGAAACGGGGATAGCGTTTAACTAGAGCTTTGGTCCGGGCGAAAAGCTCTCGCAGGGTATCTGCGTGTTTCGCTCGATCACTTGTCTCGCCGGCGGCGTTGGGGCCGCTCGCTTCCTAGACGGTCTCGCCAAAGTATTTCCTGCCGAAAAGATAACCGTTATCGTCAATACCGGCGATGATCTTCAATACCTAGGATGTCACGTTAGCCCCGACCTCGACATCGTGACCTACACTCTTGCAGGAATCGTGGACAAGGCAAAAGGATGGGGCATTGAAGGGGACACATTTGGCTGTATGGATCAGCTGGGAAAATACTCTGCCGAGACTTGGTTCCGGATTGGAGACAAGGACTTTGCAACCCATCTTCTACGTACAGCATACCTCCAGCAAGGCTTCAATCTATCCGAGGTAACCGAGAAGATCCGCAATTCTCTCGGAGTCAAAGTGAAAATCTTACCTATGACGGACCATATGGTAGCGACCAAGATCAAGACCCCTCGTGGCGTACTGGAATTCCAGGAATATTTCGTCAAGAGGAAGTTCCAGGACAAAGTAGAGGACGTGACGTATGAGGGAGCGGCTCATGCCACACCCGCGCCGGGCGTTATCCTCGCTATTGATAAGACGGACCTCATCATTCTATGTCCCAGTAATCCGATTTTGAGCGTAGGCCCAATTCTGGCCATCCCTGAGATTCGCACCACCATTGCAAAAACACGTGCTAAGATCGTGGGAATCAGCCCAATCGTTGGAGGGAAGGCAATCAAGGGGCCACTAGACCAGATGATGGAGAGCTTGGGGTTGGAAGTCTCTCCTTACGGCGTCGCCCAGCTCTACAAGGGGCTGATGAGAGGGTACGTTATTGACGACCTCGATCGAGCTACTATCCCCAAGATCACGAGTCTTGGTATGAGGGTTATCGCGACAAAGACGGTAATGGATTCTGAAGAAGCCAAGTCAAAGCTAGCAGAAAACACGTTGAGGTTTGCAGAGACCATCTCATGACCGATAACTGGGCAGTAATCCCCGTAAAGGGGCTTACAGAAAGCAAAACAAGACTCTCAACGTCTCTTCAAGGGGATCAGAGAAGGATTCTCGTCGAGGCGTTATTGGAGGATGTTCTTGCTTCAGTTGTTCGATCAAGGGTTTACGGAACGATAATCGTAATTTCATCTGACGAAAGCGTCAGGACTCGAGTGAAATCGCAAGGGGTCTCTTTTGTCAAACAAACTAGCGTAGGTCTGAATCGTGCAATAGAGCAAACCAATAGATTTGCATTGCAAAAGCATGCGAGATCTGTTACCAATGTCCTTGGAGATATACCGTTGGTAGATCCTGGAGATTTCAAGGAAATATCGAGTTTGGGAGATGCCTCCCAAAGAGTCGTTATGGCTCCCTCACTGAAGGGAGGGACGAACGTCATGTTGACTTCGCCTCCTGGCGTGGTTTCGCCCAGTTATGGAAGATGGAGCTACTCCAAACACCTCCATCAGGCGCAGGTGAGAGGTGTAAATGCGTACTCAATATCGAATTCACGTATCTCCTTCGACATCGACTCTACATCTGATCTGATCGAACTACGGCGGCGCGATCCTGAGGGAAGGACAGCATCGGGACGAGTGATCAGCGAGTACAGAGTGCTTCTAAACGACCATGGGCTCTCGCTTTCCGCAATCTCCTGACGTCCCAGATCTACTCATTTTTGAGTGGAAACTCTTTTATGAGTAGAAGAAATCCGCCCGCTGACCGTCTTGAACAGAACACAATCTGTGAGTTCCTTGACACTTGTTTCATCGATGGGGGCTCTTGGTAACGTTCTGGGGGTAGTCGCAATCTTGCTGGGACGAATCCCCGCGGGCGGAGCCGCACAAGTGGCGCTTGACTTCTCCAGCGTCGCAATCGTAATAGTCGCTATCTTCACCGGCCCGAGACTTGGCGCACTCACAGGTCTCATCTCTGGAATCGGACCCATGGTAATTTTTGGATACGTTTATGGCAGCACAGGCCCCATCACGGCGCTCCTGCCCGTCGGCAAGGCGCTCACAGGGTTATTTGTCGGAATCATAGCCCAGTTGATGGGATCAAACAAGAAAGTTCGAACGCCGTTCATATTGGCAGCAGTGTGGATTGGCTTCATTCCCGAAGCAGTACTAACTTGGTTCTACTTCGTGAATTTGGTCCCATTATTTGTGCAAGGAGGCAGTTTCTGGGCGCCAGGCCTAGCTTTGACAGTCCTAGTAAAAGGATGGACCGAAATGACAATTATTGCTTTTCTAACCGTTGCGCTTGTCCGCAACGCAGGGTTTCGAGCGTTTCTGGGACGAATTGTACCTGGTCAAAGCTTTCAGTAAACAACGGGATGGATGAGCATCAGGCACTTGCAAATTATCGTGTCGACCGCTATCTTCCCTGGGAAACTAGTGTTGGTCTCAGACGAGATGCATGGCGGGCGCGTCTCTTATCTATGATGTCCTTTTCGTCAGGTCCAGTCCCTATCAGAGTTACCGGAACATTAGTTTCTCGTTCAATCGATACCGCAAAGTCACGAGCTTCCTTTGGTAGGTTTAGATAGTCTCGTACTCCCTTCGCCGTCGGGTATAGAACGTCCAGTTTCGTCAGCGCAATTTGCGTCGCTCCATTGAGTTGTACAGCCCTTTTGGCAAGCTTGAAATCGAAAGGTGCAGCCCTTCTCTCTCGACCAGTAACTGTGCCGTGTTCCATCCAGCCCCGTCTGAGAACTTCTTCCCTGTCGAGTTGTCCTTCGAGGGGTCCCTCTCCTACTCGAGTAACATAGGCCTTGACAATGATCATCACGTCATCGACATCTGTTGGGCCGATTCCCACATCCGCACACGCCTGAGATGCTGTTACGTCTTTCGACGTAACATACGGATAGGTTCCATGGTACAGGCTCAGGAATGTTCCTTGAGTCCCTTCAACCATCACATTCCGACCACCAGATAGTGCCTGGTGAATCTCAGCAACCGTGTCAGTAACATAGGGTCTCAAACTGGTCTCTTGTCTGGCCAGTTTCACCATACGGAGCGCTCGTTCTGCATTGCACGCCCCTACCCCGCTCTTGGTTGAGCCGATCTTGTTCGAGAGATGATCGGATTCGCACTCCTGCGTCTTATGCCGCTCTTCCAGCATCGCGCATTGATAGTCCACGTTGATCCTGTTCTCAGATCCGGTCTCCTTGATTTCGTTTACGAGAATCGCTGTTTCTACTGGTACTCCAGGGCCAATCATCAGACGTGTAGAACGATTTACGAAACCGCTAGGTATGAGTCTAAGGTGATACTCTTTTCCGTCATGGAAGACGGTATGGCCCGCGTTCGGTCCGTTTCCTCCTCTGACGCATATGTCGGGTTTGTCCTTTAGGGCTAGGTAGGCGGCTATCTTGCCTCTAGGGGACGATTTGCGTCGTCTTTCCCTTCGTCCCCAAAGAAACCCCCAACGATTACGGTACAGGGCAATTGGATTTCCGAGAGGGATGGAACGGAGGCTGAATAAGACTTTGGAAATGATTCTTTTCCCCAATTCGGCCTAAAGAGAGTAATGACGGTCCATCGATGGTCGGCGAAAGAAAACCGCCGATCTAGCTTCCGAGTCGCGTTATGGATCGTGGGAGTGCTCGTAGCCGGGGGCTGGATGCGGCAGGTACGGGAAGGCGGACAGGAATGGAGTTGTGTTGGGTGGCTGAATGGGGTTCGAGTCTACGCCATCTCCGACAAGACTGGCTGCACCGTCCGGAGTGAAGCTTGGGTCAACTAGCGGAAGGGTTACTCCTGCGATGGCTCGAATTTCGATGTCGATCACGTCGTCTCCTACTCGGCGTCCGTTGGGGAATCCTGCTGCATCTCCCGCAATGAGTCCGAGACGATTCGGGTTGTTTGTGTTGGGTGGTATTGCCATGTTGAGGCGCAGATAATCTGCCTGGGTGGTTCCTGTGAAGTTTTGGAAGCCGGGGACTACTCCTGAAGGTATGCCTGTCAAAAGGATGGCAACAAGGTCTGCTCTGGGCTTGCTGTATCCTGCTAAGTTGGGGAAGACTCCGGGGTAAAGGATTGGCAAAAGCTTCTGGAGTTCTGGAGTCTGATAGTATTGTAGGAATTGCGAGTCGAACCGTGGGTTTACGGTGTTCCAAGCATCCTTCTTTCCGAGGGGTATGATTACCTCGTTGATCAACGGCATTCCGAGTCTTGATACCTGTGTGAAGGGACCTGTCTGGATGCCTGGAGATGTATCCTCGTCAAACTGGCCGTTGTCATCGTCATCTCCGTCACCCGGTAAGATTGTTGCCTTCCTTCGACTTGCAGAGGCCCAGATTCCTACGACTGAATTCTTGTTCAATGGGTCTGTTGGACTGGAGCCACCCTTAGTGAGCATTGTCTTTGAAACTTGTATCGCGATTGAGTGAACGCTGAAGCCTTTGGTTGTATCCACTCCTGGTGCTGATGAAGTAGGTATTAGGTGAAGGTTCTGGAACGGCCTAAGGGTCGCCAGATCAAAGATTGATCCTAGATCGACGTAGAAGGCCTCATCTCTCTGTCCACCGAAAACGGTTGAGCCGTCGTTGAGTGTGTTGATGGCCGCCTTCGCCAAGTCAGCATAGTTGGGCGTCGACCTAGGGCCGATGTTGACTGGAGGTGTTGGCAAGTTGCTGCCCAACACCGTTGAATTGCCGCCTCGTCTTGGTCCCAGTACTTTGGTAACTGAGTAGTTCTGTTTGACGTTCCATGAGGAGTCGGTTAGGGAGCTGATGGGTCCTGTGTTGTAGAGGAAGGTGTCAGGGTTCCCGATTTTCGTCTTGAACTTGAACTGATACGTCACATTCTCTATTCCGTCCCCGTCATTGTCGATCATTATCTCGTAAAGTACGTCGTCTCCGAAGGTGTTGAAATTCGGGCCTCCAGCTGGTTCCTCCAGTGGAATGTAGTTCGCAAGGATTGTGACAGTGTCGGGTCTGTCAGGGCTGACGAATGCGTACAGATCGGTATTATCCGCGACTGGATCTTTGGAGATCTTGGGAGCTTCTCGATGAGATGTCACGGATCTATTCTCCCTCGTTCATTTTCTCAGCGATGAGTGCTGCCAACCCGGAGTCCCTTGTCTTAATGACGGTCTGGCCATTCATCACTGTGACCTGATCGCCTTCGACTGTGGCGACAATCGGCTCCGAACTATTGTTTACAGCTGGTGTCCTCGTCGCAGGCTGCTCCTCAAGCAGAGGTATCTTTCCCATCAGAGCCGTGGCTCCGGCCGCAACTGCGGCTACCCCTGCACCGTACTTTAGAAATTCTCTTCGCGAAACCTTCTTGTTCGAGTTATCCTCAGGTTCCTTCTTTACTCTCTCTTCCGCTGTCAATAGATTTCTGGCGGTCCTTGTCTAGAACTACACTTAACGGTTTTTCCAAATCTCGCCGGATTCTTTCCAGATTCTGTTCGAAGATAGATGGGGCTTTCGTAAGGTCGATTGACAGACTTCTATTTCCATGTGACTCGAAGAAGGTTCGATATGGCTAGTGCTTCACCGACGTTGACTAGTAACATGTAGAATGATGCTTGGTCTACAAGAGTGGTTGCTGAGCTGACGTTGACGTTCTGAAAGAGAAATAGCCAGAACACTAGTATCGACAGATTTAGAATGACGAAGAAACTTCCGAAGAGTACTAGTCCTAGCGTGAAGGAGGATCTTATCCTTCGATAAGTTCCGACATAGATTGCCAGCAGCAAGAGGGTCATTGCAATGTTCGCAAATGCAACGATTGCGCTAGCCCACAATGCTATGGACAATTCTCTTCGATCTACTCCTTTGCTGGTGCGCTTATCTTTCTTGTTCCAATTCTACTCCAAATCTCATCAAGGATCGGAAGCGCGTCTTCCATCTTTGCCGTCAAGAACAGAACCGCCCCATAGCTTCCCTTGTTCGCGAGAGAAACTAAACCGTTCTCTTCTAGAATCCGAACGTGATGCTGAATTGTCTTGTAATCAACTCGAAGAGTCTCGGCTAGCTGATTTGCATTACAAGGACGGTTCTGGAGGGTTTTGATTATTTCGGCTCTGTTGGGTCCTCCTCGAGTACCGCCGAGCAAATACCATAGCAACCGCCTAAGATATTTCTCCTGATTAGGTGAACTGGACTGAGTGTTTCTGACATCCGCGATCAGAATGGGAGTTCTGTGCAAGACTTCCGACACTTTGACGGAGAGCTGTGGGATTCGTAGCATAGACATGATTCTCGGGGGATTGCTGGGAATCTTGTGAAGTCCCCCTTTCTAATTTGCGCTGTTATAATGGTTCCCGACGCACTGCATTTGAAAAATGGCGGGATGTAGAACAGGGTCTTACCTTTGCAAGGACTGTGCTTGGGCGGGCTTTCCTAATTGATGTCAGCCCGCCCTGTCGATCGTCATCGCGTTGGCTGAGAACGCTCAGGCATATTTCAGCGGAAATTCATCATTCGCTACTCGCAGCCTCAGTCCGGGGATTTAACGTGTGTGACGACGTTAGATGGCTGAAGAATGATAATTGATCAGACTCTCGCCTTCCCACAGAGTCCGCAAAATACACCGCCAGAGTCCATTTCCCCTCCACAGTAGGAGCATTTTGTGTCTCCCGTGGAAAAACGCACCCCCACTACTTCGTCCTTCTCGTATCTCCTCGCATACCACATTGCCCCCTCAATCAAAATTATCATAGGTATGAACAGAGCTATGTCGGCCAATGGTCCTCCATCCGGAGAGGCTAATGCAGTGCCGATCAGGGTGACCGCCCAGACGTATTTTCGATTCTTCCTCAAAACACTTGTTCCAACGACATGCAGTTTCACCAACAGGACGAAAATGGCAGGTATCGTAAACGCGAATCCAGAGACTACTAGAACGAAGAAGATCAAGTTGTAGAAGTCATCCGCGTAGATGTAGTTGGAAAATCCGACAAATCCGAAGAATGATAGCGAGAAGATGAAAACGAAAGGCAGCAATACAAAGAATGCGAAGAGTGCTCCCGCGACAAAGAGCACTGAGAAAGCTGCGACAAATGGATAGAGAGACTGACGCTCGCTGGGTTTTATCGCAGGGTCAACGAACTTGTAAATCTCATACGCCAATACAGGTACGCTCGCAGCAAAACCGAACACGGCTGCCCCGACCACTATTATTTCCAAAGGCGCAGTAACGGTGCCTCCGATCAGAAAATACTGGGGAGGCAACAATCTCTCCCGGATTCCAAGGAGGACTGCAGTGATTAGCGGTCTGTAGATCTGAAATGGATTCTGATAGACTGATACAGGGTCAGCCGGAAAGACAAGGAAAAATAGTGTCGCACCGAGGAAGGCGTAAATCCATATTTTGATCCGGCGCGAAAGCTCGTTAATATGGTCCCATAAAGGAAGAACTTTCTCGGTTTCGACCGCGTCGGACAAAGATCAGCTTTGTCTCCCGCAGACTCTGAGGAGTCTCAACATTACGTTTTCAGTAGCCTTATGCCAGCTTTGGATTGTCATTAAGAGAAATATTACCACCGGTAGCACTCTGAGGCTTAAGGCCGAGTCGTACGATGTACAGGCTCTGAGTTACTTTTGTGCCAATCTCACGATTTCGTCGGAGATTTCTTGGCGGGTCTTTCCTTGAGTGCTGATTCCCAGTTTCTGTGCTGTCTCAATAAGAGAGTCGGGAGTTGACACTGTTGTCGAGGAACTCGACGCTGGTTGCATCAGACCTTTCGATGCGTCATCGAACTCCTTTCGAGCCTTGCCGATTGATCTCGCCAGTTCCGGTATCTTCTGCGGTCCCCAGATCAATATCACCGCTAGCACGCCTAAGATGAGGAGTATCTGAAACGGATCACCGATGGCCATATGATTTCCTTGCTATC
>WNGE01009419.1_pt1 | contig 19611 bp, 18 predicted proteins | sample 5400651 | NCBI WGS metagenome assembly WNGE01 (sample SAMN13153370, study PRJNA577476) | soil metagenome | isolation source: 60 cm soil or saprolite under grassland replicate 2 | place: USA:California | collected 2016-06-15
CGCGAAGTCGACCCAGGCCGTCATAGAACTCCACGCCTCGCGCAGCAGCGAGACGTCCCCGTACGCCTGGTACAGGTCCCATGGCGCGGACACGGTGACGTCGCCCCAGCCGGCCGAGCCGTTGAGCCAGCCGAGCGGGCCGTCGAAGCCCTCGGCCGGCGGGCACGGCGACGTGTTGGCCACGCATCCGTCGGCGCGCTGGTCGAGCGACACGTCGGCCAGCCACTTGCGGGTGAAGGCCAGGACGTCGTACAGGTAGGCGGCCGTCGGCGTGAAGATCTGCCAGTCTCCGGTCCAGCCGGCCCGCTCGCGTTGCGGGCAGTCCGTGGGGATGTCGCAGATGTTCGACCGCAGCGACCACAGCACCGCCTCGTGCAGCCGGTTGACGCGCTCGTCGCTGCAGCTGAACCAGCCGGTCCGGCGCAGGTCGGAATGGACTACGACGCCGGTGACGTTTTCCGGCCCGAGCGGTCCCGGGTGGCCCTCGACGCGGACGTACTGGAAGCCGTGCGTGGTGAACCGCGGCTCGAACACGTCGCGGTCATCACCCGAGACGACCTCGTCGACCTGACCCAGGGGCAAGGGCTCGGGAAGGATCGGGAAGTCGACGTCGAGGTGCTTGGTGGTCAAGTCCCCGTCGCCGTCGAGCCACTCGCCGTGCGACAAGGTCAGGCGGGTGCCCGCTGGCCCGGGCCGTTCGAGCCGCACCCACCCGTTGAAGTTCTGCCCGAAGTCCGCCACGAAGGCTTTCCCGTCGCGCACCGGCCGCACCGCGACCGGCCGGATCTCCTCGACCCGCCGGACGGGCGGCGCGACCGAGCGGACCACGGCGACGCCGACGTCCCGCACGACCGCAGCCGTCCACGACCGGTCGCCGGACGCAGTGTCGTCCATGGCTGGGTCGTGCACGGCCGGGTCCAGCCGTCGGCGGTCTTCCCGCTGGCCGCCGATGAGGTCGGCCGCGGTGATGTGGGAGGGAGCGGCGCGCCAGCCCGGACCGCTGGCCGCCACCACCTGCCAGCCCTTCCCGGTCTGCACCTCGAGCTGCGCGCGCACGGCCACGTCCTCGCCGAACTGGTCGGCGGCCCGCGGCGCGCCGACCTGGCCGCGGTACCAGCCGTCGGCTAGCAGCACGGCCAGCACGCGCGATCCGGGCTCCAGCCACGACGTGACGTCGTACGCCTGGTACTGGACCCGCGCGCGGTACTGCGTGTAGCCCGGTGCCAGTTCGATGTCGCCGACGCGGCGCCCGTCCAGGAACGCCTCGTACAGGCCCAGCGCGGTGACGTACAGCCGGGCCTGGCTGAACGGGGGCACCTCGAAGACCGTCCGGAGCCAGTACGCCGGCCGCGAGCCTTTCGGCGGCCGCTCTGGCTCGTCGACGCCGATCCACCGGGCCGGCCAGTCCGCCTCCGACAGCAGGCCGGCCTCGAGCCGGACCGACTCGCTCCAGGCGCTCTCGCCCTCGTCGGTCCACACCTTGACCCGCGCCGCGGCCGAGCGCCGGGAGCGATCGAACACGGGTACCCGGACGAAGGACTGGACCGCGCTTTCCACCCGGCCGCTGTCATAGCCGTCGTCGGTGCGCACCCGGTAGGCGTACTGCGCCGAGGACCCCTCCGGCAGCCACCAGCACAGGGCCGGCTCGTGCCCGCGCCCCAGGGCGTCTCCGCCCACGATCTCGGCCCAGACGCGGGTGGGGCCCGATCCGGGCGGCGCGGTCAAGTCAAGCCTCCCGGGCCAGGTCGATGCCCGGCTGATGGTAGACGCAGGTGTCGAAGAAGACGTTGCCCAGCACCGACTCCTCCAGCGGCGGCCGGCCCAGCATGCCGGCCAGCCCGCGGAAGCGTCCCCAGTGGTAGGGGACCGCCCCGCCGCCGTGCGGGATGATCAGCCGCAGGTCCGGGAAGTCAGTGAACAGGTCCGCCTGGAGGAGCTGCATGAACGCGGTGGTGTCGGCGTTGAGGTAGTGCGAGCCGGTGGCGTGGAAGCTGGGGTTGGTCACCGCGGACACGTGCACCATGGCGGGCACGTTGAGCTCGGCCATCGCCTCGTAGAGCGGATACCAGGACCGGTCGGTCAGCGGCGGGGACGTCCAGTGGCCGCCGCTGGGATCGGGGTTGAGGTTGCAGCCCACGAAGCCGAGCTGGAGAACGCAGCGGCGCAGCTCCGCCACGGACCGCTCGATCGGCACGCCGGGGACTTGCGGCAGCTGGCAGACCCCGGCGAAGCGGCCCGGATACAGCCCGGCGACGCGGGCGATCAGGTCGTTACTGACGTGCGCCCACCGGGTGCTGACGGCCTCGTCGCCGACGTGATGCTCCATCGCCGAGGCACGCGGCGAGAAGATGGTCAGGCCCACGCCCCGTTCGGTCATCAGCTTGAGCTGGCTGCCCTCGATCGACGCGCGGATGTCGTTGTCGGGGATGTCCGGGTACGGCGGCGGGGCCAGGCTGGCCGCGAAGGCCGCCTTCTGCTCCTTCCGCCAGTCCGTGTGAGCCCGCGGCGCGGTGGTGTAGTGGCCGTGGCAGTCGATGATCACGGCGCCCCCGCGGCCGGCGGGGTGCCGTGGGTGTGGAAGGACTTGATCGTCTTGAGCCCCCACGCCTGTCCCTTGGCCCGTTCGGCCTCGGTCCAGTCGACCGGCTGCCAGTCCGGCGCTAGGACCAGCCGCGCCCCGGCGTTGCACAGCTCGATGCGGTTGCCGCCGGCTCGTAGACGTAGAGGAAGAAGGTCTGCTGGATGGCGTGCTTGTGCGGACCCGTCTCGATGAATACGCCGTGATCCAGGGCGAGGTCCGCGGCGCGGATGATGTCGGCGCGGGAGGTCGGCCGCGAACGCGATGTGATGCAGCCGGCCGGGCGTCCCGGTCCAGTCGCGGGTGTAGACCGCGTCGTACCCCTTGTTGGTGAAGGTGGTCCAGCTTCCGGCCGTGGTGCCGTCGTCCAGCACGATCTGCTCGGTCACCAGCGCCCCGAGCGTGTCGCGCAGGTAATCCCGGTTGGGCCGCACCTCGACCCCGAGGTAGTTGACGTGGTCCAGGCGGCGCACCCCCACGCCGTGCGCCGGATAGGCCTGGGCCTGGTTCTTGAGCGACGGCCTGAGCTCGGCCGGCGGCGTGTACCACTCCGACTCGTAGTAGATGCCGAACTCGTGGCCGTCTGGGTCGGTGAAGACATACGTCGGGCCGTAACCCGGATCACCGTCCGCCCAGCCGACGCCGCGGCCGGTCGCCTCGATCGCTTTTACTCGCCGCTCCAGCGCGTCCGGGCTGGCGGCGCGCAAGTTGGTCCGCCCGACGCCGGAGGTCAGGTGCCCGGTGAGTTTGACCGTGGTCTGCTCGTAGTCGTCCCATGCCCGCAGGAACACCGAGTTCCCGGCCGAACCCGTCGCGGTCAGGCCGAGGTAGGAGGTGAAGAACTCCAGGCTCTCCGCCGGGTATGTCGGCGTACTTCCGGCCGCGGTTCAGCACCACGATGCGGGTCGACACCTCCATGGCCAGCTGGAGGTTGTGCGTCACCAGCACGCACGCGATGCCCTGGCTGGCCATGCGGACGATCAGCGCCTCGACCTGCTTCGTCTGCTCATAGCCGAGGGCGGCCGTGGGCTCGTCCAGCAGCAGCACGCCGTTGCGCTCGCCGGACACGCGAGTCGCGCTCCGGGCCAGCGCCACCACCTGGCGCTGGCCGCCGGAGAGCATCTCCACCGGCCGGGTCATGGCCGCGGTCCGGACGCCGAGCCGGTCGAGCTCGGCCTGCGACCGCTTGCGCTGCGCCTTCTTGTCGACGAAGCCGAGCCAGCCGAGCGGCGGCTTGCGCAGGATCTCCCGCCCGAGCGCCAGGTTAGTCGCGATGTCCTGGGGCTCGACTAGGGCCAGGTCCTGGTACACCATCTGGATCCCGGCCTGGGTCGCGTCGCTGGGCGAGTGGAACTCGACCTCGCGGCCGTGCACCTTGATGGTGCCGGCCGTGGGCCGGTGCGCGCCGGACATCACCTTGAGCAGCGTGGACTTCCCGGCGCCGTTGTCACCCAGGAGCGCGACGACCTCGCCGTTGGCGACGCGGAAGTCGATCTCGTCGAGGGCCCGGACGTAGCCGTAGTGCATGTCGATCCGGCTCAGCTCGAGTGCGGGTGCTCCGTCGGTCATCACCGTCACCGCTTTCCGCTGTGGACGGAGGCCTGGGCCGCGCTCATCAGGCGCCGCGACACCGAGGTTTCGACGCCCCTTTCCATGCCCAGCGCGGCCAGCAGCAGCAGGCCGGTGACGATCGTGCCCCAGTACGGCTGGATGCCCTTGATCGTCAGGGCGTTGGAGATGGTGGCCAGGATCAGGGCGCCGACCAGGACCCGGGGCAGGCTGCCCCGGCCGCCGGTGAGCGCGACTCCGGCCAGGGCCACCGCGGTCAGCGCGGTGAAGATGATACCGGGGTCGGCGGCCGGGTTAGCCTCGGTGACCAGGGCGGTGGAGATGAGGCCGCCGAGCGCGGCACAGAAGCTGCTGATGGCGAAGCCCACGATCCGGTAGCGGTCGCTGTGGATGCCGGACCGGCGCACCGCCTCCTTGTTCCCCCCGACGGCCATGAAGCGGATGCCGTGCCTGCTTTGGGTGACGAACAAGGTGAGCACGATGTACAACACGGCCACGATCCACACTGGCGCCGGGATCCCCGCGTACTTGCGGGTCCCCATGAAGGTGAGCTGGGTCAGGCCGGGGATGGTGTACCCGCCGGCCACGACGGCCGCCAGTCCCGAGGTGACCGACAGCGTGCCGATCGTCACGATCAGCGGGTTGAACCCGCGCAGCGCGATCAGGCCGTTGACCACGCCGATCAGCACGCCGATCAGCAGCGCCACCACGATGCCGAGCCACACCGGGTTGTGCGCGGTCAGCAGCTTGCCGCAGGTGACCCCGGCCAGGGCGGCCACGCCGGGGATCGAGATGTCCAGGGCGCCGGAAAACACGCCGGCCGCGACCCCGGCCGCGTACACCGCGGTCAGCGCGGCGGCGTTCGCGATCAGGACGGCATTGCCCCACTTGGCGAAGAACGGGCTGGCCCAGACCGAGAACACCAGGATGAGCATGACGAACAGCACGAGCAGGCCGCGGTCGCGGGCGAAGATGAGCGCCCGGATACCCAGAGAATCCCTGGTGTGCTCGTCGGGTGCGGCGCCGGCGGTGTCCTCGTCGGCCGACGAGGACACCGCGCCCACCGCGCGCTGCGGGTTCGCTGGAACGGTCATGACCTGCTCACTGGCCTGCGGTGATGATCTGCTGGGGGACGTGCAGCTGCTGGCCGACCTGCTTGGGGTTGGACTGCATGGTGACCAGCGTGTTGAAGGACTGGATCATGTCGCCCTGGAAGTTCAGGTGGGCCGAGGCGTAGATCTTGCCGGCTTTCACGTCCGCCAGGACCTCGGTGTCCCCGCCCTGATCGGTGACGCAGGCAAGGGTCTTTCCGGCCGCGGCGAAGGCGCCGAGGGCACCGAGCGCCGCCTCGTCGGTGGTGGACATCACGGCGTTGATGCCGGGGTGGCCCTGCAGGGCGTTGCCGATGTCCGTCTGAGCCTTGGCCCGGTCGCTCTCGATGAGGTTGACGACGATCTTGGCCTTGGGCGCCGTGGCGGCCAGGGCCGCTATCGCGCTGCTGTCGATGTCGGCCTTGCCGGCCGTGCCGGCTGTGGAGCTGGCGAACAGGACCTGTGCGTTGCCGCCGAGCTTGGCGTTGATGCACGCGCCGAGCTGATGGCCCAGATTCGTCCCGAATTGCTTGTAGTCGATGGTGTCGAAGGTGATCCCGGGCTGCGCGCCGCTGAAGCCGTAGTCCGAGGCCACGCCGTTGGTCAGCACCGGGATGCCCTTCTGCTGCGCCGTCTGCAGGGTCTGGCTGAGTGCCGACGGCTGAACCGCGATGATCCACAGGGCCCCGGCCACGCCGGAGTTGACCACGGCGTTCAGGTCCGTGGCCTGCTTGTTCGGGTCCAGGTTCGGGTCCTGGATCTGGACCGTCCAGCCCTTGGCCTTGGCGTACGCCTGCACCCCTTCCGACAGCTGTTTCATCGCCGGAATCGACAGCGCCAGCGGGGAGAAGACCAGGGTGTGCGGCAGCTTCGCTGAGGTGGCCCCGGAGGTGGTGCTCCCCCCGGAGGCGGTGCTGCCGGAGCTGGACGAGGAACTGCACGCGGCCAGCAGCAACCCAGCGGCGGCCGCGGCGACGGCGATAGAGGCGCGTCTGCGGCGCCCAGGACGGATGTTCACGAAGGACCCTCCTCAGCTACCAGGCCGATCACTTTCACATCATGAAAGCTACTTTCAATATTTCCGACAGACTACGCGATCTGCGGCGTGGTTGTCTACGGTTTGCGGCTGCGAATTTCGCTCCGCGCCCGTGGCTAGCCGGACCAGGACCCTTCCAGGCCCTTGACCAGCGCCACCATGCAGTCGTGCAGCGGTGTGGCGATTCCCGCCCGGCGCCCCTCGGCGGCTATGCCGCCGTTGAGGACGTCGATCTCGGTCGCCCGGCGCGCGAGGACGTCCTGCAGCATGCTGGGCTTGTGCTCGTACGCCTCCTCGATGGCCTCGGCCACGGCTTCCCGCGGCGGCCGCGTGAGCACGATCCCGGCCCGCTCGCAGACCGCCTCCGCCTCCGCGATCAGGCGTGCGACCTGCCGGAACAGCAGGGCATCGGTGCAGACGTGGCCCACCGAGAGCCCGGTCAGCGCGGCCAGCGGGCTCGTGGCGGAGTTGAAAATGACTTTCGTCCACTGCGGGCCTCGGGCGTCCTCGAGCGCGTGCGTCCGGAGCCCGCCCTCGGTGAGCAGTCGGGCCAGGTGCGCCACCTCGCTCATCGGCGTCGGCCGGGCCTCGAACGGCCCCAGCCACGAGTCTCCGGGAGCGTCGTACCGCACGATTCCGGGCGCCATGATCGTGCCCGCCGTGACGATGCTCCCGCGGATGACGCGCGGGACGAGCTCGGCGATGACCTCTTCGTTCCCGAGCCCGTTCTGCACGCTGCCCACGGCGGCGTCGATCAGCGCCGCCCGCGCGCTGGCCACGGCCGTGCGGGTGTGCCGCGCCTTGGTCGCGACGAGACCGAAGTCGCACGCGGGCAGTTGGCCGCCGTCGGTCACGGCGTGGACCTTGACGGTGAAGTCGGCCAGCCCGGTGACCCGCAATCCCCGCGACTCCATCGCGTTCACGTGCTCGGCCCAGGGATCCACCGCCCACACCTCGACGCCGGGAACGCGCGCGAGGTGCCCGGCGTACAGGCTCCCGATCGCGCCGCAGCCGATGACCGCGACCCGGACCGGGCCTTCGCCCGTCCCGGTCACGATGCCTCCAGGGCGGTCCGGGCGATGTCCTGGCAGACGGCCGGGTCGCCGCCGCCGACGCCGAGCCCGGCCACAACGCGCCCGTCGGCACGGACGGGCAGCCCGCCGGGGACGCCCAGCACCGGCGGCCCTACCACCACCGCCGCGACGGCGTCGGCCCGGCCGAACCGGGACTCGAGGTCGCCGCTGCAACATCCGAACAGCGCCGCCGTCCCGGCCACGGCTTGCGCGATCGCCACCCCGCCGGCCGGGCCGCCGTCCATCAGGTCCTGCTGGATCGGGTCACCGCCGGTGTCCACCACGGCGACCGCCACCGCGGTCCCGCGGCGTGACGCCGCGTCCATGACGGCATCGCAGAGCCCCTTGGCCCAGTCGAGCTGGATCTGCCGGGTCGCCTGCGGCGCGGGCGCCATGCCGAGGCTGTCGGCGGGGTCGATGACTAGGTCGCCGAAGCGCTCTTCCCACCGCTTCTGGTCGTCCCCGTGCTGACCGGCGTACGGGATTTCGAGGGCGTAGGCGATCAGCAGGTCCTCGGGGTTGGCGGGCCGGCCGTCCGCGTTCACCACGCGCGGGTCGACGTCGGCCGAGAAGAACGGGCTCACTGTCGCACCCGAGGCCGCGACGCCGGCCACCACCGCGCCGTCGACGCGGACCGGCATCCCGCCCGCGCCCGGGAACAGCGCCTCCGGCGACGCCAGGGCAAAGCCGGCCGCGACCGGCGGGGCGATCGTTGTCATCCTGTGCAGGTGCTCCGAGCTCGGTATCTGCTGGGTGGCGGAGATCCAGGCCTTGGACCGGGCCCGCGCCATCCCGCCCGGCCCTCCGGCGTCCATCCGCGACGCCGTGATCAGGGTCCCGGTCGCCCCGACCACGGCGATAGCCCCGCGCAGGCCGAGCTGCTCGGCCTTGTCGACCGCGCGCTGGACCAGCGCCCTGGCTTCGGCCAAGCCGAGATCGCGCGGATGCCGGCCGCCCACGATCAGGCGCCCACCATGTTGTAGCCGCCGTCGGCGACCATGTACCCGCCGGTCATGTGGGCGGCGTCGTCGGTCGCCAGGAACAGGGCCGGCCCGGCGAGCTCCTCGGGGCCCGGGATCCGGCCCATCGGGGTGAGCGACTTCAGCTGGTCGCCCCGGCCGGACTGCCAGTCCTGGCGTCCCAGGGTCGCCTCGGTCTCGATGAACCCGGGGGCGAAGACGTTGACCCGGACCGTGGGCGCGAACGCGTGCGCGTACGACTTTGTCACGCCGAGCAGCCCGTACTTGCCCGCGGCGTACTGCGGCGCCCGCGCGCTGCCGCGGACGATCACGGTCGACCCGATGTTCACGATGCTGCCGTGCCCCTGGTCCAGCATCCGCGCGCCGAACTCGTGCACGCAGAGCATCGTGCCCTTGATGTCGACGGCCAGCACGTGGTCGATCGACTCCTCGGTGATGTCGCGCCACGACATCTGCTCGCGGGCGACGTCGCCCACGTTGTTCACCAGGGCGTCGACGCCGTCCAGCCGTTCGAAGGCGGCGTCGGCCATGGCCTTGATCTGCTCCCAGTCGACGATGTCGGCCTGGAGCAGCACAGGGGTGCTGCCCTCCGCCGCCACCCGGTCGGCCGTCCGCTTCGCTCCCTCCACGGAGCTGCGGTAGTGGACGCCGACCGCGCGCGCGCCCTCCTGGGCGGCGCGAACCGCGATCGCGGCACCGAAGCCGGTGCCGGCGCCGGTGACGACGACCGACCGGCCCTCGAAGCGGCGCGGCACGGGAACAGGGGCGAGAGGCACGGGAAGTCCTTTCCAGACGGTCGTCGGATATGCAGGTGAATGGTCAGTAGACAGCGGTCAGACGAGGACGCGGCCGCCGTCGATGTACAGGACCTGGCCGGTGATGAAGCGGGCGCGGTCCGAGGCGAGGAACGTGACGGCGTCGGCCACCTCTTCGGGACGGCCCAGCCGCTCCGCCGGGACGAGCGATTCCAGGCTCTCCCGGTGGTTGTTCCGGTCGAGGTAGTCCCGGGTCAGTTCGGTCTCGATGTAACCGGGCGCGACGGCGTTGACCGTGGTGCGTGATGGGCGTGGGCGAGCAGCCCGGACACCGATGACACGAAGACCATGCGGCCGTACCGCTCCTGCACCATCAGCCGTCCGACCGCCTGACCGAGCCACCACGCCGAGGACAGGTTCAACGTGACGGTGTCCTGCCAGTCGGCGTCGTCCATATCGAGGATAGGCTTGCGCACGTTGCGGCCAACGGCGTGCAGAAACACCTGAGGCGTGCCCACTACGCGGACGGCCTCGCGGACGGCCGCTCGGCAGCCATCCGCGGTCCGGAGGTCGGCGACCAGTGGCTTGACCTCGCTGCCGGCCTCCTTGGCCGCCCGCACCACCGCGTCGAGATTCTCCTGGTTGGCGTCGACGACGGCGACATGGGCACCCCGGGCGGCCAGGCTCAGCGCGCTGGCTCTGCCGAGCCCCCCGGCGCCGAAGACCAGCGTCGGCCGTCGGTCAAGCGTGAGCCAGTCTTGCATATGGGTCTATCCTTTTCCTATGAGTTCTCGTACCATGAAAGTCACTTTCCAAATACCGTAGCCGACTCGCCGCACGGCTGTCCAGGGTCTGCCCCATGGCCGTACGCTGATTGCGGTTCACACCATCGAGGAGGAAGGCCCTCAATGCCCCGTCGCGCTGCCAGCTCCTCATCCGCGGCACTCCGCGCCGCCGAGCCCGCCTCTGAGGAGCAAGCTCCGGACCAGCAGGAAACCCATGAACGCCCGGGGTACCGCGTGGAGGCCCTCGCCAAGGGACTGCGCATCCTGTCCCTGTTCAACGAGCAGCGTCCGTCCTGGCGGGTGAGCGACCTCGCCGCCGCGGCGGGCCTGCCGATGCCGACCGTCTACCGCGTGGTGATGACGCTGGCGTCCGAGGGCTACCTCGACCACCTGCCCAACGGCGACTACCGGCCGGGCGTGCGCACGCTCACCCTCGGTACGGCCGCGCTGCGCAGCCTGGACCTCGTCGGCATCGCGACGCCGAAGCTCACCGAGCTCGGCCAGCGCACGGGGGAGACGGTGAACCTCGCCGTGCTCACCGGCGACCGCGTGCTCTACCTCGTCCGGCTGCGAAACTCCGACCTGGTGACCGCGAACATCCAGGTGGGCTCCACGCTGCCCGCCGTGCACACCTCTATCGGCAAGCTGCTGCTCGCCCAGCTCGGCGAGGCCGACCTGGAGGCACGCATCACCGATGCCTCGTTCGCCGCCAACGCGGGGCCCAATGCGAAGGTCTCGCTCGACGAACTGCGCGAGGAACTGAGCACGATACGCGACCAGGGCTGGGCCATGCAGGACGAGGAACTGGCCTATGGGCTCAGGTCGGTCGCCGCCCCGATCACCGGCCCAGACGGGCTGGTGGTAGCGGGCGTCAACCTGGCCGTTCAGGCCCGCGACTGGTCCACGCAGCGGATCATCCGCGAGCTCAAACCCCTCGTGCTGGAGACCTGCGCGGAAATCTCCGCGCTGCTGTCCGACACCAACCTCGGCCTTCGATGATATCCGGCGCGCGCATCCCGAAGCTGCCGCCGACGTCCCTCGACGATGAGCAGCGCTCGCTCTACCAGGCGATCGCCGGGGGGCGCCGGGCGCAGGGCCGTCAGCTGTTCCGGCTGGTCGACGACCAGGGCCGCCTGGAAGGCCCGTTCAACGCCTTCCTGCTCCAGCCGCGGCTGGGCGCGGCCCTGCAGGCGCTCGGCTCGTCGGTGCGCTACGATACCGGGCTCGACGACCGGTGCCGGGAGATCGCTATCCTCGTCGTCGCCGCGCACTGGCGGTCGGACTTCGAGTGGTACGCCCACGAGGCGGTCGGTCGTTCGGCCGGGCTTGGTGACGAGGAGCTGGCGGCCGTTCGCGACGGCCGCCATGACGCGCTGCCCGGACGTGAGGCCGTCGTCGCGCGTACGGTCGCCGCGCTGCTGGTGCGGGGTGACCTCGACGACGCCGAGTACCGCGAGGTGGCCGGGCATCTCGGCGCGGACGGACTGTTCGAGCTGCTGACCCTGGTCGGCTATTACGCCACCCTCGCGCTCCAGCTCCGCGTGTTCCGCGTCCCCGCCCCGGATGGCGGCGTACCGGCCTCCTGATCCGCGCCGTCCGCCCCGCTCATCCTCTTGACACGGCATCCCTTCGCGTCCGATTATTAGCGAAACCAACTTTCATAGAATGAGAGTAATAATGAAGCTGGTCACCTTCGACGCCGGCCGGGTGGGTCGCCTTGAGGATGAGGTCGTCGTCGAGCTCGACTGCGCCACGACGCGTGAGTATTTCGAGCGGGGCGGGGACGTCCCGGAGACCGGCGAGCGCCTCCCGCTAGCCGACGTCCGGCTGCGGGCGCCGATCGTGCCGAAGAAGTTCTTTCACACCGCTGGCAACTTCGCCGACCACCACAAGGAGCTGCAGGCCGTCGACTGGTCCCACCCGGTGCACAAGGGCATCGTGTTCTTCCAGAACGTCGACGCGATCATCGGCCCGGACGACGCCATCGTCTACCCCGAGGGGCTGACCAAGGAGCTCGACTACGAGCTCGAGCTGGCGATCATCATCGGCCGCAGCGGCAAGTTCTTCGGGCCCGCCGACGCCGAGGACTACATCGCCGGGTACACGGTCTTCAACGACATCACCGCTCGCGACATCCAGCGCCGGGAGATGCAGTCCGGCGTGTTCTCCTTCTCCAAGGCGATCGACACCTTCTGCCCGATCGGTCCGTGGATCGTGACGAAGGATGAGGTGCCGGACGCCCAGGCGCTGGCCATGGAGCTGAGGGTCAACGGCGGTGTCCGGCAGCGGGGCAACACCAGCCAGATGCTCATTTCCATCCCGCACCTGGTCGCGTACCACTCGGCGCAAGGCTACTCAGCCGGGGACATCATCACCACCGGGACGATCTCGGGCGTGGCCGCGATCCAGCCCAACCCGTTCGAGTTCTATCTGCAGCCTGGTGACAACATCGAGGCCGAAATCGAGGGCGTCGGCGTACTCCGCAACCACGTGGTGCCGTGGGGCGCCGTGTACGACACCCCGCCGTACTCCACCGACCTATATTCCTCGACCGAATAAGCGCATGAAGTTCGGGACGCAGGACGGGCGCTTCGTGCTCCTGGCCGGCGGGCGTGTCCTCGACGTGCACTCGGCCTCGGGCGGCGACCTGCCGTGGGAGCCGGTCGCCGCGCTCGAGCGCTGGGACGACGTGCGCGCGTTCGCGGCCTCAGCCGACTGGGCCGTGGGCGGGCCGCTGGACGAGAGCCGCCTCGGGCCGCCGGTGCCGTGCCCGCGCCAGGTGTTCGCCGTGGCGCTCAACTACCGCCCGCACGCGGCCGAGGCCGGGTTCGTGCCACCCGAGGCGCCCCTGGTGTTCACCAAGTTCCCGACCTGCATCGCCGGACCGGTGGCTATTGTCGAGCTCCCCAGGGGCAAGATCGACTGGGAGATCGAGGTCGTCGTGGTGATCGGACGCGGCGGTTACCGGCTCAGCCAAGCGCAGGCCTGGGACGCAGTCGCCGGGATCACCTGCGGGCAGGACCTGTCCGAACGGGCGCTGCAACTGACCGGGACGCCCGCCCAGTTCTCCCTGGGCAAGTCGTTCCCCGGCTTCGGCCCGACCGGCCCGGTCGCCGTCACGCCCGACGAGTTCCCGGACCGGGACGACATCGGGTTCGCGTCCTGGCTGGACGGCGAGCCGCTCCAGCAGGGGCGGACCAGCGAGATGATCTTCCCCGTCGGCGAGCTGGTGGCGTGGCTGTCAGAGACATGCCCGCTTCTGCCCGGCGACCTCGTGTTCACCGGCACGCCGGCCGGGGTGGGCAACCGCATGCAGCCGCCGCGGTACCTGCGGCCCGGCCAGACCCTGGTCAGCCGCGTCGACGGCGTCGGCGAGATCCGGCAGCGCTTCGTGGAAAGGAACCCTGAGTGAGCGCAACCCGTCCCTTGCACGTCCTCATTGCCGGCGGCGGGCTCAGCGGCCTGGCCCTGGCCCAGGGCCTGGTCAAGGAGGGACACACCTGCGAGGTCTTCGAGCGTGATACCGACGACTCCCGCCAGATCGGCTACTACCTCACGATGAACGCCGACGGCGGCGAGGCGCTGCGGCGGTGCCTGCCGGAGGACCTGTTCGAGCTGTACGTGCGGACCTCGCGCCGGAGCTACGACCGGGTCGAGTCGATCATCCTGGACGACCAGCTCAACGAGCTGAGCTCGCAGCCGCACCGGGGTCCGGTGAGCCGCGGCGAGCGCGCGGACACCGGTATCCACCGCCGGACGCTCCGCACGATCCTGCGAGCCCGGATGGGTGACTCGTTCCACCGCGGCAAGCCCGTGGCCGGGTACGAGGAGGCTCCCTCGGGGGTGACGGTCAGGCTCGCGGACGGCACTGTGGCTCACGGCGACGTCTTGGTCGCCGCGGACGGAATCCGTTCGGCGGTCCGCAGGCAGCGGCTCCCCGGCGTGACGGTCGTCGAGACCGGGGTCCGCGGGCTCGGCGTCTTCGGCCGGACGCCGCTGACCCCGGAGCTGACCGGGCAGCTGCCAACGCACCTGTTCGAAGGGGTCAACATCGCGGTGGACCGCAAGGGCTCCCGGCTGCTGGTCGCACTGTACCGGCTCCGGCAGCGTCCGGAGGAGGCGGCTGCCGCCATCGCACCCGACGTGAGGCTCGAGCCGGTCGAGGATTACGCCATGATCAGCTGCAGCGTGGCGCCGGGGACGCTGATCCCGCCCGCGGCCGCGTGGACGCCTGACACCCCGGCCATGCTGCGCGACGCGATGCTGGCCGCGACCGAGGGCTGGCATCCCGCCGCGCGAGCCCTGGTCGCCGGCCTCGACCCAACGTCGATCTTCGTGATCTCCTGGGGCTACCTCGAGCCGCCGCCACCGTGGACGCCGTCGCGGGTGACGCTGATCGGGGACGCCGCCCACGCCATGCTCCCGACGCTGGGCCTGGGTGCGAACCTCGCGCTGCGCGACGCCGCGCACCTGCTCGACCAGCTCTGCGCGGCCGGCCGCGGTCAGGCGGACCTGGTGCAGGCCGTCGGGACCTACGAGCAGGAGATGCGCGAGTATGTGTACCCGTTCATACGCATGGCCGCCGACCACGACCGGTACTTCGGCGGCGGGGCGCTCGCGGGCCGGGACGAGCGATGATGCCTGCCCTGCACCACGTCGGCTACTGGGTCGACGACCTGGACGCCGCGCAGGAGCAGTGGAGCCGCGACCTCGGCATCGGCCCCTTCCACGTGATCGAGCACGTGCCGTTCGACTCGTTCGTCCTGACCGCGGACGGCCAGCAGTACCGCGACATCGTCTTCGACCACTCGGCCGCCTTCGCCGCCTGGGGGCCAGTCGTGGTCGAGCTCGGCCAGGTGCACGCGATCGACGACCGCCTGAAAGCCGCCTACCGCCTCGCGCCCGGCGCGGTCAGCCACATCTCCTGGGTGGTGCCCGACGTGGAGCAGGAGAGCGCGCGGCTCGCGCGGCTGGGGTGCAGGCTGATCAACACCTCGCGATCGGGCGTGATCTCGGTGGCCTGGCACGACGGCGGCCTGCTGTTCCCGCACCCGATCGAGCTGCACCAGCACAACGACGTCATCGCCGGCATGCACGATCGCCTGGTCGCGCTGCGTGCCGGCTCCCATGCCAACCGGCCGGCACCTGAGCCGGCCCGCACCTTCCGAGGAGTCTCATGAAGGCATTCGTGCTCACCGGCTTCGACCGCGCACCGGAGTTCGCCGATGTCGCCAGACCCGAGGCCGGCCCCGGCGAGATCCTGGTGCGGGTGCACGCGACATCGGTGAACCCCGTCGACCATATGGTCCGGTCCGGTTTCTTCCGCGCCGCCCAGGAGTACCGGTTCCCGGCGGTCTTCGGCCGCGACGTCGCGGGCATGGTCGATACGGTCGGCGACGGCGTGACGCGGTTCCGGGCGGGCGACGAGGTCTACGGCTTCGTCAAGCGCGACTACATCGGCGATGGCACGTTCGCCGAATACGTCGTCGTGCCCGCGGACTTCTTCGTGGCGGCCAGGCCTTCCCGGCTGAGCCTGCAGCAGGCCGGGACCCTCGGCATGGCTGGCGTGACGGCCCTGGAGTGCGTCGAGGCCGTGCCGTCCGGCCCTGGCGACGTCGTCCTGGTGAACGGCGCGACGGGCGGCCTCGGCACGTTCGCCGTCCAGATTGCCAAGGCTCGGGGAGCTGACGTCGTGGCGACCGCGCGTTCCGCCGACCGCGCCGAGTTGCTCCGGTCGTTGGGGGCGGACCAGGTCGTCGATACGACGCAGGACGACCTGATCAAGCTCGTGCGCGAGGTCGCGCCCGAGGGTGTCGACGGGCTCGTCGACTTCGTCAAGCACGTTGACTCGGCCGTCATGGGGCAAGGCGAGGACGACGCCCACCGGGAGTTCGCGCGGCTGTGCCATGGAATCCTGCGCGAGGGCGGCAGAGCCGCATCCGTGACCAATGGCGGCGTGCCCGAGCTGATGGGTCCCATCGGATTCGCCAACGTCCACTCGACCCCCTCGCCGGCCAACCTCGCCCGCCTGAGTGCCCTCGTCGACGACCGCGGCGTCACGCCCGTCGTGATGGGCACGTTCAGTTTCGGCGACATCGAGGCCGCGTTCGACCGGCTCCTGGCCGGCGGCATGGCCGGGAAGATAGCCATCTCGCTGGCGGATCCGTAACTTCGGTTTAGCCCGCTAATTGCTAGCGCAGAAGTCCGGCCAGCGCCTCGAGCGCCGGAGCGGCGGCCAGCACGCGTTCCCGCTCGGCGTCCGGGAGCTGAGCCAGGCGCCGCGCCAGCCGCTCGCCCCAGGCGATCTCCTGGCGGTCCCGGTGAGCGATCGCCTTGTGAGTCGGGTAGAGCCTGGTCACCCGGCCGTCGTGCTCGTCGCGCCGCCGCTCGATGAGGCCCCGTGCCACGAGTGAGCGCATGGCGGTGCTGACATTGCTCGACTGCAGCTCGAGCGCGGAAGCCACCTCGCTGACACTGAGGCCAGGCTGGCGTACGAGCAGCCGCATCACCTCGAGCTCGGAGTAAGGCAGGCCCGCAGCCGCCGGACCCTCGGCGCCGATCGTCCGAGGCAGCAGCCAGGCAAGATCGAACAATGTGACCGCTAGCTCCTTGCTCATGCGCTCATGGTACTGCTAACCTACAATTATATATATATTTATATATAACTACGAGGGAGCCATGCCATCCACGACCATCTCCGGCTTCAGCGGCGCGGTGATCAGCCCGGACGAGGCCGGCTACGACGCCGCCCGGGCGATCTGGAACGCCATGCACGACCGCAGGCCCGCGCTGATCGCCCGCCCGCGGTCCGCGCCGGACGTGGCCGCCGCCGTCGGTTTCGCCCGCGCCGGGGGCCTGCCGGTCGCGGTCCGCGGCGGCGGGCACTCGATGCCCGGGCACAGCACCTGCGACGGCGGCATCGTGATCGACCTGCGCGAGCTCAGCCGGGTCACCGTGGACCCGGTAACGCGGCGGGCCACCGTCGGCGGCGGGGCGCTGCTCGGCGACGTCGACCGTGCCACCCAGCGGCACGGCCTCGTGGTCCCGGCCGGCGTGGTCAGCCACACCGGCGTGGGCGGCCTCACCCTCGGCGGCGGCGTCGGCCGCCTGATGCGCCGCTTCGGCCTGACCATCGACAGCCTGCTGTCCGCGGAGGTGGTCACCGCCGGGGGCGAGATCCTGCGGGCGTCGGCGGACCAGCACCCCGGCCTGTTCTGGGCGCTGCGCGGCGGAGGCGGCAACTTCGGCGTGGTCACCGAGTTCGAGTTCGCCCTGCACGAGCTGTCCGAGCTGGTCATCCTGGCCACGTTCCACCCGCTGGCCGAGGCGCGCCGGGTGATCGAGCAGGGCCGGCGCGAGATGGCGGATCCCGCGGCCCCGGACGAGCTGCTCTGGACTAGCTTCCTGCGGCGCGCCAGCGACGTGCCGTGGATGCCGCCGGAACTCGTCGGCCGGCACGGCATCATGTCGCTGGTCGAGTGGTCCGGCGACGCCGAGGCGGGCCAGGCCGTGCTGGCCAAGATCGGGGACGAGCTCCAGCCTGCCGCCAGCGACCTGTCGGTGGTGCCGTTCCTGGTCATGCAGACGATCATCGACGATCTGTTCGCTCACGGCCTGCGCACCTACATCAAGGCCGGCTTCGCCGCCGACCTGACGGACGGCCTCGTCGACGCGCTGCTCGACCGCGCGGCCCTGCTCCGGTCGCCGGTCAGCCAGGTGGAACTGCTGGCGCTGGGTGGCGCGATCGGCCGGGTGCACCCGGACGCGACCGCGTTCCCGTTCCGCCAGCCGCGCTGGCTGATCAACATCCCGGCCACCTGGCGGGACGCCGCCGACGACGAGCGCGAGATCGCCTGGGCCCGCGCGACCTACGCCGCGGTCGGGCCGTACCTGAGCGAGGGCGGCTACGTGAACTTCATGGGTGACGACGAGGACGACGACACCGCCGCCGCCTACGGCCGCACGATCGAGCGCCTGCGACGGATCAAGGCGGTCTACGACCCGGACAACGTGTTCCGGCTCAACCAGAACATCGAGCCCGCGGTGAGCCCGATATGACGGGCACGGCATGATCAGCGCCGCGGCCGAGGTCCAGCGCCGCCTGTGGGGCACCGACCCCCAGGCCTGGGCGGAGCTAGCCGAGTCGCACAACCGCCCGCTGTTCGAGGCCGTCCTCGACGCCGCCGCCGTCGGGCCGGGAACGGCCGTCCTCGACGTGGGCTGCGGCTCCGGGCTCACCCTCGTCCTAGCCCAGCAGCGGGGCGCCGTACCCAGCGGCGTGGACATCAGCCCCGGCCTTCTCGGCATCGCCCGCGACCGGCTCCCGCGCGCGGACCTGCGCGTGGCCGACATGGAGTCGCTGCCGTTCGGCGACGCCGCCTTCGACGCGGTGACCGGCGTCAACGCGTTCCAGTTCGCCGGCGACCCGCGCCGGGCGCTGCGCGAGGCGGCCCGCGTCACCCGGCCCGGCGGCCACGTGGTGGCCAGCCTGTTCGCGGCGCCCGAACGGTCCCAGGGCACGGTCGCGCACGAGGCCATGAGCGCGCTCATCCCGCCCAGGCGGGTAATCACGCGCCCCATGCGCTCTCGGCGCCCGGCAACCTCGAGGCTGCGCTGGCCGACGCAGGCCTGCAGCCGGCCGGCCGCGGCGAGGTCGTGTGCCAGTGGCGGTACGCGGACATGGACGAGGCCGTCCGCGCCCTGCTCTGCTCGGCGGGCGGCGCCCGCGCCGCCGAGGCGGCCGGCCCGCAAGCCGTCCGCGAGGCCCTGCGGCCAGCGCTCGCCCAGTTCCAGGCCCCCGGGACCGGCGCCGTCACCCTGCGGAACACCTTCCGGTGGGTAGCCGCCCTCCGGTGACCGGCGGCGCATGCTTGGCAATCGCTCCTAGATGTTGCTCGCGTCGGGCGGGACGGCAGGCGCCGGCCACTCCGCGCCCCGGCCTCGCCGGAAGGCTCAGGGCAGGCTATCCCGCTGGCCACGACGAGCACGCCGCTATGCCGCAGGCTGGCCAGCCTGGCGCCGAGGTCCAGATGGTAGTCGAAGTCCTTGTCGGCGTTGATGGACAGCTGGACCACCGGGATGTCGGCGTTGGGGAAGGCGTGCACCAGGACCGACCAGGTGCCGTGGTCGATGAACGCGGCCGGCATCAACTCTTCGGTCACAGCGAACCTCCGTTGCTGCGCGCGATCGCCGAGTAGACGGCCGCGCTGGGCTTGGGCGTGCGCGCGAACGTGGCCCGGTCCACCTCGTGCAGCCCGAACCTGACGTCGTAGCCGAAGATCCACTCGAAGTTGTCGAGCAGCGACCAGTGCAGGTAGCCCAGCACCGGCACGCCGTCCTCGACGGTATCGAGCAGCCCGGCCAGCGCCGGGCCGATGAGCGCCGCCCGCAGGGCGTCGTCGCGGTGCCCGAGCCCGTGCTCGGTCACCAGCACCGGGACCCCGGCCGCCGCGTGCGCGTAACGGACCGCCCCGGCCAGCGACAGCGAGTAGATGTCCGACGAGCCAAGCTGGTTCAGCGGGACCCCGGGCGGGGGAGGCACCGGCCCCCGGCCGTCGTACCGGGCCCGCTCGTAGTTCTGCACTCCCATGAAGTCGTCGTCCCGCGCTAGGTCTAGCCACATGCCGTATACCTCGGCGCGCTTGCGGTCCCGGACCGACGCGTCGTCTCCCACCACCTGGTCGTCGACGATCGCCAGGCTGAGGCCCACCGGCAGCCCGGGCCGCCGGCCCTTGATGGCCTCCC
>WNGE01003157.1_pt1 | contig 19610 bp, 16 predicted proteins | sample 5400651 | NCBI WGS metagenome assembly WNGE01 (sample SAMN13153370, study PRJNA577476) | soil metagenome | isolation source: 60 cm soil or saprolite under grassland replicate 2 | place: USA:California | collected 2016-06-15
TGGAGATCCAGGCGCCGTCATCGAATCCAATGCCTACGTTTCCTTTCAAATCGGCCAAGCCCAACGTGAGCAATCGCCCGGTGACGGTTACGATTCCGGCGCCCAGCACTACGCCGAGGATCCCTAATAGTGGGCTGTGCGATAAATCAATCGGCAAGGTGGCCGCGGCCGAAGACGGTACAGCCGGAGGCCGATTCGCCGGAAACGGAATGGACGTCGCGCTCATATCTCTGTCGATTATGTTTCTGTTACTTCTTCGTACGCACCGTTACTACTGCAGAGAGGCCAGGTCGCAATTGCGAGGTGAGCGTCGAATCATCGAGCGCAATTTTGACTGACAATCGCTGTACAACTTTGGTGAAATTGCCGGTGGCGTTGTCCGGGGGCAGCAAAGCAAATTGTGAGCCGCTGGCCGGCGCGATCTCGAGTACCCTTCCCTTGATTACCTTGCCGGGATAAACATCGATACGAATCTCTGCCGGGTCGCCAACTTTGATATTGGTTAACTGCGTCTCGCGGTAATTTGCCTGCACCCACCTGGTGCTCTCCACAAATGTCATGACTTGGGTTCCCGGGGAAACGAGTTGCCCGGGACGGACTTGCCGCTCGCCGACGGTGCCGTCGGCCGGCGCAAGAATTCGTGTGTAACCAAGATTCACCTGGGCAACTTGCAACCCAGCTTCCTTAGCGTGGAGGTCGGCGATGAGTTGACCGTCTTGCGATTCAAGCACGGCTTTCCCCCGCCGTTCAGCTTCCGCAGCCGATTCATTGCTGCGCAGCAAGGTGTGGGCTTGCGCTAGATCAGCATCGCGGCTGGCATACTGCGCAGCGAAGCGCTGTTCATCGGCGACCGCTGCTTCGACCTTCTGTTGGGTTGCTGAATTTGTCTTGAGGAGCGCTTCTTGGCGCGAGCGCTCGGCGCGAGTGCGAGTCACATCCGCCTGCGTCGCGTCTTTTCCCGCTTGCGCGGCTGTGATCTCGGCTTGGGCTTGATCGATTCCGGCAAGCGCGCGTTCAATCTTTGAATCCTGAAGCTCGCGCTGCCGCCGGTTATTTTCCAGAGCGGCTTTCGCGGCCTCGACACCGGCTACCGCCTGCGCTACCTGCGCCTTGTAATCGTCGTCATCCAGTTGAACCAAAAGGTCGCCTTTGCGTACCGCTTGGTAGTCGTTGACTTTCACCTCGCGGACTAGGCCCGGAACTTTCGTGCTGAGCGGCGTTAGATCGCCGCGAACGTATGCGTCGTTTGTGACCTGCTCGATTCGCCCGCCCTCCCATCCATTCCAGTTGCGAGTGATCGTTACAATGACCGCTATCGCAAGAAGAACGACGATGATGGGTGTTCCAAACTTTTGCCACGCCGGTTTGAGACGCGAGGGAGCGTGCTCAATCACTTTTGGCGGCGCGGGCGCCGGTAAGGGTGCAGTTGCCATGTTTAGTGCGCTCCTGGGACGCAAACCTATTTCATTTACTTTTACAGATCGCTTTCTGAGGGCACATCCCGCGATACAGGGTTTTTGTGCTACCCCGGAAGGCTATCGAGCAACTACCCCGTTCGGGTTAGTCCGACGAACGGTTACCTTTGTCTTTCCAGCACCGCGGATATCCAACCAACCAGGTTTTCGACAACCCACCCTGCGCATGCCACGTTCAATCCATCAGTGCTGGTAAATCCAAACTCGGTGCAAGGAATCATTGCCACATAAGCGCTGTGAACCGTCACACCCCGCGGCCCTTATATAAAGCATCTGTATTACCACTCCGATGTGCGGTAGCCAAAGGACCAGCCTCCATTGTGTTTTCACTGAATATGCGAGGCTGGCGATGAATCCAAAGTGCGCCCGCGTAAGCTTTGAGACCAAAGCGCTCAGGTGAACTTGGCATGTGACAAACTCCCGTCATCGGGAAGAGCAGACGGTCGGCGTTGCCCACTAGGTGTCACAACTGAATGCTGCATCCATGGACCCTAAAGTGGCCGAGCGGGCCACCGGACTTGGAACGTAAAGTGCAAAACCCTCTTAAGTAAATAGCTAAAATCTCGTGTTAGTGTGTTTTCGCCAGATCACGAAGTTGTTAATGGCAGCCGGCATCAAAGAGGAGACGTGAACAATTCTGGAGTGGTGACGGCCATTGTGGAAGAGCGAGGGGCCACAAACCAACGTGAGACTGTCGCACAGATGAAGCGTCCGACGTGGGAGCAAGCGGAAGGCAGTCCATTGCCGCTGGGCGTCACATGGATTGAAGAAGAGCAAGCGTTCAACTTCGCCATTCAGTCTGAGCATGCGGAAAGCGTCACACTATTGCTTTACGCTCCCACGGATCTCGTGAACCCGCTGCTGACGTACCGTTTTGACTATCTGCGTAACAAGTCGGGCCGGGTTTGGCATTGCCGAATTCCAGCCAGCGAGTTCAGAGAGTGTAGTTATTACGGATACTCAGTGTCGGGGCAGGCGGTTTCCTACATCCATAGTTTTGACCCACAGAAAGTCTTGCTCGATCCTTACGCGAAAGCTGTTTTCTTTCCACCTGATTTTGATCGTGAATTCGCAATGCGCGAGGGCTCAAATGCAGGCCGGGCACCTCTCGGCATGTTGACGGCTCACCGTCTGAAGTTCGATTGGGCGGGAAGCCGATCGCCGCAACATGAATCAGATGCAGTCATTTATGAACTGCACGTGAAGGGATTCACGAAGAATCCCAACTCAGGCGTAGATCCATCTCTGGCCGGGACGTATGCGGGGCTGGTGGAAAAGATCCCGTACCTCAAAGAGCTCGGCATTACTGTGGTCGAACTGATGCCGATTTTTCAGCGCGACCCGCAAGAGGGCGACTATTGGGGATACATGCCCCTGAACTTTTTCGCGCCTCACGCCCAATACGCGAGTACTCGCGTCCAAGATGAGCAGCACGTTGAATTCAGAAATATGGTGAAAGCATTTCATGAGGCCGGCATGGGCGTGGTGCTTGACGTTGTGTACAACCACACTTGTGAAGGAGACCATAGAGGCCCGATTTACAGCTACAAGGGCATCGACAGCGCCGGCTATTACATGATCTCGGGCGATCCGACGAATCCTTACGCGAATTATTCCGGCACCGGCAATACCTTGAATTTCGGTGAGCCCCACGTGCGCAAGATGGTGATGGACAGCTTGCGTTACTGGAAGCAAGAGATGCATATTGATGGATTCCGCTTTGATCTGGCATCTGTGTTCAGCCGCAATGCGGATGGTTCTCTTAATTGGGGAGACGCGCCCATATTCAGTGAAATTGCTGCCGATCCTGAGTTGGGCAAGTTACGGTTAATTGCAGAGCCTTGGGACACAGGCGCTTATCAGCTCGGCCGTGGATTTCCCGGCATGACCTGGCTGCAATGGAACGGACGGTTCCGTGATGACATCCGCCGTTTTGTCAAAAGCGATCTTGGAATGGTCCCTGACCTGATGCGGCGACTCTACGGCAGCGACGATTTTTTTCCCGACACCCGCGCCGATTCGTATCACGCCTACCAGAGCGTGAACTACGTGAGTTCGCATGACGGTTTCACTCTGTACGATGTCGTCTCCTACAACGAGAAGCGCAACTGGACAAATGGCCACAACAATCAGGATGGGATGAACGACAACTACAGCTGGAATTGCGGGTACGAGGGTGACGAAGGCGCGCCAGATGAGGTGCTGGCGCTGCGCCGCAAGCAAGTGAAGAATTTTTGCTGCTTGCTCATGTTGTCAAACGGAATTCCAATGTTCCGCGCCGGCGATGAATTTCTCAATACGCAGTTCGGCAACAACAATCCGTACAACCAGGACAACACCACAGGATGGCTGGACTGGAGTCAGCTACAAACCAACCAGGACACCTTTCGCTTTTTCAAGAGCATGATTGCATTTCGGAAACAACATCCTTCGCTGAGCCGCAGCCGCTTCTGGCGCGAGGATGTGGATTGGTACGGAGCGGGAGAGAGGGCCGACTTGTCGCATGACTCCCGCAGTTTGGCGTTCTGCTTGCACGGCGCTTCGCAATGTGATGATGACATCTACGTGATGATCAACGCCTACTGGGAAGAGTTGGAGTTCCATATTCAAGAGGGTGTGGCGCACGAGTGGGTGAGAGTCGTGGACACTGCTTTAGCGGCCCCTGGTGATTTCTCGGAGCCGGGGGCACCTTTGGGCGAGGCGAGCTATCTGGTGGCGCCGAGGTCGGTGGTTGTTCTACTTCGGCGCAGCAATTAATGACATAAACAAAGAAGGAGCGGGTGCTTAGGCTTATGAGTGGAAAATCCAAGGTCATTATTATAGGAGGCGGATTCGGCGGGCTGTTCGCAGCACAAGCCCTAAAGTCCGCGTCCGTGGAGGTGACCCTGATCGACCGGCGGAACTATCACCTCTTTCAGCCGCTGCTGTATCAGGTTGCTACGGGCTCACTATCCCCCGGCGAGGTTGCTGCGCCTCTGCGCGGTGTTTTAAGCCGACAGAAAAACACTCGCGTGTTACTGGGTGACGTCCTGGACATTGACCCGGCCTCGAAGCAGGTGATGCTCGCCGATGGAGCGAGTTTCGAATACGACTCCTTGATTGTCGCAGCCGGCTCGCAAACCTCCTACTACGGGCACGACCTGTGGTCGCAGTGGGCCCCAGGCCTGAAGAGCATCGAGGAAGCAACCACCCTGCGGCACAAAATTCTTTACGCGTTCGAGGTCGCAGAGCGGCTCTCAGATCCCGCTCAGCGGCACGCATGGCTCACCTTCGTGATCGTGGGGGCGGGGCCCACAGGAGTCGAACTGGCAGGAGCGATCGGCGAGATCGCTCGGCAGACGCTCAAGAACGACTTTCGATCCATACATCCGGAAGAGGCACAGATCATTTTGCTGGACGGCTCGCCGCGATTGCTGATGACTTTTCCCGAGGACTTGGCGCGGAAAGCCGAGCAATCCCTGGCCAAGCTGGGAGTGCAAACCAGGATGAGCGCCATGGTACACGAGCTCGATCGCGATGGAGTCGGCTTTCAGGTCAATGGCTCCACCGAGCACATCTCTTCAAAAACCGTCATATGGGCCGGAGGCGTCACAGCTTCCCCCTTGGCGAGAACGCTGGCGAAACGCACCGGCGCTGAAAGTGACCGAGGCGGACGGATTAAAGTTGGCCCAGACCTTACAATCGCTAATTTTCCCGACATCTATGTTGTCGGAGATCTGGCACTCTCCTTGGACGCAAGCGGAAAGCCCTTGGCGGGAGTGGCGCAGGTTGCAATGCAACAAGGAGCTTACGCAGCAAAAGCCATTGTGCGGAAGGTGACGGATCAAGCGAAACCGAAACCCTTCAAGTATTTTGACAAGGGAAATATGGCGGTCATTGGACGAGCAGCCGCGGTGGCCAACGTTTTCGGCGTCCACCTTTCGGGCCTGCCGGCTTGGCTGGTCTGGGCATTCATCCACCTCATGTACATAGTTGAGTTCCAAAGTCGCATCGTGGTATTCATGAAGTGGGCAATTCAGGATGTGACGTTCAGTCGTGGAGCGCGACTTATCACTGGCGTGGCTCCCACCGATTTCAACTTCAATCGCGCGATGGCTGTGGAAAATAGTACTGCCGAGCCGACGGTCGAGGTGAAGAGCAATTCTGCAACTACGCTGGCCAGCTAAGGGATGGCTTCAGCCGTGTTTGATGATAAACGCGGTCTTATCATCAATGCGGTCTTCCTGGCCCGTCTGGTGAAGGGGTTGGTCTAGCTCCACTGCATAGTCCAGGATGGCGTTGCAGATCTCCTTCGCTCCAAGGTGTTTGTGATCACGAACTATGCGTTCCAGCTGCGCCCGATCGTCGTCGTCGCTGCCGTCATAGACTCCGTCGGAGTAAAGAAAAACGATATCACCAGGGCTCATCAGTGTGATCTCCGAGATGTTCGAGGCGTTGATTAGCCTTTGCCGGAGCGCCATCGAGAAATACTTGTTTCGGTCAGGATGGTCTTCGGGAATCTCCAAGCCGAGTGCGGGGAATTGCGCGAGGTAATCGGTACTCATCGGCACGAAGCACCCAAACTCTGCCGAAAAAACTAAGGGTGGCGGACTGCCAAAATTTACAAAGCGGAAATGCCCTTCGGGGCGTATTTCACCGTAAATCATGGTTGCGATTTCGCGCGAACGGTCGTGTGCATCGCGACCCAGAGCATTGCGGGCAGTGACAGATTGTGCCAGTCGGAGATTAATGTTTTCGAACAGCTTAGGGGTGGTTCTCCCGTAGCGGTCGAGTTCGGCGAGGATAAAAGCATGAAAAGTGTCGTGTACGGTCGAGGCAATCTTCGCCGAGATGACCCCATGCCCCTGGGCATCCACCAGGAGGACGCCGGCGGTGGTGTAGAGTTCGCGCAAATTCTCTGCGACCATGAGCTGTTCTGAGCTCTTCGTCCTTCTGTACTCCTCCTCTTGCAAGCGGTTCGGGTTAGGATTCGATGCGAGCCATTGCACAAACTGATCCACTGAATTTCGCGGGATATGGCCTTCGGAGAGCGGTTCCAGATATTCCCTGGACAAGCGTAAAGCACGGGCTATACGAGCATCGATGTCATAGCGTTGCTGAAAATTGATGTACTCGAATAGATCGCCGCCTACAACTCCCGCGGGAATAGAATCCCCGTACATATCCGTCCTGGCCAGGTGCGGGATCGAGCCCTCTACCGGCATCAGTCGCTTGCGGAGATACTCGTCAATACCGGGTTCTATTTGACTTGCCATAGATTAGGAATTCTCTCGCAGTTTTGGGTACCCGGACAGAGAAGTCTCCCCATTGTTGCAAGGGAGCTTTTGTCTTGCAAGGGCATACCAGCGCCGAACTCAGCTTGCGCGGCATGTTCAGCCGTCTCGCTAAAACTCTAACGCCACACAGAGTCATCTTTGCCCGAGAGGACTCTATCCAGATAGGTCGCGGCGCTGATCAGCGCCAGATGTGTGAACGCTTGGGGGAAGTTGCCGAGGTGTTGCCCACTCGGACCGATTTCCTCCGAGTAGAGTCCAAGATGGTTAGCGTATCCCAAGAGTTTCTCAAACAACAGCTGGGCCTTTTCCAATTCCCCAGCGCGCGCCAGGCACTCGATGTACCAAAACGAGCATGCAGTGAAGCTGCCTTCCCCGCCTGGAAGCCCGTCTACATGCGTGCTTTCCGCCTCATAGCGGCGGACAAGAGTATCTTCGACTAATCGCGATTCAATCGCTTTCATGGTCGAGAGCCACATCGGATCGACCGGGCTGATGAACCGCATGAGTGGCATCAGCAGAACCGACGCGTCCAGGTTCTTTGTTCCCTTTGACTGCACGAATGACTGCAGATCTTCGTCCCAGAAGTTCGTGAAAATGTCTTCTCGTATCGCGTCGCGAGTGCGCTGCCAGGAGTCGAGAGGCCCGGAAAGCGAGCGTTTCTGCGCAAGGCGCAGTGCTCGATCGAACGCCACCCAGCACATCAAGCGAGAGTGCAGGAATTCTCGCGCGCCCCCACGGACCTCCCATATGCCTTCGTCGGGCCGTTGCCAGTTCTTGCCCAGCCACTCCAATGTTCGCTGAACTTCCTGCCAGCCGGCGTAGGAGATGGGATCTCCATACTTGTTTGCCAAATAGATGGAGTCCATCATTTCGCCATAAATATCCAACTGCAACTGCTGATAGGCCGCATTTCCGATACGCACGGGCTTCGAATGTTCATAACCCTGCAGATGGTCCAGCGTCAGCTCATCGAGCTTCTGCCTACCGTCAACTCCGTACATCACCTGCAGCGGTCCTCGCTCGGCATCGTCACCCAGTCGCCCCTTCAGCCAGTCGATGAACGCTTGAGCTTCTTCAACAAAACCCAGCCGGATCAGCGCATAGAGCGTGAATGTGGCATCTCGTAACCAGGTGAAGCGATAGTCCCAATTGCGCACGCCGCCAAGTTCTTCAGGCAGTGAAAATGTTGGCGCTGCAATCAGCGATCCATGCTCCCGGCTGATCAGCAATTTCAACATTAGAGCCGAGCGGTTGACCATCTCCCGCCACCGGCCCTTGTACTTTGATTTCCCGATCCATCCCCTCCAGAAACGTGCCGTCTCGTGGAAGCGCTGCTCTATGAACTCCATCTCGGGTTGCTGCCCTTGGGGACGAACTCCACCGAAGATGAAGGTCACCCTCTCGCCGGCTCGGAGCGTGAACTGGGAGGTTACATCTTCGGAGTTTTGTTCGAGGGGAATGGCGGAATACAGTGCCATCGGCGGGCAGGTATCGGTCGCTGGCGAAAAAATCGCACACCTCTCTTCGACGTGCGCAGTGTAGCCGCACCTTGAATAGTCAAATCGGGGTTGGCACCGCATGTTGAAATCGACTTCGCCCCTGATAACGGCCACGGTGCGGATAATCTCATTCGGCTGCTCGCCGTCTTCCCCAATGGGCATGTAATCAGTCAGCTCGGCCACACCCTCTTCGGAAAGAAATCGCGTGAGCAGGATGTTTGTGTCTGGCAAATAAAGCTGCCGTACGCGCCTTTTCTTGAGTTGTGGCTGAATCTGAAAACGGCCGCCGCTCTCGTCATCGAGTAGCGCAGCAAACACTGTGGGAGAATCGAAATGGGGATAGCACAGAAAGTCAATTGAACCATTTACTCCTACGAGCGCAATCGACTGCATATTGCCAATTACGCCGTAGTTCTCAATGGGCTCGAAACTCATTGGTGGGACTCAGTTTTTTCTAGACGAACTCTCGGCTGGTCCTGGGACTGACGAATCAAAAGCGAATCTCATCGGTGCTAGGAGCCGCGCAGTTCCCAAACCCAACAAGCAAGCTTCCGTCTAATTTTTCGAAAGCGTCCGGCTCCAGAAGCTCGAGGGACTGCACGACAATATCAGCGGGCAGATGTTTACCGTTGCGGCTTACTCCGATGCTTCTCATCCCCGCTCGACGTGCTCCTTCGATGCCCGCAACTGCGTCTTCTACGACAATACAGCGCTCGGGCGGTACTCCGACCCGGGCAGCCGCGGTCAGATACACCTCAGGATCTGGTTTCCCTCGGTGTACATCTTCGGCGGAAATGATGGCCTGAAAAATATGGCTAGCCGATAAAGCTTCGAGGACTGCATCAATATTTGCGCGCGGGGCTGCTGACGCGATGGCCTGAAGCCATCCTTCCTGGTGAAGCCGGTGCAGCCAATCTGCAACCCCGGGCAGACGCGATATGCCATTCCGGCGAACTCGGCGACGGTACAGTTCCTCTTTGGCGTTTGCGATTTTCTCCATGCGCTCTGGAGTTACTCCAGCGCCCAGCCATTGGGGGAGAATGGAATCATTACGCTGGCCAAACGAGGAAAGAAACTGTTGGTGGGTGATAAAAACGCCTTCGTTGGCGAGCGTGTTCCTCCAGGAAATCCAGTGGAGGTCTTCTGAGTCGATCAGAGTTCCGTCCATGTCCCAAAGAACTGCGCGGCTAGCGTCCATCTAAAACACTCCATCGTGGATACGCTGATACTCCTCAGCGGCTAAAGCCATCATTTTTGGCATCAGCGGCACGGCTGAAGCCGTGCCCTTTCAAGACCGACTCATGCTTTCGCACGATGCGGTGCGGCCCGACCTGGGGTGAGCCGCACGCTTCGCTGGGGCCACTACTCACCCGACTTTTTCGGCAACTTGGGAGAGTGCGTACTCTTCCAATTTTTGTGCGTCGCTGTTGAACTTGCGAATGCCTTCGGCGAGCTTCTCGGTCGCCATTGGGTCTTCGTTGTGCATCCAGCGAAACGCCTTCTCGGATAGGCGCAGGCGTTCGTCTTTAATTGTCTGAGCTTTGGCCGGATCAAGTTTGCGTTCCATAACGCCCTCAGTTTTTTCCAGCTGATCAAGCAGATCGGGGCTGATAGTCAGCAGGTCCGAGCCAGCCAAACGGATGATTTGATTTACGTTACGGAAGCTCGCTCCCATCACCTGGGTCTTGTAACCGTATTTCTTGTAGTAGTTGTAGATGCGTGTAACCGAGGCAACTCCAGGATCCTGGTCCGGCGGTATCTCCTTGCCTCCGCCCTCCTTCTTATACCAATCGTAGATGCGACCGACGAAAGGCGAGATCAAGGTCACTCCTGCTTCGGCGCATGCGACTGCCTGGGCGAAGCTGAAAAGCAGCGTCAGATTGCAGTGGATGCCTTCTTGCTCAAGTTCGGCTGCGGCCTGAATCCCCTCCCACGTACTGGCGATCTTGATCAGAACCCGCTCGCGAGCCACACCTTTTTTCTTATATAGCGAAATGAGCTTGTGGGCCTTGGCGACCGTTCCAGGGGTGTCGAAGCTTAAGCTGGCCGCGACCTCTGTTGAAACGCGGCCTGGGACTACCTGAAGAATCTCGCTGCCGAAGAGAACGAACATCTGATCGATGAATTCTTCCGCCATTTGTGCGTGACTGCCACCGATGTCGGAGGCCTGTTCAGCAGCTTCTTCTACCAGGTGACGATACGCCGGCATCTGGGCGGCGTGATAAAGAAGAGAGGGATTGGTGGTGGCGTCCTGCGGCCGATGCTGGCGGATTGCGTCTATATCGCCAGTGTCAGCGACCACGGTTGTGTATTGGTTTAAAGATTCCAGCAACGTCATTGTCATCTCCTGTGTTCTTCCTGACTTCCGGGGCAGCACAACAAAATCTGAATACTTATTTCGCGGCTTAGTGGTTTTGCTCCTGCGGCACGCAGGCGGCGGAAACATATTTCAAAGTGCAACCTTAAGGCCAATTGTAAGCCTTTGAAAATTGACACGCGTGTGGGCTGACTGGTGTCAACGCTATAGCAAGTGACAAAGGGTTGGCGGATCATCAGTCGATCATGGGCCGTAATTCACTGCCATCTGCGGAGGGAATTTGCACCGGCTGGTGATGAATGGCAGAACTGCGCCCAGAGGGCAGCTCACCTGCGCGCAAGTCCGAGGTTTTCTCCTCGGCAGACGAATACTTCTCAATCAGACCCTCGATCTGAGACCACACCAGCGGGTCGCACTCGATGGCGGTGTGTCCCTGGAACAGATGCCGCGTCAACCAAGGGTACTGACTGCATTCGGCGGGTGGCTTGTTGTAGTCGCGGAAGTAATCGCCCAGGATCTTGGTTTGCGCCGGATCAGCGGCTGTAATTCGGCAGCGGCCATGCAACAATCCGCGCGTTTGATAAAAGTTGACCGCATAGGCCACATTCGCAGGAACCACACCATCATTTTGGCTTGGTTTGGCGATGCTATCAACCTGGATGGTAAGCAGAACTGGAATTTTTTCCCGCTTGAGCTCGCGCGCTAACGAAATGACGGCCGCAGCGCCCCAGCTGTGTCCGAACAGGATAATGTGTGCGTTACGCTTCTCCTCATCCGTAAGGTGCCCGTCCTGGCCGGTATCCAGCCATTGAAGAATGGTCTGATGTGCCGCCTTGCGGTGCCAGTTTTGAAACATGGCGACACGAAGATGTCGTGGGTACGAGGCGCGCAGCTTCTGGGCTAGCTGCACCTCGGAATGGCGAATGTCGTCGTTGCGAACGAATCCTCCTACGAAGCCAACCACGATCACAGGTGCGGAACTGTTTGCACTCGACGCAATCGGCTGTGCTGCTGCATCAGCGGAGTGAGCGGCATTTGCGGAGAAGTTAATGAAGATCAGAAGCAACGACACAACCACCCGATGACGAGAGCACGACCTAAGCAAGGCATCTGAGGCCGCGACTCTTGAGTAAGACGACATGCTCTTACTTTCCTTTAGCAGCGACGAGAGAAGGCGCCGGAGTCAGCAGCTTCTCAATCGCACGATCCATCGTCCGGTTCATCTCCGCTACAACAGTGGGTACATCGCGCTTGTCGACTGTTCCAACCTCAGACACAGCGTTGGTCCACACTTGCGCGCCAGTTGCAAGGTTGGTCATCTGAGCGGAGATTGCAACTTCGACCTTGACGCCTCCTTCGTAGTCGATTTCCTCCAGCTTTTCGAGGCGTCCACTAAGAACGTAGTCGATGTCGGAGCGCCCATCATACAGCTTTACCTGGGTGAAGTTTCCGCTCGCACGCAGGTGATCCGCCACCGCGTTGGTCAAGAATTCACGCGGATCAACCGCCCAGCGGTGGTAATTATAAAAACCGATTTGTTCGGGAGACGCCTTGTAAACAATGGCCCCTTGCCGCAAGTAGGCGGGCGATCGGAACTCGCGTACCGCCAATGATGCATGGACACCCTCCTGTACCGGCGGATCCACCGGTGGTGGCACGCGGAGAGTGTAGTAGTTCGGGTACTTCGCCGCGCCCCCGCAGGCGCCCAAGATAATGAGGGCTGCGAGCGCAATGCAAATTTCCATCCGACGCTTTTTCATATTCGTCCTTTTTATTACTGCGAGGCCTAGCGGCCTCTTATTTCGGGACCTCGCGGTCTTTCGGCTGCTTGATCCGAATCAAGCTCCACGGACGCTGCTTTAGTGAGTCGGTCAGCTGGTCCAGGTTGTCGGTCGCGGTTCGCAGGTTTTCCACGGTGTCGTCAATCTTGTAGTCATTCGCTCGTACCATCACCTGCATGTCTGCCAGTAAGGACTTCGCTTGCAGCAAAGTATTTTGCAAATCGTCTAAGTCTTTACGTATCGGCTCGCGCACATCGGTAACCGTGCCATTTACGTTCTGAATGGTGTCATCGGCATGCTGGCTCAGCGCGATGACTTGATCGGAAATTCGATCGATCTTTGGACCTTCACTCGCTATCAGTCCATTGACGTGATCCAAGACAGCTTGAATCCGCTGTTGATTCGGCTTTCCAGTCACAGTGTTCAGGTTGGCGAGCAGACTGCGGGCGTCGCCGGTGATCCCCTCCAGTTCTCCCCGCGCCTGGGTGATCAGGACGTCTGCATTGTCTGCGACGCCGGCCATTTTGCCGGCGATCTCATCCAAACTTGCGGCCTCCTGCGACTGAATAGACGATCCGGGTGTAAGGCGCTTGGCATCGTTGCTGCCAGTCGTAATCGAGAGTGCGGCTCCGCTCATGACGCTGATGATGCCCAATTTTGCGATCGATTTTTCATTGACAGGCGTGTTCTGCTTCACCGATAAGAGAATTTCTATGCGAGTAGGATCTGCTGTCCCAGGCCGCACCGCGGTTACTTTGCCGACGCTGATTCCGCCGAAGAGCACCGAAGCCCCAGGCTCTAGCCCGCCGGCATAGCGTAGATAAGTCCGATACGGAACCGTGCCGCCGCTGAATTGCGCGTTCACAAGATAGATGATCGTGAACGACAGGATTGCGAAGCATCCGAGGACGAAGGCCCCCACTTTTGCTTCCGTTGTCACTGGTATGCCTCCTGAGTCTGTAAATATTTTTCGAAGTAAGCAGCGACCGCGGGCGCATGCGCCATATCTCCTGGAATCCGATCGAGGAACTGCCGAACGCGAGGATTTTGACTTGCTTGGATTTCTTCCTTAGTTCCCACCGAACTAAACGTGCCCTGGTAAAGCATCGCGACGCGGTCTGCAATCCGGAATGCGCTCGGCAGTTCATGAGTGACGACAATGACCGTCATCTGAAAGGCCTCTTTGAGCAGCAGAATGAGTTCATCCAGCTCCGCCGCAACAATGGGATCCAGGCCGGCTGAAGGCTCGTCGAGCACCAGAATTTCAGGATCAAGCGCCAGAGCGCGAGCAACCGCGCCGCGTTTCTTCATGCCACCCGACAACTCCTGCGGGTGTAACTTGCCGAAACCAGCCAGGCCGACCACGGCCAACTTCATCCAGACCATCAGGTCGATGATCGAAGGCGCCAGCGCCGTGTGTTCACGCAGCATAAGGGCGACATTGTCTTCAACCGACAGCGAATTGAATAGAGCCGCGCTCTGAAAAGCCACGCCAATCGAACGCCGGAGTTTTTTTAGTTCCGCCCCGGAGCAGTGGGTTATATCTACTCCTTTGATCGTGACACTGCCTGACTTCGGACGCTCGAGCCCAATGATCTGCCTCAACAGGGTGCTCTTCCCGGAACCACTGCCACCCAGCAAAACCATCGTCTCGCCGGGCTCGATATCAAGATTCAGCCCATCCAACACGCGGCGTCCGTCGTATTCGACTACCAGGTCGCGAATGGAAATGATTGGCATCAGGATTTCACCGTGAAGTAGAAGATGGCGGTGAACACCGCATCAGCCAGAATGACTAGAAAAGTTGACTTCACAACCGCGCTTGTCGTTGAGCGGCCAACAGAGTCGGGTCCTCCGCGGACGCGGAAGCCCTCCAAACATCCGACATGCGCAATGATTGTGGCAAAGGCGACGCTCTTGATTAGTCCAGTGACTACGTCGTGCAACTGGATGGAATTCATGACGTAGTGAAGGTACAGCGCTGGGGACAGGTGCGTGCTAAAGAACATGAACAATGCGCCAGCGAAAATTCCGCAGACGTTGCAGGCAACGCTTAGACAAGGAACGACGATCAGTGAGGCAAGATACTTTGGCGCCAGAACGAATTCGACGGGTTCCAGCGCCATTACCCGAAGCGAATCGAGCTCTTCGGTCACCTTCATAGTGCCGATCTCGGCGGCAAAGGAAGAACCAGAACGTCCGCTGACCGCGATGGCCGTGAGCAGTGGGCCAAGTTCTCGGGTAAACCCAACCGCCACCAGATCGATGACATAGTTCAATGCCCCGAAGCGGCGCAATTCAGAAGCCCCCTGCATCGCGAGAATAAACCCCGTACAAATCGCCATCAGGGAAACCATTGGCAGGGCGTCAACGCCGATCTGCAACATCTGGCGCACGGTAGCCTGCCAGCGGTAGCGGTTCCCTACGAACGGCAACGCGGTTCGCATCGCTCGCAGCGTGGCCCACAGCTGAATATTCAAACTCCCGACATAGTCGAGGTCGTCGAGAGTTCTCTTTCCAACGCTTTCAAGAACGGTTGCCATCAAGACACCTTCTCCACCGGGCGAACAATGCAGCCGCTCGCTTTGAACAGAGCGAGCACGCCGGTGACCTCAAATAAATGAAGAAGTCGGCCTTGCAGCCCCTGCAGGCAAAACGCAATCTGGCGATTGCGCGCGATCTTGAGTCCTTCAATCAGCGTCGCAATGCCAGAGCTGTCAATGTAGGGGACTTCGGTCAGGTCGAAAATCACCGCTGTCGGCGCCTGCCTACGAAGCATGGCCAGGAGGCGGTCGCGAAGGACCGGCGACGAATCTATGGTGACTCGGCCACGCAAGCGGAAGACTGTGCCCTCTGCGTTGTCGTCCACGGCGATCGCAAGTCCATCGCCCGCGTTGAGTGTGCCACGCTTCAAGTACAATTCCCCCTTTTTTGTTCAGGCATGCAACCTTCCACATGAAGGAGCAGGACTCTCTGTGGCGATCTCTCTGCGTTGACAGTCGTTTAGCTACCCAGGCCTGAGAAAGAAGCCAGTGAGTTTGGCTCCGGAAGACGGGCCCGTGACAAGCAGTTGGCATATGACAGCGGGTAATGCTCGCGGAATCGCAGTCGTGGGTGCGCCCGGCCGACGCCATCGGCTTCGGACGGCAGACTGTCGAGTCACTTAATTCTCGTAACCGCGTAGCAATGCTTCTGCAACCATCTTCTGTACTGCGGACTGCGATGTCCGGTCGAGGTCGGTTTTCTCTGGCACCACAAATGCTAGTCCGAAGGTGGAATGCGCCTGATGAGATTCAACTCGAAACAGAGTGCATAGCAAGAAAGGGAGATTCACCAAACATGGCCACGCCTGTAGCTGCGCTCGAAGATTGCAGTCTTCGGTCGATGACGGCCGGTGGTGCACATGTCGTCGCACAAGAAGCGAGCCCGGAACGCTTGAAGGAGTTCGACAATATTCTGTCGCGTGGCTTGCCGCGTTTCAGGCGCATAGCGATGCGCCTGTTGAACAATCGCGAAGATGCTGAGGATGCGGTGCAAGACGCGATGCTGTCAGCCTTCAAGCACATCGCCGATTTCGATGGGCGAGCGCAGATGTCAACTTGGCTCACCGCGATTGTGATCAACGCAGTACGCATGCAGATACGCCGCCGTCCTCGAGCCCACATGCTGTCGCTCGACCACTCTTCCAAGGAAGACGAATCGGCAACCTTTTCCGAGTTTCTCGTGGATCCACGGCCTACTCCGGAGCAAAGTTTGGAACAACACCAGTTGCGTCATATTGTCACTCAGCTCACGGGCGGTCTTCGGCGCTCTCAGCGAGCAACTCTGTTACTGCGTCTAAAAAATGGCTTTTCCATAAAGGAGACAGCGGAGATATTAGGTGTGCCCGTAGGTACTGTGAAGGCTCAGCTCGCGCGGGGCCGAGCCAAACTCATCGAGCGATTTCACAAGGTCACACGTACACCCAAAATTGAAGCCTCGGAGACAAGGCGCAAAACATCTTCTTTCGGGCGCCGACGCGATCGTGAGCAGGCGGCGGCCTACTTGCCGATGCCAGCGGTCTTGAATCAACAAGGGGGATGCGAGGTTTGGGTCAATGCGTAGAGATCGTCTCGCTGATCACTATCTCAAACCCAACTCGCTCACAAGTTTCTAGGGAAGTCGCCGTGGAGGCTCATCGGTTCCGGCGTGACTTTCTGCCTTCCTCTCGCGCGGGCCAGGACCGACCGGCCCGGCCGGAACCCTCCCTCCTTTCATTCGGTCTGCGCGCGCAGGAGGATACCTCGAAAGTAGTACCCTATCATTCCCCTGCCTAGGGATTCGGCACCCGGCCTGAATTTGTACCTTAACAATAGATTGCATGAGTCGCGTTTTGTGATTCTTAAACTTGATACGCGAGCTTAGACGCGAGATGGCTTGTAGGGCTGGACCAAGAACATGCCAGAAACGATCGAGCAATCCAAATCGCGTGATAAATTAGCGGCCGCGTACGAGTCTATGTGGTGAGGGGCCCTGCATGAGATCAAGATGGGTTGCTTCGTTGTCGTCGCGACAGATTCTGTTGCTCGGGCTCTGCATTGCCCTGACTAATTGCCAGTCGCGCCAGGGAAACGGTGCACCTTCGATCGAGTTCACTAAGATTCCGCCCGCGGCGCAGGGTGGGCGCGAGAGAGTCGATATTATCGCCGGCCGCGTCAGAAACCCTCGACCCGGACAGCAGATCGTTATTTATGCACACAGCGGGCCGTGGTGGGTACAACCCTGGCCTGACCGGCCTTTCACTCCCATTCAAGCGGACTCAATGTGGAAAAGCGAAATCCACCTCGGATTTGAGTATGCCGCCCTGTTAGTGGATCCGGGTTTCCGTCCGCCTCCAACCATGGATGTTGCCCCCACCAAAGGCGGCTCTGTGGAGCTGGTGACGATTGTCAACGGTGTGGGTACCCCGGCCCAGGCGCCAACCAAGCCCCTGAAGTTTAGCGGGTACGATTGGGACGTGCGAACAATCGCAAGTGATCGCGGAGGAACGAATAATTTATATGACCCTGAGAACGCTTGGACGGATGCCAGTGGCGCACTCCATCTGCAAATCAAAAGGAAGTCGGGTAAGTGGTCGTGTGCGGAAGTGGTCCTAAATCGCAGTCTCGGGTACGGCACTTATGTTGTAACCGTGCGTGACACTTCTCATTTGGAGCCAGCAGCTGTTTTCAGCGTAAATACATTTGATGATTGGGGAGGCGACCAACACTACCGCGAAATGGACGTCGAGATCAGCCGTTGGGGCGACGCCTCCAACAAAAATAATGCGCAATATGGCATCCAACCGTTCTACGTTCCTGGGAATATATCCCAATTTAAGTCGCCGCCCGGCACCCTCACACACTCAATGCGATGGGAATCGGGACGGGTTAGATTTAAAACCGTCCGCCGAGCATCCGGGAGTGGCGAAGGTTCGTTGGTTGCTGAACATGAATTCACCTCGGGCGTACCGACGCCGGGTCAGGAAAGGGTTCAACTCTTCTTCTATGTGCTCGCTAGTGATACGAACCCCTTACAAAAGGGTGGCGAAGTCGTGGTTGAGAAATTTGAATATCTCCCGTAACGGCAGTTCTGCCGGGTGTTCCTGGCCAAAATGGGCGATGGCCGGCGTTGTCGCACTCTACTTGGCGGTTTCGGTATCCGCACTAGATCCAAATCGGACAACTTCGCAATATATAAGGACCTCCTGGGGACCGGAGAAGGGTTTCGCAAGCGGTTCAGTAACTGCTATCGCTCAGACCGCAGACGGCTATCTCTGGATTGGGACGGATAAGGGACTGGTCCGGTTCGATGGCTTGAATTTTCGTCAATTTGAACAAGCCAATCCCTCTTCGTTTGCGATCGGTGCTGTCCAGACTCTACTAGGCGATGAACAAGGCAATTTATGGGTCTTACTGCGAAGCACGAAGCTACTGCGCTACCGCGACGGGAGTTTCGAACTCATTCGTGGAGAGGGCGAAAATGGCATCACGGTGATCGGCCGCGGGATCGGAAATAAGATCTTGCTCTCCTCGCTCGCGATGGGCACACTGACCTACGATGGCGAGCGATTTGAAAGTGCCTCTTCTGAATCTGTGTCAGACAAATCTCCGGTGGGTTTCCCTGCCGAAACTCCTGATGAACGTTCAACTCGCCTGAGTTGGTCGACTGGCCTCGCGCCCCACCGTTTGGCTGCACCCACTTCTGCGGTGATTTCGATAGCAACAACCGCCGACGGCAAGATTTGGCTGGGTACAGAAAGTAGAGGGCTGTTCTATTTACGCGAAGGCCACGTCTCCGCAATGCCGAACAGGTTGCCCAGTGGGAAAGTCAATTGCCTCCTGCCTTTTCAGAACTCTGAATTGTGGATCGGTACCAGTAAAGGCGTGATGCGCTGGGATGGGACCGAACTCACTCGCAGCGCCATCCCGCCGTCTCTGCTGCATGCCGAAGTTCTTTCCATGATTCGAGACCGCGACGCGAACATCTGGGTGGGGACGAATCGTGGACTCTTACGCTTTAACGCCAATGGAGTTTCCGCTTTTGCCAGAAACGGTTCCGTCTCCGACTCTGCTGTAACCTCGCTGTTCGAGGACCGGGAGGGGAACATTTGGATTGGCGGTCCGCGCGGCCTTGAACGTCTGCGCGACAGCGCGTTTGTCACTTACTCAGTTCCCGCCTTCAAATCGCAAGGCATTGGCCCGTTGCACGCGGACAGTCATGACCACATCTGGCTTGCGCCCATAGCAGGAGGTTTGGGGATGCTCAAGGGAGGCATTGTCCAACCCTTGCGGTCGGCCGGGCTGGGTCGAGATATCGTCTATTCCATCGCGGGCAGCGGCAACGACTTGTGGCTGGGACGGCAGCGTGGCGGGCTGACTCATCTGAGGGACATCCACGGTTCACCCAAGTCCAAGTCATACACTCAGGCCGAAGACCTCGCGCAAAACAGTGTGTACGCGGTGTACGCAAGTCGCGATGGAACGATCTGGTCTGGGACACTGAGTGGCGGTGTTAGCGCACTCCGGAACGGACACTTCACAACTTACACAAGTGCGAACGGTTTGGCGTCGAACACAGTGTCCTCAATTGCCGAGGACTCAGACGGAACTATGTGGTTTGGCACGCCAAATGGCCTGAGCGCGTTCTCGAAAAATGGCTGGCGTACTTATGCCGCTCGCGACGGTTTTTCTTCTCCCGATGTGAATAGCCTCCTGCGAGATTCGAATGGCGTGTTGTGGATC
>WNGE01003159.1_pt1 | contig 19609 bp, 18 predicted proteins | sample 5400651 | NCBI WGS metagenome assembly WNGE01 (sample SAMN13153370, study PRJNA577476) | soil metagenome | isolation source: 60 cm soil or saprolite under grassland replicate 2 | place: USA:California | collected 2016-06-15
TCCAGTAGCCCGTCGAGTAGCTTGGGGAACCGAGGATGTGTGCCTTCGAGCCGTGGGGGCGCTGCCTCCTGATGATCTCCTGATGGTTTTGATTCCTCCCCCTGCTCTGCACGCCGCTCGCCGAGGATGGTCGGAATCAATATCCGCGTCCTGCCTGCGAGCCTGAACAAGCCTGCCTGCTCTGCCGAATCTAGAAGACGAGCAAGGACGGGAGCTGCTTTCTTACTCGGCACTCCGAACCTGGTCTCGAGGGCGTTCCGCATCCCCGACTCCGGGGGAAGAACTTGTCCTTCGTATGCCTTCAGGAACGCTTCGTTGAGCGGAACAGCCATGAAAGCATCGAGGCGGGCGCGGGCTGCGGTTGCCTCGTAGTCGGGCTGCAGAATGTCCTGGGCACGCCGGGTGATGGTTAGTTGCGACGGCGGACCCTCGATGAGTTCATACGCCCGAGCTGAGGCAAGCCGCTGCAAGAACGCTCCGTTGTTCACACCGGAGTATCCAAGGATGGTGGCGAGTTCCGCCATGGACACCGCCCCTCCTCGTTCCTTGATCTGCCGAGCCACTTCGATCGAGGAATCAAGGTCGTATCTCGCGTATCGGTAGGTCGTACTCATCGCCAGAGAGTATCTGCGGATTTCCGCAATCTGTCAACGCCCGCACGCATGCCGTTGCGGTTCGGAGCGTTATACTCAGGAGACCATGTACCTCGCCTACGTCGACGAATCAGGGGACTCCGGTCCCAAGGGGTCCAAGTCCTTTTCTCTGGGCTGCTTGCTCATCGAGGACCAGGTGTGGCCAGACGTGCTCGACAACACGATCGATTTCCGCAGGTTTCTCCGGACGCGATTCGGCATCCCGGTTCGGGCTGAGCTCAAGGCCAATTTCCTGCTCAGCAACAAAGGGCCGTTTCGCCCGCTCCATCTTTCGGAGCAAGCTCGATTCTCGGTCTACAGGAGCTGCATGCGGCTCCTGCCGAAACTCGACGTCCGAGCCTTCGCCATCGTGATCCGGAAGGACGTGATGGCCACTAGGGGGCGGTCGGAAGATCCCCGACATGTTGCCTGGGAATACCTCATCCAGCGTCTGGAGCGTTTCACGACCAAAGGTGGAACGCATCTGACGTTGATCCATGATGAGGGCTACGCAGCCGAGGTCCGTAAGCTGGCACGGAAGTCCCGTCGAATCGGAACGGCTGGCAGCATGTTCGGGACGGGCAGCCTTAGACGGCCAGCTCGTCTGATTCTTGACGATCCCGTCTCAAGGCGATCGAACGAATCCTACTTCCTCCAGTTCGCGGATTTGGCTGCTTACGCTGCTTTCAGAGCCATCTACCCTCCGCCCGTAAGACCAGTCCAGATCGTCCCTCAAGGGATGTGGGACGAGTTGGGCGCGGCTCGATACGCTCCCGTCAACATGTATTCGGGAGGACCCCAAGGCATCGTATCCTGGCCCTAGAGAAGAACCCCCCCGATTTGCGCTCGGGGGGGTAAGGGGAGCCCTAAACCGTCCACAGAGACGGGTCAGCCTCCTGCCCGAAGCCTACTTACATACATGTGATTCGTCAAGCTCATCGCTTAGCGGCGTTTTACATGCATCAAGGGGATAGTTCCCCAAACGCCGGGAGCACCCTCCGGCACTTCACCGCAAGAGCAAGGGAGCGAACCCGAAGGCCCCCTCCCTTGATCACTCCGCTCGGCTCCGCCTTTCGGCAGCTCCTCGCCTCGTGACCGGCGGACCTTAGCCCAGGCCGCCGGTCCGTGTCCAATCCTGGGGCCCTTCGAGGCGAATGCGAGTGACAAAAGGACGAAGGTCCTGGTCAGGTGGGGCGAGCGGTGGCGCTGATGGTTCGGTTCGAGAGGCCGGAAGTAGAATGCCCCGGTCCGGAGATCGTGGAGGCCGCATGCGAGGAACAGGGATCGGACCGGCCCTTCGTCAGGCCAGGCTGTCGAGGGGCAAGTCCATCGAGGAAGTCAGCCGAGAGACCCGGATCCGTCCCGAATACCTCCAGGCGCTGGAGCGGGAGCGGTTCGAGGTCCTGATCGGCGATGTCTACGTCCGGGGTTTCCTTCGTTCGTACTCGACCTATCTCGGAATGGACGCCGACTCGATCCTGACCGTCTACAACCGGAACTTCGGGCCGCCCCGGCCGACGCTGCCCGAGCCGGCCCCGGCCCCCGCCCGCAGCCACCGGAGCGTGCACCCGCACCTCCCGCTGGCCTCCCGGCGGCACCACCCGAGCTGGACCTTCCTGATCGCAGTGGCCGTCTCCGCCCTGGTCCTGCTGGGAGCGGCCGGGGTGCTGTCGAAGGCCCGTTCGACCCCGAAGGCCCAGAGCCCTCCGGCCGGACAGCCCTCCATCCAGGTCCTTCCGCCCACGGTGGTCGTGGCCCTGAACGCGACGGCGGACGTCGGGGCGTTGATCCGCAGGGATGGCCATGTGGTGTTCGACGGCACGATGAGGAAGGGCCAGGGGGTCTCCTACGCGGGCAGCAGCCGGATCGAGGTCCATCTGGACCGGGGAGGCCACGTGAGGATCACCGTCAACGGCCACTCCCTGGGGTCGCCGGGCTCGGCGGCCAAGCCGTACGTCGAGTCGTTCGGTCCCCTCGACTACCGGAGGACGCCATCGCCGGCGAGTCCCGGCCCCTGACCCCCTTGGGGTTGGGGTGGCCGAACGTCGTCTCCGTCCTCCGCGTCCTGCTGGTGCCTGCGCTGGTCGTCCTGATCCTGGTTCGTGAACGGACGGCCTCGTACGCCGCGGCGGCCGTGTTCGCGGTGGCGGCGGTCACCGACGGCGTCGACGGGTACCTGGCGCGGAGGTTCTCGAGCGTGACCCGAACCGGTCAGTGGCTCGACCCCCTGGCCGACAAGCTACTGGTCAGCGCGCCCGTGGCGACCCTCACCGCCCTCGGGAAGTTCCCGGTGTGGGCGGCCGTGATCATCGTTGGGCGGGAGATCGGCATCTCGGCCCTCCGGGCCTGGCTGGGGATCCGGGGGCGGGCGATGCCGGCCTCCACGGCGGCCAAGGTGAAGACCGGGCTCCAGCTCGTGGCCATCGCCATGTACATCCTGCCCCTCGACGCGCGTCTGGGAGGCCTCAAGCTCGGGGTGCTCGTCGTGGCGGTGGGGCTGACCGTGGCCACGGGGATCGACTACGTGCTGCACGCGCTTCGACCCCAGCCGGAGCCGCCCGTCCCATGAGGGCCGAGCTCATCGGGGTGGGAACCGAGATCCTGCTGGGGCAGATCTGCAACGACAACGCCCAATGGATGTCGCAGCGCCTCGCCGAGATCGGCGTCGACGTCCTGTGGCACCAGGCCGTGGGGGACAACGAGGACCGCATCGCGGAGGCCTTCCGCCTCGCCCTCTCACGGGTTGATGTGGTCCTGGCCACCGGAGGGCTGGGGCCGACCCAGGACGACATCACCCGCGAGGGAGTGGGCGCCGCGCTCGGCGTGCGGCTCGTCAGGAGGCCTGAGATCGAGGAGTTCCTGCGGGAGAAATTCGCCCGGATGGGCCGGGACATGCCCGAGTCGAACCTCCGCCAGGCCGACGTGCCCGAGGGCGCCCGGTACATCCTGCCCGACCGCGGGACCGCGCCCGGCCTGATCTGCGAGACGGCCCAGGGCCGTCGCGTGTGCCTGGTGCCGGGCGTCCCGGTGGAGATGAGAGAGATGATGACCGGCACGATCCTCCCCGAGCTGGCCCGGCTGTCGGGATCCGCGGCCCTGGTTTCCCGGGTGATCCGGGTCACCGGGATGGCGGAGGCGAAGGTGGGCGAGGAGCTCGACGATCTGTTTCGAGGATCGGCGAATCCCTCGCTCGCCTACCTCGCCGGCGGGGGAGAGGTGAAGGTGCGCGTGACCGCCAAGGCCCCCAGCCGGGCGGAGGCCGAAGCCCTGATCGACCCTGTGGCCGGCGAGGTGGCTCGGCGCCTGGGCCGATTCGTGTTCACCGAGGACGACGAGGATCTCGAGATCGTGGTGGGCCGGCTCATGAAGGCGCGAGGGATGACGGTGGCGGCGGCCGAGTCGCTGACGGGCGGCGGCCTCGGGCTCCGGCTCTCCCGGGCCCCCGGATCGTCCCTGTTCTTCAAGGGATCGGCGGTCTGCTACACGGCCGAGGCGAAGCGGGACGTGCTGGGCGTGCGCCAGGAGACGCTGGACGGCCCGGGCGTGGTGAGCGAGGAGTGCGCGCGCGAGATGGCCGGTGGGGCTCGAAGGAACTTCCGCGCGGACCTGGGGGTGGCCCTGACGGGAGTGGCCGGTCCGGAGGCCCACGGGGACCAGCCCGTGGGAACGGTGTGTGTCGGGTTGTCCTGGGACGGCGGGGAGGAGTCGCGAAGGTTCCGGGCGCCGGGGGACCGGGACATGGTCCGGCGGTGGGCCGAGCAGGCCGCCCTGGATCTGCTCAGGCGCCACCTGGAGTCATCGAATGGCCCGTGACCGGGCCGCTCGCCCGGAGGCGAAGCCGCTGCGGCTGTTCGTTGCCGTCGACGTCCCCGATCCGGTCAAGGCCGGCCTGGAGGAGACCGTGTCGGCCTACCGGGACCGGATCCCGGGGGCTCGCTGGACCCGCCCCGACGGATGGCACGTGACCCTCAAGTTTTTGGGAGGCACCTGGCCTCGGCTGGTGGACGACGTGCGGGCCGCGGTGGCCGGAGCGGCCGGGAGAGCGGAGGCGTTCGAGAGCAGGCTGACCGAGCTCGGCGTGTTCCCGTCGAAGCGCCGAGCCCGGGTGGTGTGGGCGGGGCTCCTCGACCCGGATGGGCGGCTCGCCGGCATCGCCAAGGACCTCGACGAGCGACTGGCCGACCACTTCGTGCCGGAGGAGCGCCAGCTGACGCCGCATCTCACTGTGGCGCGGCTTGCGCCCCCTCGCGACCTGGCGGAGTTCGCCCCCGACCTCGTCGGAACCGCGGTCACGTCCGCGCCCTTCCGCGTGGATCACCTGGTGCTCTATCGCAGCCGCCTCTCGCCCCGCGGTGCGACGTACGAGGCCCTGGTGTCCGCGCCGTTCGGAGGTGCTTGAGTTCGAACATATGTTCGGGTAGTGTGGCAGGCATTCGACCGCCGAACGACAGGGGTGTAATTTATGTCAGACCCACTCGCTAGAGTCGCCGCACGACCCGGCGCCGGGAACGGACGCCGCCTGACGGACAGGATGGCCGGGAGCCGCGTCGAGGAGGGTTCACGGATGGAGCGGGAGAAGATGCTCGGGGTCACCCTGAGCCAGATCGAGCGGCAGTACGGCAAGGGCGCGGTCATGCGTCTGGGGGAGCACCCGGCGGGGCAGGGGGTGGGGGTGATCCCGACGGGCGCCCTGGCGCTCGACATCGCCCTCGGGATCGGCGGGATCCCGCGCGGCCGGATCGTCGAGGTCTTCGGTCCGGAGGGGTCGGGCAAGACCACGGTCTGCCTGCACATCATCGCGGAGGCCCAGCAGAACAGCGGGATAGCGCTGTTCGTCGACGCCGAGCACGCCCTGGACCCGACCTATGCGCGGACGCTCGGGGTGAACATCGACGAGCTGCTGGTGTCCCAACCCGACAACGGCGAGCAGGCCCTGGAGATCGCCGACATGATGGTCCGCTCCGGCGCGCTGGACATCGTGGTGATCGACTCGGTGGCCGCGCTGGTCCCGCGGGCCGAGATCGAAGGGGAGATGGGTGACTCGCACGTGGGCCTGCAGGCCAGGCTGATGTCCCAGGCCATGCGGAAGCTGTCGGGCTCGCTGTCCAGGTTCGACACCACCGCGCTGTTCATCAACCAGTTGCGCGAAAAGATCGGCGTGATGTTCGGCTCACCCGAGGTGACGCCGGGAGGGCGGGCGCTGAAGTTCTACTCCTCTGTCCGCCTGGACGTCCGCAAGATCGACAACCTGAAGGACGGGACCGACGTGGTCGGGTCGCGGGTCAGGGCCAAGGTGGTCAAGAACAAGCTGGCTCCCCCATTCCGCCAGGCCGAGTTCGACATCATCTACGGCAAGGGCATCTCGAAGGAAGGCAGCCTCATCGACGTGGGCGTCGACGCGGAGATCATCCGCAAGAGCGGCGCCTGGTACACGTACGAGGGCGACCAGCTCGGGCAGGGCAAGGAGAACGCCCGGCAGTTCCTCACGGAGCACCAGGACGTCGCCCTCGAGATCGAACGGCGGATCCGGGAGGCCCTTGGCCTCACCTCGTTCGGCGAGGACGAGCCGGTCGAGATCGGAGAGCCCGAAGGCGAGCCCGCCGGGGTGCCGGCCGGTTAAGGGGAAGGGACCGGCCGGCCCCCGGAGGGTTCGATGTCCAGAGCGTCCAAGGCGTCCCGAGCGTTCCGAGGCCGAGACCGAGGCTCCATGTCGACCCAGGACGGGAAGCCCTCGGGGACGGCGAAAGACCGGGCCCTCCGGCTCCTGGGAGTGCGGTGGCGGAGCGCCGGCGAGCTCCGCAGGCGTTTGGCCCTGGCGGGATTCCCTCCCGAGGAGGTGGAGGTGGCCCTGTCGGAGCTCGAGCGGGCGGGGCTGGTGGACGACGAGCGCTTCGCCCGGGAGCTGGTGAGGGACCAGGTCGGGCGGCGGATGTCCGGCTCCAGGGCCATTCGGGCGGCGCTTCGGCAGAAGGACGTCCCGACGTCCGTGGCCGAGGCGGCGCTGGCCGAGGCCGGCGACGACGCGGACCAGGCGAGGGCGCTGGCCGAGTCGCGAGCCCGCCGGATGACCGGCCTTCCCGCCGAGACCGCCTATCGGCGCCTGTACGGCATGTTGCTCCGTCGGGGTCACTCGCCGGGCATCGCGCGCGAGGCTTGCCGAGCGGCCCTCGCGCCCGTGTTCGGCCCCGAAGAGGGCCCGGCCGACATCGAACCCTGATCCCGGCGGCGCCGCCGGCCGGTTCGACCTCTTGCAACACGGGCCCGAGCGCCGTAGATTGTGAAATTGAGAGGTTGATTCGGAGACATATGTTCGGACACGACGACATGCTGGATCAGGTTCCATTCGTGAGCATCGAGAAACGAACGAGGAGGCGCGCGGGGCCGAGATCGCCCTGACGCCTGTCTGACCATCTCTCGTCGCCGAACAGTGGCCGAGCCGGCCTCCGGTTCGGCTTTCTTGTTTTGAGGAGGAAAAGGATGATCACAGCCGTGGTGGCGGTGGCGGCGGTGGCGGCGGGAGCCGCGATCGCCCTCGCCCTGAGGAAGGTCCTGGTGTCGAACCGGCTCCAGGACGCGGAGGCCCGGGCGGCCAAGCTCGTGGCCGACGCGGAACGCGAGGCCGAGGGGAAGGTCCGGCAGGCCCTGCTCGAGGTGAAGCAGGAGATCTCGGCCATGCGCAAGGAGGCGGAGGAGGACGTTCGCCTTCGCCGGGAGGAGATCAAGAAGCAGGAGGACCGACTGGTCCGCCAGGAGAACGGGCTGGACGCGAAGGTGGCCGAACTGACCCGGAGGGACCAGGAGATCCAGCGGGGGGAGAGCGACCTCCAGTCCCTTCGCGCCGAGGTGGACCGGATCGGGCAGGAGCACCGCAAGGAGCTGGAGCGGATCGGCCGCCTCACGGCCCAGGAGGCCAGGGAAGCACTGGTGTCCCAGGTCGTGGGCGAGGCGAAGCGGGACGCCATGGCCACGGTGCGCGAGATCGAGCAGCGGGCACGGGAGGAGGGCGAGAAGCGGGCCCGCAAGATCGTGACCATCGCCATCCAGCGGGTGGCGACGGAGCAGACCAGCGAGTCGAGCGTGTCGGTGTTCCCTCTCCCTTCCGACGACATGAAGGGGCGGATCATCGGGCGGGAGGGCCGCAACATCCGGGCCTTCGAGGCGCTCACCGGGGTCAACCTGATCATCGACGACACGCCGGAGGCGGTGGTGCTTTCGTGCTTCGACCCGGTGCGCCGGGAGGTGGCCCGGCTCACCCTGGAGAGGCTGGTGTCGGACGGGCGGATCCATCCGGCCCGGATCGAGGAGGCCCACGGTCGTGCCCTGGCCGACGTCGACGAACAGATCAAGCGGGCTGGCGAGGAGGCGCTGGTCGAGGTGGGCATCACCGACGTCCACCCCGAGATGGTCAAGGTCCTGGGTCGGCTCCAGTACCGGACCTCATACGGCCAGAACGTCCTTCGGCATCTGGTGGAGGCGGCGCACATCGGGGCGGCCATCGCCGCCGAGCTCGGCGTTGACCCGAGGCTGGTGAAGCGATGCGCCCTCATGCACGACATCGGCAAGGCGGTGACGCATGAGGTGGAGGGCTCCCATGCCCTGATCGGGGCCGAGCTGGCCAGGCGGCTGAAGGAGCCCCCCGAGGTGGTGCACGCCATCGAGGCGCACCACGGGGAGGTCGAGCCCCGGACCATCGAGGCGGTCCTGGCCCAGACGGCTGACGCCATCTCGGGCAGTCGGCCGGGGGCGCGGCGCGAGTCCCTGGAGACCTACGTGAAGCGCCTGGAGCGGCTGGAGGAGATCTGCACGTCCTACGAAGGGGTGGAGAAGTCCTTCGCCATGCAGGCGGGCCGGGAGGTCCGCGTGATGGTCAAGCCGGTGGACATCGACGACGTCGCCGCCCATGTGTTGGCCCGCGACATCGCCAAGCAGGTGGAGGAGGAGCTCCAGTACCCGGGGCAGATCAAGATCACAGTGGTGCGGGAGACCCGGGCCATCGAATACGCGCGGTAGCGACCGCCCCGCCCGGAGCGTTATGGGCCTTGTGTGGCTTTTGTGGCGCCCGGGAAACAGGCGTATTGACGTCGGTGGATGGGAAAGAGTCCCTGAGCGCTCCCGTCAGGGGAGCGGCCACTCACGAAAGGGGGGCGTCCATGTCCACCCAACCCATCGAGGAACCGCCCCGGCAGCCCGTCGCGCCACCCGCGTACTCTCAGCCCGCACCCGCCTACACGGGGCCCACGGCCGTGGCCCCCGCGTCGAGGATGGCGGGTGCCGGAAGCCTGGCCATCCGGGTCCTGCTGACGCTGCTGGGCGCCGCGGGGCTGATCGTCGGTGCGTTCCTGCCGTGGTTCCAGAGCGTGGACGGCACCAAGATCACCATGCGGATCTTCGTGGCCCATCCGGGCACGGTGACGGCCCTCCTGCACTCGGCAGGAGCCATCGCCATCCTGATCGGGTTCCTGGCCATCCTCGGCCTGGCTCCCCGGACCGGGTGGCTGACCCGCCTGGCCGGGGCGCTGGGGATCGTGGCCATGATCCTGTTCGTGATCCAGATGTTCCGGGCTCCCGGGAACGCATCCATGAGCGACCTCGGCGTGGGCTTCTGGCTGGTCCTGGCCGGAGCCGTCGTGGCCCTGGTCGGTGGGTTCTTCGGTACCCGGCACCGAGTGGTGGTGACCGGCGGTCCCACCGCGGTGGCCACGACCGAACCGTAGCTGCCGACCGAACAGCGACCTCCACACGAACGGCAGGGCCGGGGAAGCAGCACTCCCCGGCCTTCGCCTTTGCTAGATTCGACGGCGTGAGCGGCCGCTACCTGATCCGCACGTTCGGTTGCCAGATGAACGAGCACGACTCCGAGCGCATCGCGGGACTGCTCGAGGGCGAGGGCTACGGCCCGGCCCAGGAGCCGGCGGAGGCGGAGGTGGTCGTGCTGAACACGTGCGCGATCCGCGAGAACGCGGACAACCGGCTGTACGGCGCTCTCGGCCACCTGAAGCCCCTCAAGGACGCGAACCCGCGGCTTCGGATCGTGGTCGCCGGATGCCTGGCGCAGAAGGACCGGGGGCTCATCCAGCGAAAGGCCCCATGGGTCGACGTCGTGGTCGGGACCCACGCCCTCGCAGGGTTGGTCGAGCTGATCCGGTCGGCCGAACGCGAGGGCCCGCAGATGGACGTCCGCGAGTTCACCGAGGTCTTTCCGAGCGCCCTGCCGGCCCACCGGGGGTCGAGTTCCCACGCGTGGGTCTCGGTGAGCGTGGGCTGTGACAACGCGTGCACCTTCTGCATCGTCCCGCTCGTTCGTGGCCCACAGCGCTCGCGGCCGCTCGGCGACGTGCTGAGCGAGGTTCAGGGCCTGGCTCTCCGGGGCGTGGTCGAGGTGACGCTCCTCGGGCAGAACGTGAACACGTACGGCCGTGACCTCACCGTGCCGGGCTCGGGCCGCAGGGCGCGGTTCGGCGCGCTGCTGAGAGCGGTGGGCGCGGTGGAGGGGATCCGCCGGGTCCGGTTCACCAGCCCCCACCCCCACGACTTCACCGACGACGTGATCACGGCCATGGCCGAGACCGGAGCCGTGTGCGAGCACATCCACTTCCCCATGCAGTCGGGATCCGACCGGGTGCTTCGGCTCATGCGCCGCTCGTACCGCGCCGACCGGTACCTGGGATGGCTCGACCGCATCCGGGCGGCGGTGCCCGGCGTCTCCGTCACCACCGACATCATCGTGGGCTTCCCCGGCGAGACGGAGCAGGACTTCTCGGACACGCTCCGGGTGACCGAGGAGGCGGCCTTCGACGCGGCGTTCACCTTCCAGTACTCGCCGCGGCCGGGAACCGCCGCCGCCTCCTTCGAGGCTCCGATTCCCAAGGACGTGGTTCAGGAACGGTTCGACCGGCTGGTCTCGCTGCAGGAGCGGATCTCGCTCGAGAGGAACGAGTTGATGGTCGGCGGCACCTTCGAGGTCCTGATCGAGGGCGAGGGACGAAAGGGGAACCTCAAGGGGCGGACCCGAACGAACAAGCTCGTGCACGCGGCGGGCGATTCCGCCCCGGGGACCTTCACCCAGGTTCGGGTACTCGCCGCTCACCCCCATCACCTCGACGGCGAGCTGGTCGAGGTGGGGGAGCGCCGGCCGGTGCCGGCCACGGCATGAACGATCCGACCCTCCTGGCCCTGGTCGGGCCCACCGCGTCCGGCAAGACGGAGGCATCCGTCGAGGTGGCCGGGCGCATCGGGGCCGAGATCGTTTCGATCGATCCGGCCCTGGCGTACCGGGGGATGGACGTGTGGACGGCCAAGCCGACTCCCGAGCAACGCCGGCGGGTGCCGCACCACCTGATCGACCTTGCCGATCCCACGGGCCCGATCGGCGTCGCCGAGTTCCAGCGCCTGGCGGCCGGATCGATCTCCGGGATCCGCGACCGGGGGCGCCGGCCCCTGCTGGTGGGAGCGAGCGGGCTCTACTTCCGAGCTGTGGCGGACGGTCTGGAGTTTCCGGGAACCGAACCGCGGACCCGGGCGCTGCTCGAGGCCGAAGCGACGGCGCTGGGACCGGAGACGCTGCACCATCGCCTGGCCTCGTTCGATCCCGCGGCCGCCGCCCGGATCCAGCCGGCCAACGCCCGGAGGACCGTGAGAGCGCTGGAGGTCGCCGCCATCACCGGCCGGCCGTTCTCCGACTTCTACGGAGCGTGGGACCGGTACCCGGCCAACGCGGTTCGGGCGGCCGGGATCGACCTCTCCCGGGCCGACCTCCACCGCCGGATCGACGAGCGGGTTCGGCTGAGGTTTCCCGCGCTGGTCGAGGAGGCCCGGACCCTGCTCGATCGAGGGTTCGGCTCGTTCGTCGCTTCGTCCCATCTCATCGGCTACGCTGAGGCGGCGGCCTGTCTTCGGGGAGAGCTCTCCGAGGAAGAGGCGGCGTGGAGGATCGCCCGGCGGGACAAGGCGCTGGCCCGGCGGCAGCGCTCGTGGTTCCGGAGGGACCCCCGCGTCCGGTGGTTCGCCGTGGGTGCGGGCGGTGCGGTCGAGGCCGTCGACGAGGTCGTCCGGTACTTCGGCGAGGATCGCCGGGAAGCGGTGGGGACCGGCGGGGCCGGGGCGGCTCGGGCCCAAGGAGGCTGAGGTGCGGTTCGCCAAGTACCACGGAACGGGCAACGACTTCGTGATGGTCGAAGATCTGGAGGATGCGCTCCGGCTGGACCCTGGGGCCATCGCCGCGCTGTGCGACCGGCACCGGGGTGTGGGAGCGGACGGGCTGATCCGGATCGCCCCGGCGGACCAGGCCGACTTCTTCATGGACTACCACAACGCCACTGGCGAGGTGGCCGAGATGTGCGGCAACGGCATCCGGTGCCTGGCGAAGTACGTGTACGACCGGGGCCTGACGTCGGCCCGGGAGATCGACGTGCTGACCCGGGCCGGCCTGAAGCATCTGGTCATCTCGGCCGATGACGGGGTGGCCTCGGAGGTGACCGTCGACATGGGCCCGCCGGCCCTGGAGCGCAAGGCCCTCCCCATGGCCGGCGATCCCGCAGGGCGGTTCGTCGGCCAGCCCTTCGATGTGGACGGGCGGAGCTACACGGGAACCGCGGTCTCCATGGGCAACCCCCACCTGGTCCTGTTCCTGGAGCCCGGAGACGATCTGGCAACGATCGACGTTCGGCGTCTGGGCCCAATGGTCGAGCATCGGCCCGAGTTCCCGAACCGTACCAACGTCGAGTTCGTGCGGGTGGAGGACAACACCGTCCATCTGCGCGTGTGGGAGCGGGGATCGGGCGAGACCATGGCCTGCGGGACCGGGGCTTGCGCCTCGCTGGTGGCGTGCGCGCTGGCCGGGCTCACCGGAAGGGAGGCGCCCGTGGAATTCCCCGGCGGCCGGCTCACCGTGGCATGGCGCGAGGACGACCACGTCTTCCTCACCGGGCCGGCCACCTTCGTGTTCGAAGGGGACGTCGACCCGGCGTGGCTCGCCGGGGCGTCACCGGGCGCCGTCGTGGGCTGGCCATGAGGCTGTCGGCTCGGGTCCGAGACCTCCCGCCGTACCTGTTCGCGGAGCTCGACCGGAGGGTGGCGGCCAAGCGGGCCGCTGGCGCCGACGTGATTTCGCTGGGCGTCGGCGACCCGGATCTGCCGACGCCGGCCCACGTGGTCGAAGCGCTGCGGCGCGCGGCCGAAGACCCCGGTACCCATCGCTACCCCTCCTACTACGGGATGCCAGCCTTCCGCGAGGCCATCGCGGCGTTCTACCAGCGGCGGTTCGGCGTGGCGCTCGATCCCGAGACCGAGGTTCAGCCGTTGATCGGATCGAAGGAGGGGCTGGTCCACATGTCCCTCGCCCTCGTCGACCCCGGTGACCGGGCGCTGGTCCCCGACCCGGGCTATCCCGTCTACGCCATCGGGACCGCGCTGGCCGGGGGGGCGCCGGTCTCCCTGCCCATGTCGGCGGCCACCCGGTTCCTCCCCGACCTCGACGCCCTCGCCGTCGATCCGGGAACCAAGGTCCTGTGGCTGAACTACCCGAGCAATCCGACCGCGGCCGTGGCCGACCTGGGCACGTTCGAGAAGGCGGTGGAGGTGGCCCGGGGGAGCCAACTCCTGCTCTGCCACGACGCGGCCTATTCGGAGATCACCTTCGATGGGTACGTGGCCCCCAGCGTGCTCCAGGTTCCGGGGGCGAAGGACGTGGCGGTCGAGTTCGGATCGCTTTCGAAGACCTACAACATGACCGGGTGGCGGGTCGGGTACGCGGTGGGAAACGCCGAGGCCATCGGGGCCCTGGCCACCGTGAAGACGAACCTCGATTCGGGCGTCTTCGACGCCGTCCAGCTGGCGGCCGTCGCCGCGCTCACCGGGCCGCAGGACCACGTCGAGGAGATGCGGGCCGTGTACCAGAAGCGGCGGGACGTCGTCGTTGCGGCCCTCCTCGACGCTGGGATGGAAGTGGAGCCTCCCCTGGGCTCGATCTACGTCTGGGTCCCGGCGCCGGGGGGCCGATCGTCGGAGGCGTTCGCCACCGAGCTGCTCGACGAGGCCGCCGTTGTTGTGGCGCCGGGAACGGGGTACGGCGCCAACGGCGAGGGCTACGTCCGGATCTCGCTGACCATCGCGGACGCCAGGATCGAGGAGGCGATGGAGCGGATCCGGGTCCGGTTCGGCTCGTGACACGCCCCCGATGGCGGGCCGGGAAGATTTCTCGGATCGGAGCGTTTGCGTCCGTCGGGCCCGGGAACGAAAGGGAGAGCCAAGAGGCACCGGACACGTCGATTCCGGGGAAAGGGGCGCTTCCCGGAGTGTTGGTCCGGTGTCTCTTGCTTGTGGGGGGAGTCCTGCCGCGGTGAGCGATCGGGTCGTCCTTCATGCCTGACCGGCTGGGGTCCGAATCCCCGCTCTCCGCGACGTGGCGTCCGGCGGTCCTGGAGCGGGCGGTCCTGGTGGGGCTCGACTCCGGCGCGGGAGAGGAGACCCTGGACGAGCTGGCCGCGCTGGCCCAGGCGGCGGGGGCCGAGCCCGTGGGCCGGGTCGTGCAGGCCAGGCGGGCTCCGGATCCCGCGACGTTCGTGGGCCGGGGGAAGGTGGCGGAGGTCCACGACCTGGTCCACGCCACCGGGGCCGGGGCGGTCATCCTCGACGACGAGCTCTCGCCCGGGCAGCTCCGGAACCTGGAGGAGCGGCTGCGGGTGAAGGTGCTGGACCGCACGGCGCTGATCCTGGACATCTTCGCCCTCCACGCCCGATCGGGAGAGGGCAAGGCCCAGGTCGAGCTGGCGCAGCTCAACTACCTGCTCCCGAGGCTCCGTGGCTGGGGCGAGGCCATGTCACGGCTGGGCGGCGGAATCGGGACCCGCGGTCCGGGCGAGACGAAGCTGGAGGTCGATCGGCAGCACATCCGGCGCAGGCTGTCCAAGCTTCGTCGCGACATCACGGCGCTCGGGCGGACCCGGCGGGTCAAGCGGGCTGGACGGGAGCGTTCCGGCATCCCCCAGGTCGCGCTGGCCGGTTACACGAATTCCGGCAAGTCGACGCTCATGAACGCGCTCACGGGCGCGGGGGCGCTGGTGGCGGACCAGCCGTTCGCCACACTGGATCCGACCACCCGCCGCCTGTCCCTTCCGGGGCGCGGGCCGGCCACGGTCTCCGACACCGTTGGCTTCGTCCGGAAGCTGCCCCACGACCTGGTGGAGGCCTTCAAGTCGACGCTGGAGGAGGTGGCCCTGGCCGACCTGATCCTCCATGTGGCCGACGCCTCGGCCGCCGAGCTGGGGGAGCAGGTGGCCGCGGTCCGCCAGGTGCTCGGCGAGATCGGCGCGGGAGGGCTGTCCGAGGTGCTGGCCCTCAACAAGTGGGACCTCCTCGACGAGATGGAGCGGGCCCGGGTCCTTCGGCGGTTGCCCGACGGCATCCCCGTGTCGGCGCTCACCGGAGACGGTCTCGAGCGGCTCCAGGGACGGGTGGCCGAACGCCTTCCGCGCCCCCCCATCGAGGTGACGCTGCTCGTGCCGTTCGACCGACCCGAGGTCGTTCCCTGGCTCCACGAGCACGCCCAGGTCGATGCCGTGGACGAGGGGGCGGACGGGACCAGGGTGGTGGCGAGGGTCACCGAGGCCCAGCTGGCCCGGGTGCGGGACTTCGCCGCGCGTCCGGTGGCCCGCAGGGTTCGCGGGTAGAGGGCGCGGGCCGAGCAGGGCCGTCCTCGATCGACGGCTACAGTTTGCGCAGGACCGCCACCACCCGGCCGAGCACGCCACCGCCCTCGGGCAGGTCGAACGGTTCCATCGCCGGGTTCTCGGGCACCAGGACCACCCGGTCGCCCTCGCGATGGAAGCGCTTGACGGTGGCCTCGTCCTCGGCGGGACCCGGCACCAGGGCCGCCACGACGTCCCCTTCGCCCGCGGTCGACTGTCGGTGCACCACCACCAGGTCCCCGTCCAGGATGCCGGCGCCCACCATGGAGTCCCCGGCCACCCGGAGGGCGAAGTGGTCGTCCTCGCCGGCGAACTCCGCGGGGACGGCCAGGAAGTCCTCGATGTTCTGATCCGCGAGGACGGGGGCTCCGGCGCTGATCCGCCCGATCAGCGGGACGGTGACGGCGTTGGGCCGGCCCCGCCTCGGGCCCTGGAGCTCCATCGCCCGGGGCTTCGACGCATCCCGGCGCAGGAGCCCCTGCCGCTCCAGGTTGGCCAGCTGGGCGTGGACGCTCGAGCTGGAGGTCAGGCCGACGGCCTCGCCGATCTCCCGGACGGTGGGCGGGTAGCCGCGGGCGTGGACGGTCTCGCGGATGAACTCGATGATCCGGCGCTGCCTCGTCGTGATGTTCTCCATGTGGTCCCTCCCGTTCCGTCGCGACCGTAGCACGGGCGCTCGGGTGAATCAAACATGTGTTCGATCCGCGCTTGACGAGCGAACATACGTTCGACATACTGTATCCATGGCTCGAACACGCGTTCGTTGGAGTCGGGTGGTTCCGATCGGGCTTGCCGTGGCACTCGGGATCGGCGTCGTCGGCGGCAGGGCCGGGGCGAGGACCGAACGCCCCGCCGCACCGGTGATCCATGTGGTCCGTTCGGGCGAGACCCTCTGGGCCATCGCCCGGGGGATCGTGGGGGCGGCGGGCGACCCCCGTCCTGTCGTGGACCGCTTGATCGAGACGAACCACCTCTCCGGCCGGGTCCTGGACCCCGGGCGAAGGCTGATCCTCCCTCGCGGCTGAGGCCGACCGCGGCCGGGGTTCAGGGGGACCAATCGACGCCGCGAACCTGCTCGATGTTGGACAGCCGCGCCGCGATGTCCGCGGAGCGCACCTCCCGAGGAACCCGGACCAGGAGGTGCACGGTCCGCTCGTCCCCCTCTTCGGTGATCCGCATCTCGAGGAGGCCGGCGCCCGCGGTGCGGACGGCGTCGACCAGGCGTTCCACGTCGACCGTGGGGTGCGCCTGCACCAGGAACTCCTCGCGCCCCACGGCGAACCTGCGGAGCATGCCCCGGAGCGGGCGGAGGCCCACCAGCGCGATCAGCGTGATGACGGTGGTGGCGGTTCCCAGGAGCAGGGCTCCCACGCCGACCGCCGTGCCCACCGCCGCGGTCACCCACAGGCTTGCCGCGGTGGTGAGGCCGCGGATGCTTGCCCCGTACTTGAGGATGGCGCCGCCCCCCAGGAAGCCGATGCCCACCACGATCTGCGAGGCGATCCTGGTCACGTCGGCCTGTACGGCGCCCCTCGGCCCCTGGCCCACGATCGACTGAAAGCCGTAGGCCGAGATGATGGCGAACAGCGCCGCGCCCAGCCCCACCAGGATGTGGGTGCGGAACCCGGCCGGCTGCTCCGTGAGCTCGCGCTCCCCGCCGAGGGCGCCGGCCAGCGCCGCGGCGAGGAGCAGGCGGAGGACCAACTCGCCCTGCGATGGCATGGCGGCATTATCTCCCACCGTTGACCGCCCATATCTGGGAGGTTACCCTGGTGGAACCACTACATCTTGTGGTGCGGCGAGCCGGCCGATCCACGGCCAGCCCGCCGAGGCGATCCGGGGGAGGGATCCGGTGCGCTGTCCATGGTGCGGCAATCCCGACGACAGGGTGGTCGATTCGCGCACGGCCGAGGGCGGGCTGGCCATCCGCCGGCGGCGTGAGTGCCTTCGCTGCTCCCGCCGGTTCACCACGTTCGAACGTGTGGTGGAGGTCGGGGTGTCCGTAGTCAAGCGCGACGGGGCGAAGGAGCCGTTCGATCGCGCCAAGATCGTGGCCGGGGTGACGAAGGCCATCAAGAACAGGCCGGTGACTCCGGAGCAGGTCGAGGCCCTGGCCGCCCGGACGGAGGAGCGGCTCCGGCGTAAGGGGCCGCTCGTCACCACGCAGGAGGTCGGGTTGGAGGTCCTCGCACAGCTCCGCCGGCTCGACGACGTCGCGTACCTCCGGTTCGCCAGCGTCTACAAGGACTTCCAGGAGCTCACCGACTTCGAGCGCGAGCTCGGCATCCTGCTCCAGAAGCGGGAGCCTCGTCGCCCCGCCGGCGCCGTTTCCGCTCGCCGAACCCGGACTCGGAACAAGGCCTGAGCGCGAAGGCATTCGGTCCGGCACCGCACACAACATGTTGTGGTTCGGGGAGACCGGAGGCTCCCGAGGCACAAGATGTGGGAGAATATCCGGACCGGGTGACTTGACAGCCCGGGGCCTCCGGAGGCAGAATCACACGGCTGTCATTTATCCCCAGGCTTTCCCCAGGGGATCCACCGGCGGAGGCTCCTTCCCCCCGCGATTCGAGGCAGGAGGGCGACGTGGCGACCAGGCAGAAGGACCTCGGGACGAAGGCGACCGGGCTGAGGTTCAAGCGGTACTTCACCCGGGACGGGGTGCATCCGTTCGACGAGGTGGAGTGGGAGACGCGCGACGCCGTCATCCCGAACTTCAAGGAAGGCGGCAACGCCTTCGAGCAGCGCGAGGTGGAGTTCCCGAAGTCCTGGTCGCAGAACGCGACCAACATCGTGGCCCAGAAGTACTTCCGCGGCCCGCTCGGAACGCCGCAACGGGAGAGCTCGGTCCGGCAGATGATCTCCCGGGTCGCCGACACCATCACGGAGTGGGGGACGAAGGACGGTTACTTCGCCACCGACGCCGACGCCCGGGTGTTCTCCGAGGAGCTCACTCACGTGCTGGTGACCCAGAAGGCCGCGTTCAACTCGCCGGTGTGGTTCAACGTCGGGGTCGAGCCCAAGCCCCAGTGCAGCGCGTGTTTCATCCTGGCGGTCGACGACAACATGTCCTCCATCCTCAACTGGTACGTGGAGGAGGGGACGATCTTCAAGGGCGGCTCGGGGTCGGGCGTGAACCTGTCACAGCTGCGGTCCTCGAAGGAGCAGCTGAAGGGCGGAGGGACCGCCAGCGGGCCGGTGAGCTTCATGCGGGGCGCCGACGCCAGCGCCGGGACCATCAAGAGCGGCGGGAAGACCAGGCGCGCCGCGAAGATGGTCATCCTGAACGCCGACCACCCCGACGTCCGCGACTTCATCTGGTGCAAGGCCGTCGAGGAGCGCAAGGCCCGGGTCCTTCGGGACGCCGGCTTCGACATGGACCTGGACGGCAAGGACTCGTACTCGACGCAGTACCAGAACGCGAACAACTCGGTCCGGGTCACCGACGAGTTCATGAAGGCCTACCTCGACGACCGCGACTGGAAGCTGAAGGCGGTCACCAGGGACGAGGTCCTCGAGACGGTGCGCGCCCGCGACCTGATGCGCGAGATGGCCCAGGCGGCGTGGGAGTGCGCCGACCCCGGCATCCAGTGCGACACCACGATCAACGACTGGCACACCTGCCCCGCATCGGGCCGTATCAACGCGTCGAACCCGTGCTCCGAGTACATGCACCTCGACAACAGCGCGTGCAATCTCGCCAGCCTGAACCTGATGAAGTTCATCGACGACGACGGGAACTTCGACATCCCGGCGTTCAAGCATGCCGTCGAGGTGGTGTTCACGGCGCAGGAGATCATCGTGGGGAACTCGAGCTACCCGACCGAGAAGATCGAGCGCAACGCGAAGGCCTTCCGGCAGCTCGGCCTGGGCTACGCGAACCTCGGCGCGCTGCTCATGGCCAGGGGGCTTCCGTACGACTCGGAGGGTGGCCGGGCGTGGGCCGGCGCGATCACGGCGCTCATGACGGGACATGCCTACCGGGCCAGCGCGAAGATCGCCGAGCACACGGGCCCGTTCGCCGGGTACGCCCCCAACAGCGACGCCATGCTTCGGGTCATGCGCAAGCATCGCGCGGCCGCCGACGAGATCGATCCGGAGCTCGTTCCGGAAGGGCTGCTCCAGGCGGCCAAGACCGCATGGGACGAGGCCATCGCCCTGGGCCAGGAGCACGGCTACCGGAACGCCCAGGCGACGGTTCTGGCGCCCACGGGCACTATCTCCTTCCTGATGGACTGCGACACCACGGGCATCGAGCCCGACCTGGCGCTGGTGAAGACCAAGAAGCTGGTG
>WNGE01003160.1_pt1 | contig 19608 bp, 14 predicted proteins | sample 5400651 | NCBI WGS metagenome assembly WNGE01 (sample SAMN13153370, study PRJNA577476) | soil metagenome | isolation source: 60 cm soil or saprolite under grassland replicate 2 | place: USA:California | collected 2016-06-15
CCAGGACCTCACTCATATCGGAGCACCTCGACCGGATCGAGCCGCGAAGCCCGGCGCGCCGGGGACAGCGTCGCCAGAAACGAGATCAGCAGCGTCGCGCTCGTGACAAGGGCGAAGTCGAGCCCGGTGAGCTTCATGGGAAGGTAGTCGATCTGATACACGTCACCGGCCAGCCGGATGATCTTGTAGGTGTTCTGGACCCAGATCAAACCCAGGCCGCAGAGGCTGCCCGCCGCCGTGCCGACGAGGCCGATCACCATCCCCGTAGCCAGGAAGACGCTTCCGATGCTCCGCGCGCTCGCGCCCATGGCCTTGAGGATGCCGATCTCCTTGCGCTTCTCCGCCACGAGCAGGACCAGGTGGCCGATGATGGCGAAGGCCGCCACCAGCACGATGATGGTGACGATCACGAACAGCGCGAGCTTCTCCAGCTGGAGCGCGGCGAAGAGGTTCCGGTTCATGTCCATCCAGTCCCGGACCCAGTAGCTGCCGTCGAGCGTCCCCGCCAGCCGGCGGGCGATGGCGCGCGCCTCGAACGGGTCGGCGAGCTTGACCTCGACCCCGGACACGCGGTCGCCGAGCCCCGCGAACTCCTGCGCCACGCGCAGCGACGTGTAGGCGAGGGAGGAATCGTACTCGTACATGCCCACCTCCACGAACCCCGCCACCTCGAAGCGCCGCATCTTGGGGACCAGCCCGACCGCGGTCATCGCGCCCTGCGGCGAGATCACCGTCACGTGGTCCCCCGGCACCGCGCCCAGACTCCGCGCCAGTTCCCGCCCGAGCAGGATCGCCGGCTCGCCCTCGGTACGGAGCAAGGGCTCCAGGCGGCCGAGCTTGACCTGGGCGGCGAGCAACGCGCGCACGGCAGGCGAGTTCAGGTCGACCCCGCGGAGCAGCCCGCCGGTGGCCCCGCCGCCCCGGGCCGTGAACAGGGCCTGCTGGAGCACGAACGGCGTCGCCGACGTCACCCCGGGGGTCGGCTCGACGCGCCGGGCCAGCGCGCCGGCATCGGCCACGCCGCGGCCTCCCGTCTCGAGGATGAGGATGTGGGGGTTGGCGGCGATGATCTTCTCCCGGATCCCGTCCTGGAAGCCGGTCATCACCGCCAGCACGACGATGAGCGCGCTGACACCGAGGAAAACTCCGCCCACCCCGATCCAGACGAAGAGCGAGAGGTTGGCGCGGTGGCCGCGGGCGCGCAGATAGCGGAGTCCGAGGAAGAGCTCGAAGGGCAGGCCGCGTCCGCGCAGCTGGTACACGCCTAGGACACTCGGAGGGGGGCTTCGCCCCCCTTCCGAAGCCTCCCCCCAGGGTGTCGTGCGAGCCGCAGGACGGCCACGGGCTGGGCCCCGTGCGTCCGAGGCGAGCCATCCGGAAATCCGAGCCGCAGGACGGCCACGGGCTGGGCCCCGTGCGTCCGAGGCGAGCCATCCGGAGCTTGCGCGGGCGAAGCCCGCGCTCGAAGCGGAACATCGAACGGTCGGCGATTGGTCATCGGCGTCATACCTATTACTCCGACAAGCTCCCGGTCTCCTCGGGCTCGATCTCGGTGCTGCGGCCGCGCTCGGGTCTCAAGTGGGGAAAGAGGATGACGTCTCGGATCGAGGGCGAGTCCGTGAACAGCATGACGAGGCGGTCGATGCCGATCCCCTCTCCCGCCGCCGGCGGCATGCCGTACTCGAGGGCGCGCAGGAAGTCCTCGTCCATCCAGTGCGCTTCTTCGTCGCCGCGCGCGCGGAGGGCGGCCTGTTCCTCGAAGCGCCGCCGCTGGTCCAGCGGGTCGTTCAGCTCCGAGTAGGCATTGGCCAGCTCGCGCCGGCAGATGTAGAGCTCGAAGCGCTCCACGAGGCGCGGGTCGTCGCGCCTCTGCTTGGACAGGGGCGACAGCTCGATGGGGAAGTCGGTCACGAAGGTCGGCTGGACCAGCGCCGGCTCCACGAGGGTGTCGAAGACCGCCTTCCACAGGCCGGCGACATCGGCGTTCGCCACCAGGTGGGCGAGGGTGACACCACCGGGGCCGACGTCGAAGCGACCGGTACGCTTGCCGGCCGCACCCAGGGTCCGCGCGTCGGTGTCCGGCGTCACGGGGATCGCGAGCGCTTCCGACAAGGCCTCGAAGAACGGGAGCCGGCGCCACGGGGGCGCGAGCCGCACCGTCTCGCCCTGGTACGCGAGCTCGTCGCGCCCGAGCAGGGTCCGGGCGAGGTCCGCCAGCAGCTCCTCGGTCAGCTCCATCAGGTCGTTGTAGTCGGCATAGGCCTGGTAGAACTCCAGCATGGTGAACTCGGGGTTGTGCTGCGTCGAGACCCCCTCGTTGCGGAAATTGCGGTTGATCTCGTACACCCGCTCGAACCCGCCCACCACGAGCCGCTTGAGATACAGCTCGGGGGCGATGCGGAGGTAGAGCGGCATGTCCAGCGCGCTGTGGTAGGTCTGGAACGGGCGCGCCGCCGCTCCGCCCGGGATGGGCTGCATCATCGGCGTCTCGACCTCGAGGAAGCCGCGCGCGTCGAAGAACGCGCGCAGGGCCGCGATGAGCCGGCTCCGCAGCGCGAAGGTCTCGCGCACCTGGGGATTGACCACGAGGTCGACGTAACGCTGGCGGTAGCGTGTCTCGACGTCCTTCAGGCCGTGCCACTTCTCGGGCAGCGGGCGCAGCGACTTGGCGAGGAACTCGAAGTGCTTGACCGCCACCGAGAGCTCGCCCTTGCGCGTCCGGAAGAGCTCGCCGGTGACGCCGACGAAGTCGCCGACGTCGAGGTCCGTGAACGGGGCGTACTGCTCCCCCAGCGCGTCGGCCCGCGCGTAGAGCTGGATCTGTCCGGACTGATCCCGCAGGTCGGCGAAGCAGCTCTTGCCGTGGTCGCGAAGGCCGATGACCCGGCCCGCCAGCGAGACCTGGCCCGCGCTCTTGAGGTCGTCCTCGGGAGCCGCGTGGAGGCGGGCCTGCAGCTCCCCGCTCCGATGGGTCACCGGGAACCGCCCGCCGAAGGGCTGGACGCCCCGACGCCGCCAGGCTTCGAGCTTCTCCCGGCGGCGGCGGATCAGCTCATTGGCGTCGGGCGGAGGTGGCGTGCTCATGAGAGCCAGTATCGCAACCCGAACGCTCGCCGGCGAACCGCGGGGCGGGGCCGGGGACGCCCTCCCCGGAACACGCTGGCTCGCGACCCGCTGCGCCCGCGCGGAACGGGCCGAGACGTTGTAGTCATGCGGCGCTATCTAGGACGCGGATTTGCCGCCGGTGAGATACGCCTTGATGAACGGATCGAGGCCGCCGTCCATCACGGCGTCCACGTTGCCCACCTCGAGCCCCGTGCGGTGATCCTTGATGATCTGATAGGGGTGGAACGTGTAGGTGCGGATCTGGCTCCCGAAGGCGATCTCTTTCTTTTCCCCCGTCAGCTCGGCCAGCTCTTCCCTCTGCTTCTTCTCGTAGACCTGGTAGAGGCGGGCCCGGAGAATGCGCATGGCCGTGTCCCGGTTCCGCAGCTGCGAGCGCTCGTTCTGGCAGGCGACCACGATGCCGGTCGGGAGGTGGGTGATGCGGACCGCGGAGTCGGCGGTGTTCACGCCCTGGCCGCCCGGCCCGGACGATCGATACACGTCCACGCGGATCTCCTCGTCCTTGACCACCACCTCGACGTCTTCCACCTCCGGGATCACCGCCACCGAGGCGAACGAGGTGTGCCTCCGCCGCGAGGCGTCGAACGGCGAGATCCGGATGAGGCGGTGCACGCCGATCTCGCTCTTGAGGTAGCCGTAGGCGTACTCGCCGGTGAATTCGATGGTGGCGGACTTGATGCCCGCCTCCTCGCCCGCCAGGAGGTCCACCACCTCGGCCTTGAAGCCGGCCCGCTCCGCCCAGCGCAGGTACATGCGCATGAGGATCTGGGCCCAGTCCTGCGACTCGGTGCCGCCGGCGCCCGGATGGATGGACACGATGGCGTTCTTCCGGTCCTGCGGGCCCGACAGGGTGACCTTCAGCTCGAACGCTTCCAGCGCCGCGCCCGCCCGCTGCAGGCCCTCCTGGATCTCCGTGGTCATGCTCTCGTCGCCGGCCTCGGTGGCCATCTCCCACAGGAGGCGCGCCTCTTCGGCCTGGCGGACGAGGTCCTTGAAGGTCCCGAGCGTTCGCGCCAGCTCGGCCCGCTCCTGCACCAGCCCCTGGGCCCGGCGAGTGTCCTCCCAGAAGCTCGCCTTCGCCATCTCGCCGTCGATGGCGGCCAGCCGCGCCTCCTTTCCCGCCACGTCAAAGATGGCCCCGGAGGTCGTCCAGCCGCTTCTCCAGCTCCGCGATGTCGCGCTTCAGATCCCCGAGCATGCCGTGCGAGACCTCCGAAAGAGTGCGAATCCCAGGACGCTCGCGCCGAGGCCGAGACAGCCGTAGGCGAGCCAGTCACCCAGACGCGTGTAGAGCGTCGTGCGCGCCCGGAGCACGACGCGGTGGTGCAGGAGCCCGCGCTCGAACAGGGGCAGGAGCCCGCTCACGCGCCCGGAGGGCTCGACGAAGGTGGACACGCCGGTGTTCGCCGCCCGGGCGATGGCCACCCGATGCTCGACGGCGCGCAACGGCAGCACGCCCAGGTGCTGCCAGGGCCCGCTCGTCCGGCCGAACCACGCATCGTTCGTGATGTTCACCATGAAGCCGGCGCCGCCCACCACGAAGCCCCGGAACAGCTCCGGGAAGATGACCTCGTAACAGATCACCGTCCCGAACGACGCTCCGGGCAGCGGGAAGATCGTCTCGGTCCTGCCCGCGGCGAAGTCTGAGATGAATTCCGCCCAGCTCCGAACGAAGCCGATCAACCACCCGAGGGGCACGTACTCGCCGAACGGCACCAGGTGAATCTTATCATACTTGGCTCTAATCCCTTGTCCGGTCAGGAGAAATGCGCTGTTGAGATACTTCCCCCGCGTCGTCTCCTCCCGGTCGATGGACCCGACGAGGAGCGGAGTCTCCAGGGTCGCCGAGAGGGCGGTCAGGCGGGCGAGCAGCTCGCGATCGGCGCGCAGGAAGATGGCGGCGGCCGTCTCCGGCCAGACGATCAGCGCCGGGTGGGAGCCGGCGGCCTCGCGCGTGAGCTGCTCGTGGATGGCCATCACCTCGCGGTGATGGACCGGGTCCCACTTGATGGTCTGCTCGATCGAGGGCTGGATCACCGCCACCGTCACCGCCCCCGGATGCGCGCGAGCCGCCCGCTGCTCCGATCCGAGCGCGCTCGAGCCGAAGCCGAGCGACGAGAGCAGCAGGGCCGCGGCGACCAGCGCGCCTGGCATCGCGCGGCGCCAGCCCAGCCCCACCACCGCCGCCAGCGCCGTGTTGACGGCCAGGACGAGGAAGGACACGCCGTACACGCCGGCAAGCTCGGCGATCTGGATCACCGGCAGCACGCCGTGCTGGGAGTAGCCCATGAGCCCCCACGGGAACCCGCCCATGAGATGGCCGCGGATCCATTCGCCGGCCACCCACAGCACGGGCGCCATCGCCAGCGCCCACCCCGCGCCGACCCGCGTCCTGAGCCACGCGACGCCGGCCACGACGGCGGCGGTGTAGAGCCCGCAGTAGCCAGCCAGCGCCGCGATGGGCAGCCAGCCGAGAGGCCACGGGATGGCACTGTACGCGCCGAAGGTGTAGTCCAGCCAGCGCAGCAGGATCACGAAGAAGACGGTGCCGGCGAGCCAGCCGTCGGCGAGGGCCTCGCGCGGCGACCGCGCGAGGGCGCAGCAGAGAGCGGGGGCGAGCCATGCCCAGGCGAAGAGCCACCAGTCCGTCCGCGGGAAGGCGAGCGCGCCGAGCACGCCCCCGACGACCAGCAGCGGGATGCGCAGGCGGACCTGGGCGAGGGCTCCCAGGCGGTCAGACGCCATGAGCGAGACGATCCGCCAGCGGTCTCGGCAGGCCGACGGCGATGATCTTCGCCGCGGCCCGGCGGTGGTCGTAGTCGACCCGCCGGATGCTGACGGTCCGCTCGTCGCGGTCCCAGATGGCATAGGCGGCGCGCGGGTCGCGATCTCGCGGCTGCCCCACGCTGCCCACGTTGATGATGTAGCGCCGTCCATCCTCGAGCCTCACCCAGGCCCGCGGCGCCGTGAGGTACCCCGCGTACTCCGGTCCGCTGGAACCGAGCGACCAGACATCGGGGCGGTGGGAGTGGCCGATGAAGCAGAGTCGCGTCTCGAACTCGCCGAAGACCTCGAAGCCGTCCTCGGCCGTGACCAGGTAGTCCCACTCGTCGGGTTGGCGGGGGCTCGCGTGGACGAGCGTCGCCTCCTCGAACGCGACCTTGAGGGGCAGGCTGTCGAGATAGCGGCGGTGGTCTTCGTCCAGGCGGTCCCGCGTCCAGAGGGCGGCCGCCTTCGCCACCGGGTTGAACCACTCGAGTGTCATGAGACCGAGTGCGCCGTACTCGTGGTTACCGGCCACCACCGCCGCCGCCCGCTCCCCCACCCGCTCCACGCACGCCACCGGGTCGGCGCCGTAGCCGACGAGATCGCCCAGGCAGAGCAGGGCGCCCGCGCCCGCGGCGGCCGCATCGCTGAGCACGGCCGTCAGGGCTTCGAGATTGCCGTGGATGTCCGACAGTATCGCGTAGCGGATAGTTGGCCTGAGCTTGCTACGGGGGCGGGCGGAGCTCTTTGTGGATCCGGTCGAGGATCCCGTTGATCCCTCGGAGGGGGGCTTCGCCCCCCTGCCGAAGCCTCCCCCCAGAAATCGTTGCGCCGGCAAAGCCGGCGCTCGAACGGAGATTACACCGGATGCGCTCGCCTCGGATCGGCGATTGCATCACGGCGGGCGGAGCTCTTTGTGGATCCGGTCGAGGATCCCGTTGATGAAGCGGCTGGACTCGTGGGTGCTGAACTTCTTGGCGACCTCGAGGGCCTCGTTGATGGCCACCTTGGGCGGCACGTCCTCCGTCCACAGCAGCTCGAAGACGCCCTGCCGCAGGATGTTCCGGTCCACCACCGCCATGCGATCGAGCTCCCAGTGCTCGGCGTACTGCGAGATGATCTCGTCGATCTTCGGCTCGTGGAGCTTGGTCCCCCGGATCAGGATCTCCGCGAACTCCCGCACCTCGCGGTCCACGGGGTGCCGCGTCCAGAACTCCGGCAGATGGGGTTCCGGATGACTTTCGCCCTGGACGTCGAGCTGGTAGAGCAGTTGCAGCGCGACTTCACGGGCCTTGCGCCGCTTGCCCATATCAACGTCGGAGGGGGCTCATTGCGCGCGAGCCCTCTGCGTCTGGCTTCTCCGCCGACCGCGGCCCGTGCGAACGGGCCGGCCGTCTCGCGTCGGCGCGCGCCGCGCGCGGATGGTACGGAGCCACCCGGCCATCTCCAGCGTGGCGAGCGCCGCTTCTTCTCCCCGGTTGCCCACGGCGCCGCCGGCGCGCGCCCACGCCTGCTCGGGGCTGAGGGCGGTGATGACACCGAAGCTCATGGGTACGCCGGTGTCGAGCGCGGCGCGCCCGATCCCCTGCGCCGCCGCGTGCGCCAGGTACTCGAAGTGCGGCGTCTCGCCCTTGATCACCACGCCCACGCAGACGATGCCCGCGTAACGTCCCGTCCGCGCCAGCGCCAGCGCAGCCTGGGGAAGCTCGAAGGAGCCCGGGACCCAGTGGACCTCCACCGCGTCCCGGACGACGCCGTGGGTCGCGAAGGCCGCCAGCGCACCGTCCAGGAGCTTCTCGGAGATCGCCTCGTTGAAGCGGGCCGCCAGCACCGCGAAGCGCTCCCGCCCCGCGATCGGATTGATGGCGCTCCCGGGTGCCCGCCCCGCCATGTCGTCTCGCCCTGTCAGTCCGGGAACGAGGAGAAGATGTGACCAAGCTTGTCCCGCTTGGTCGTCAGATAGCGGCGGTTGGCATCGGTGGCCGGGGTCTCCAGCGGCACGCGCTCCACCACCCGCAGGCCATAGCCCTCGATGCCGACGATCTTCTTCGGGTTGTTGGTCAGGATCCTCAGGTTCTTCACTCCCAGGTCCAGCAGGATCTGGGCGCCGATGCCGTAGTGCCGCAGGTCCGCGCGGAACCCGAGGGCGTGGTTGGCCTCGACGGTGTCCTTGCCCTGGTCCTGCAGCTCATAGGCCTTGAGCTTGTTGACGAGCCCGATGCCTCGACCCTCCTGGCGCATGTAGACGAGGATGCCCCGGCCCTCGCGCCGGATGATCGACAGCGCCTTGTGTAGCTGCGGGCCGCAGTCGCAGCGATGGCACCCGAAGACGTCTCCGGGGAGGCATTCGGAGTGCACGCGCACGAGCGCCGGCGCCTCCCCGGCCACCTCGCCCAGCACCAGGGCCAGGGGAACTTGCTCATCCACCGTCGTCTCGTAGGCGATCACGGTGAACTCGCCGTAGTCGGTGGGCAGGCGCGTCGTCGCCGCGCGCCGCACGAGCTTCTCTTTCTGGATCCGGTACTCGATGAGGTTCTTGATCGTGATGGCCTTGAGCCCGTGCGCCCGCGCGAGGGCGATCAGCTCGGGCACCCGCGCCATGCCGCCCTCCTCGTCCAGCACCTCGCAGATGACGCCGGCGGGGGAGCAACCCGCGAGCCGGGCGAGGTCGATCGCGGCCTCGGTATGCCCGGCTCGGCGCAGCACGCCGCCGGGCATCGCGCGGAGCGGGAAGATGTGGCCCGGCCGGGTGAGGTCCTCGGGACGGGTCGCCGGATCCACGAGCGTGCGGATGGTGACGGCGCGGTCGTAGGCCGAGGTGCCCGTGGTGACGCCGCGCCGGGCATCCACGCTCACGGTGAAGGCCGTGCCCTGCGGCGCCGCGTTATCCGAGACCATCATGGAGATCTGCAGCTCCTCGAGGCGGTCCCCCATCATGGGCATGCAGATCAGACCGCGGCCGTGTTTCGCCATGAAGTTCACGGTCTCGGGAGTGACCTTGTCGGCGGCCATGACGAGATCGCCCTCGTTCTCGCGATCCTCGTCGTCCACCACGACGAGGATCCGCCCGGCGCGGATCTCCTCCACCCCTTCCTCGATGGTCACGAACTCCCGCCGGCTGTCCTCGTTCACCGGGATCCCCTCTCCGTGAACGACCTCACGCGGCGCTCGGACCTCGTCGCGCGGGCGCTCATCGCCGCCCCTCTCCCTGGAGCGAGAGGAACCGTTGCACGTACTTGCCGATCATGTCCATCTCCAAGTTTACCCGCTTGCCGGCCTTGAGTCCTCCCAGCGTGGTCTGGCCGAGGGTGTGGGGGATCAGCATGATCTCGAACGCGGGCCCGTCGAGCGCCGCCACCGTCAGGCTCACCCCGTCCACGGCGACCGAGCCCTGCGGGATGAGGAGGGCGGCCAGCGCCTCGTCCTGGCATTCCAGCCTGAGCCTCGCCGTCTCTCCTTCCCGGCTCAACTGCGTGACGACTCCGACCCCGTCCACGTGCCCCTGCACCAGATGGCCACCGACGGGCGCGCCCAGCCGCAGCGGGCGCTCGAGGTTGACGCGGTCCCCGGCCCCGAGGTCCCCCAGCGCGGTCCTGGCCAGCGTCTCCGGACCCAGGTCGAAACCGATCCGTCCGGCCCCGCGTGCCACCACGGTGAGACACACGCCGTTCACGGCGATGCTGGCTCCGTCCGCCGCGTCCGCGAGGACCACGCGCGCGCCCACGACGAGGCGGGAGCCCTCGATGCCCAGCACTTCGCCGACCTCCTCGATCAGGCCCGTGAACATTTTACTCGGAGGGGGCTTCGCCCCCCTTGCGATGCCTCCCCCCAAGACTCGATTGCGCCGGCTTCGCTGCTGCTCGAACGTCGGTCATGTCGCGCGAGCGACTCTCGGATCGGTCCATCAAGCGCCTGCCGGTCGCACGACGTCCCCTTCGATCAGCCAGTCGGGTCCCACCGGCCTCGCCTCGAGGGATTGCAGCCGGATGGCCTCGGACAGGAGGCGGCCGTGGCCGCCCACCGCGGTGGGCGCCGTGGCGCCGCCGATGAGCAGGGGCGCGACGAAGATCGCCACCCGGTCGACGAGACCGGCTTCGATGAATGCCCCGTTCAGCTCGCTCCCCCCCTCGAGCAGCACACCGGTCACGTCGAGCGCGAACAGCCGGGCGCAGAGGTCGGCCGGGTCGACCCGGCCATCGCGGCTCTTGCAGGAGAGGACGGTCACACCCCGCGCCTCCAGCCGCGCGAGGCGCTCGGCGGGGGCCTCGTCCGCGACCGCGACGACGGCGCGGGCCGGAGTGCCCGAATCGATGAGGCGCGCGGCGAGCGGAAGCCGCGCCCCGCTGTCCACCACGATGCGCAGCGGCTCGCGCGGCCACGGCGGATCGAGCCTCACCGTGAGCGCCGGGTCATCAGCGAGGACGGTCCCGATCCCCACCATCACGGCGTCGCTCTGACTCCGCAGCCGGTGCGCTTCGAGCCGCGCGGCGTCCCCGGTGATCCACCGCGCGCTCCTGTCGAAGGCCGCGATCTTCCCGTCCAGGGTCATGGCGCACTTGAGCGTCACGTGAGGCCGCAGGCGCTCCATGGCGGCGAGGAAGACGCGGTTACACGCTCTCGCCTCGTCCTCGCGGCAGCCCGAGAGCACCTCGAGCCCGGCCTCCCGGAGCGCTCGCGTCCCCCCGCCCCGAACCCGTGGGTTCGGGTCGCCGGCCGCCACGACCACCCGCCGGATCCCGGCGCTCAGGATCGCGTCGACGCAGGGCGGGGTCCGCCCCTGGTGATTGCAGGGCTCGAGCGTGACGTACAGCGTGGCGCCGCGCGCCCGGTCCCCGGCTTGCCTCAGCGCCTCCGTCTCGGCGTGAGGGCCTCCCGCGCGGGCATGGAAGTCCTCTCCCACCAGCCGGCCCTCGCTGACAACGACGGCGCCCACCATGGGATTGGGCGTGCAGAGGCCACGGCCGCGCTCGGCCAGCGCGAGAGCACGAGCCATCCAGCGCTCGTCTTCGGATGTGGGGCGCGAGGCGGGATTGCCGGCCGTCATGATCCGGTCAGCAGAGCGTTCACGAAGGTCTTGGCGTCGAAAGGCTGGAGGTCCTCGAGCCGCTCGCCGACCCCCACGAACTTGATCGGTACCCCCAGTTCCTGATAGATGCGCACCACGATGCCGCCCTTGGCGGTGCCGTCGAGCTTGGTCAGGATCAGGCCGGTGAGGCCCACGGCCTCGTGGAACACCTTGGCCTGCTGCAACCCGTTCTGCCCGGTCGGGGCGTCGAGGACCATGAGCGACTCGTGCGGGGCGCCGGCTACCTGCCGCGACACGACCTTCTTCAGCTTGACCAGTTCCTCCATCAGGTTCGACTTCGTGTGAAGCCGACCCGCGGTGTCCACGAGCAGCACGTCCACGCCGCGTGAGTGAGCGGCCTTGACGGCGTCGAAGACCACGGCGGAGGGATCGGCGCCGGCCGCCTGGCGGATCACCTCCACGTCGGCGCGCCGCCCCCACTCCTCGAGCTGCTCGATGGCCGCCGCGCGGAACGTATCCGCCGCCGCGAGCATGACGCTCTTGCCTCTCGCCTTGAGCGCGGCCGCCAGCTTGCCCGTGCTGGTGGTCTTGCCGGCGCCGTTGACGCCGAGCACGAGGATCACCGTGGGGCGCGCCTCGAGGTGAAGCGGCGCTGCCGCATTGGCGAGCGTCTCCTCGAGGAAGCGCCCCAGGAGCGCCCGCACGTCCTGGCTGGACACCGCGCGTCCCCGCTTGACCTCCTCCCGCACCTCCTTGACGAACTCCGCGGCGGCCGCGGCGCCGAGGTCGGAGGCGATCAGCATCTCCTCCAGCTCGTCGAGCAGCGCATCGTCGACGGGACGGCCCACGGAGAGCAGGGCATCGAGCCCGTCGTCCATGAACTGGCGGGTCCGGCGGAGGCCTTCGCGGACCCGCTCCGCGAGAGAGCCGAAGAGGCTCACGAGCCTGCGGCCGCTGCTCGAGGCAGCTCGAGCTGACGGATCACCGCGCCCCGGGCGCCGAGGGGCGGCATCGGTTGCCCGTTGAGCTCGATCTCGATCCCCCCGGCATTCCCCACGGTCAGCAGGAAGCGCTTCTCCGCCGTCCACTCGCGAGTGGCTCCCGGCGGCAGCAGCTCCTCCACGGCGCCGCGGTCGTCAGGCTGGATGCGGATCCACGTGGCCTCGAGGGCCTTCACGAGGAGGCGCTGAGCGGTCGGGCTCCCGGCCGTCGCGTCGGCCGCGGCGATGGGAGGAGCGGGGCTAGCGCCGGGAGCAGGGGGAATGGCGGCCGGCGAGGGCGCCTCGACCCTGGCTCCCGGGGCGAGATCGGGCACGGTAGGCTTCGATCCATGCCTGAAGCCCAGGTTGATGGCCAGCAGGCCGAAGCCGAAGAGCACGAGCAGGACGAGGCTGATGAAGATCGGGCTCCCGCTCCAGGCGGGCGCTGGGCGCTCCGCCGGTGGCCTCGCCTCGGGAGCCGGCCGCTCTCCCAGCACGTCGCGGTAGCGGCCGAGCGCCTCGTCGGGGGATTCACCCAGGAAGTGGCAGTAGGCCCGGATGAAGCCCTTGACGAAGACCGGGGCCGGAAGCTCCGAGAGGCGGCCGGACTCGAGCGCCTCGAGGTGGCGCAGGCTCACCCGGGTCGCGCGGGCCATCTCCTCGAGCGAACCCTGCCCGGCCTCTCGCAAGGCCCGCAGATAGCCGCCCAGGGACACGGAGACGTCGTGCTCGGCCATACAGGCCCGAGTCTAACCCGAATCATTCCGGAACGCACCCCGCGCGAGACGGGGGTACTGGGCCAATTTGCTTCGCCATATCTTGCGAGCCATTTCACCGCTCGCCTCGCCTTCGGCTGCGGTAGGCAACGGCCACGTTACTCGGTCGCCAGCGACGCTCAACGTACAGAGAGTACGCTGGGCAAAGCTGGCTCCCTCGTGCCTCGTCTGGCTCGCAACTTGGCCCAGTACCGAGACGGGCGAGACGGGGGCAGTGTCTCGGGTTCTTTACGCTTCGGTCAGCCGGACGGAGACGAGGCGGCTCAAGCCGGGCTCTTCCATGGTCACGCCGTAGAGCACATCGGCGGCGTCCATGGTCTTCCGATTGTGGGTGATGACGATGAACTGGGTCTGGGAGGTGAGCTCGCGCAGCACGCGGAGGAACCGGTGGATGTTGGCGTCGTCCAGCGGCGCATCGACCTCGTCGAGCACGCAGAAGGGGCTCGGCCTGTGGTAGAAGATGGCGAAGAGCAGCGCGAGCCCCGTCAGCGCCTTCTCGCCGCCGGACATGAGGGTCACCGCCTGCAGCCGCTTGCCCCGGGGCTGGGCCATCAGCTCGACGCCCAGCTCCAGCGGATCGTCCTCGCCTTCTTCCGGCGGCACCATGCGCAGCTCGGCCCGGCCGCCTTCGAAGAGGCGGGAGAAGATGTCACCGAAGTGGCGGTTGATCTCGTCGAACGCCTCCTGGAACCGCTCCTGAGCCGTGCGTGTCATCCCTCTCAGAGCCTTCTCCAGATCCTTGATGGAGGCCACCACGTCGTCGTGCTGGGCACGAAGGAAGTCCAGGCGCTCCTCCAGCTCGCGGTACTCCTCGTCGGCCACGAGGTTCACGGGGCCCATGGCCTCGATCTTCGCGGTCAGCTCCTCGTGACGGGCCCTGACCCCCGCCAGGTCCCGGCCGGGGTCGTGGGCGGCCGACAGTGCCTCCGGATTTTCCACCCCGTGCCGCCGGCGCGCCTCCTGGAACAGCTCCTCTCGCCTCACCCGCCCCTCGGTCTCGCGAAGCTCGAGCTCGTGCAGCTCGTGGACGAGATCGGTCAGCTTCTGCTGCGCCCCGCGGACCTCGCCCTCGACCGCCTCGCGCTGGCTCACGCGATCGCGGTGCTCCTCCGCGACGACCGCCAGCTCCGCCTCGCGGCGGTCGCGCTCCGCCCCCGCCTCGCGCGCCTGGGTGTCGGTCCGCTCCCGCTCCCGGAAAAGCTGCCCGCGGCGCTCGGACACCTCGGTGCGGCGCAGCCCCGCCTGATCGAGCTGCACGCCGAAGTCCCGCCCGAGCTCGCCGAGCCGGTCGATGTCGCGTCCGAGCGCGTCCACCCGCTCCGACACCCCCGCCAGCTCCACGCGGCACGCCGTCACTTCACCGACCAGCGTGGCCTCGGCCTCCCGGCTGCCGGCGAGCTCGGCGCCGAGCTCCGTCATCTCGCGATCGAGCCTCTCCTCGGTTTCCCGCGCGGCGCCGAGCGAGCCCTCCAGCTCCTCGAGCCGCTGGTGGGTCTCGGCCCGCTCGGCCTCCACCTCCGCCGACTCGACGGAGAGGGTCTCCAGGTGGCGCTTCACGCGCTGCTCCTCCCGCTCCACGGCCTCGACGTCCTTCTGACCGGTGAGCCGGGCGGTCTCCTGAGCCTGGTAGCTCGACCTCAGGCTGTCCCGGCGATCACCCAGCCGGGCAATCTCCGCCTCCAGCGCGGCGAGCCGCTCGACGGCGCCCTCGACGTCCTGGCGCAGGCCGACCAGCTCTTCTTCGAGCTGACGGATGGCGCGCTTTCGCCCGAGGATCGACTGGTCATTGCCCTGCCGCTCGCTGTCACGCCGCCCGCCGCTGAGTCGCCCGGTCGGGCCGAGGACCTCGCCCGACCGCGTGACGTACGTCGCCGAGACGCCGTTACGGCGCCACAGGCTCTCGGCCTGATCCAGATGCGAGACCATGCCCACCCGGCCGAGCAGATAGCCCACCAGCTCCGGACGCGAGCCTCCGATGAGTCGGGCCGCCCAGCTGATGTCGGGCGAGTCCTCGGGCAGGTCGGCAGGCGGGGGCAAGGTCTCGAGCGGGAGCAGGGTGGCCGCGCCCGCGCCTTCCCGTCCGAGGTAGCTCAACGCGGCGCGCGCTTGCTCGAACCGCTCCACCACCACCCACTGGAGCCGGTCGCCGAGCACCGCCTCGACCGCCGTCTCGAGCTCCGGCGGCACCTCGAGCAGGTCCGCCACCGTGCCCACCACGCCGGCCAGCTCGGCGCCGCCCCGCTCGGAGAAGATGGCGCGGACGCCCGCCCCATACCCTTCGCGCTCGCGCTCGAGCCGCGCCAGGGCGTCCCGTGCCGATTCCCGCGCGGCCAGCGCCACCCGAAGCTCGGCCAGCGTTTCCCCCTGCCGCCCGCGCAGCTCCTCGTGGCGGGCGCGCTCCGCATCGAGCTCGGCGAGCCCGGCGGCGAGGAAGGAGAGCTGCACGCCGGCGCGCTGATGCGCGGCCAGGAGTCGCGCGCGATTCCTGGTCAGCTCCTCCGCCTCGCGCCGGGCCGCCGCCAACTCCCCGCCGAGTCGCTCCGCCCGGCGATCGAGCTGGAGCCCGCGCTCGCGGAGCTCGCCGCTCGAGCGCGTGAGCTCCGCCCGCGCGCCCGCCACGCGCATCTGCTCCAGCCGCAGCGCCTCGAACCGGTCCCGACGCTCCGCCAGCGCCACGCGGCAGGCCTCGAGCCGCCCCTCGAGGTCGAGCAGGCGCACGCCCTGCGCGGCTTGACGCTCCCGCGCCTCGTCGAGCGCCCGCAGCTTGTCCTGGCGCTCTGCTTCCAGCCCCACCCGCCGCTCGCCGAGGGCGCGGATCTCGGTCCCGAGACGCGCCGTCTCCTCGTCCAGGTCAGCGATCTGCAGCCCCATCTGCTCGCGCCGCTCGAGCAGCCGCTCGGCCTCGGTCTGGATCTTCTGCACGGCCTGCCGGAGGTCCGCCAGGCGGAACTCCGTGTCCTGGATCGCCGCCGTGTGAACCGCTTGCCGAGCGGTGAGAGAGCCGATGAGCGCGCGCGTCTCCTCCTCCTCCCGGCGGAGCCGCGCCATCTCCTGGGTGAGTCGCTGGTGCTCGGCCGCCCGCGCCTCGAAGTCGGCGGCGAGGAGCGCCAGGTCCAGCGACTGCCTCTCCTGGTGAAGCGTCTTGTACTGGCGCGCCTTCCGCGCCTGGCGCTCGATGGAGCCGAGCTGTCGGCGCACCTCCTCCATCACGTCTCGCACCCGCTGGAGGTTCAGCCGGGTCGCCTCGAGCTTGCCCTGCGTTTCCGCCCGTTGCTGCTTGTAGCGGGCGATGCCGGCGGCCTCCTCGATGAAGATCCGGCGCTCCCAGGGCTTGGCCGTCAGCACGTGGTTCAGGCGCTCCTGGTCCATCAGGGCGTAGGCCTTGGGATTGACGCCGGTGCCGGCGAACAGGTCCTGGATGTCGCGCAGCCGGCACGCGTTGCCGTTGAGGAGATACTCGCTCTCACCCGTGCGGTAGAGGCGGCGGGCGACGCCGACCTCGCTCCACGGCACGGCGAGCCCGCCGTCGTTCTGGAAGACGAGGCCCACCTCCGCCATGCCGAGCGACTTGCGGGAGGCCGTGCCGTGGAAGATCACGTCCTCCATCTTGTGGCCCCGGAGCACCTTGGGGCTCTGCTCTCCGAGCGCCCAGCGCACGGCGTCGGCGACGTTGGACTTGCCGCAGCCGTTGGGACCCACGATGCAGGTGACGCCCGGGAAGACCTGCACCTCGGTCTTGTCGGCGAACGACTTGAACCCGTGAACGAGAATGCTTTGCAGTCGCATCGTCGCGGCGGTCTGGCCGCCGCTGGCCATTGGATACCACAGGTGGCGGCTCAGAGCCAAGAAAATAACCCCAGGGCTGGGGCTGGGCGGTCGACCAGGCACTAAATGTTGACGGTACCCCGGATCTTCCTCATGCGCTCTTCAGGAGACAGCACTTCTTGTACTTCTTGCCGGATCCGCAGGGACACGGGTCGTTTCGACCCACCTTCGGGCCGCCGGCGACGCGAGGCTCGCCCCGGCTCGGAGTCCGCGCCGGCACCCCCGTCTCCTCGCCGCCCCGTCCCTCCTGCCAGCGGGGCGCCATGGCCACCGCGGTTCTCCTCTGCGGTACGGGCTCCTCGCGGCTCGCGCGCACCTTGAAGAGCTGCTCCACGACCACCTCCTTCAGGTGATCGATCGTCTCCTGGAACATCTCGAAGCCTTCCTTCTTGTACTCGACGAGGGGGTCGCGCTGCCCGTAGCCGCGGAGACCGATCCCCTCCTTGAGATGATCCATGTTCAGGAGGTGCTCACGCCAGAGCTGGTTGATCCCGCGGAACCCGCCCCCGTCCCACTCGAGCCCGAGCATGATCCAGCGCTCCAGGCGGTGAAACAGCTCCGGTCCGAGCGCGGTCTCCCGCTCGTGGTAGCTGTTCTCCGCGGCGGTGCGGACCAGCTCCAGCAGCGCCTCGTGCGACGGCAGCTCGTCGGCCTTGGTGTCGGCCGGCAGCCGGAAGTCGAACTGGCGGTAGAGCGCCTCGTTGAGTCCCTTGAGGTCCCAGTCCTCGGGGTGGGCGTCGGCCGCCGCGTAGCGCGCGACGGTGACCTCGGCCAGCTCCCCCATCCAGTCGAGGACCGTCTCCTCCTGGCTCTCGTTCTCGAGGCACTGCCGGCGCAGGCCGTAGACGATCTCCCGCTGCTTGTTCATCACATCGTCGTACTCGAGCAGGTGCTTCCTGATCTCGAAGTTGCGCGTCTCCACGCGCTTCTGCGCCGTGCTGATGGCGCGCGTGACGAGCTTGTGCTCGATGGGCTCGCCCTCTTCCATGCCCAGGCGGTCCATGATCCGCTGGATGCGCTCGGAGCCGAAGATCCGGAGGAGGTCGTCCTCGAGCGAGAGGTAGAAACGCGAGGAACCCGGATCGCCCTGGCGTCCCGAGCGGCCGCGGAGCTGGTTGTCGATCCGGCGCGACTCGTGGCGCTCGGTGCCGATGATGTGCAGTCCCCCCCGCGTCACCACCCGCTCGTGCTCCGGCTCCGTCACCTTCCTGGCCTCGCCGAGCGCGGCTTGCCGCGCCTCGACGGGGGCGGTGGCCGGGTCCAGCCCCTTCTTCGACAGGAGCGCCTTGGCCAGGAAGTCGGGGTTGCCCCCGAGCAGGATGTCGGTGCCGCGCCCCGCCATGTTGGTGGCGATCGTCACGGAGCCCTCCCGCCCGGCCTGGGCGACGATCTCGGCCTCGCGCTCGTGGTACTTGGCGTTGAGCACCTGGTGAGGGATCCCCTGTCGCTTGAGGAGCTTGGAGAGCCGCTCGGACTTCTCGATGGACACGGTCCCGACGAGCACGGGCTGCCCCTTGCTGTGGCACTCGCCGATCTCGGCGGTGACCGCGTCGAACTTCTCCCGCTCGGTCTTGTAGACCACGTCGGGATGGTTGAGCCGGATCAGCGTCACGTTGGTGGGGATGACCGTCACGTCCAGCTCGTAGATCTTGGCGAATTCCTCGGCCTCGGTGGCGGCGGTGCCGGTCATGCCGGCGAGCTTGTCGTACATCCGGAAGTAATTCTGCAGCGTGATCGTCGCGAGGGTTTGGTTCTCCCGCGCGATCTTGATCCTCTCCTTCGCCTCGACGGCCTCGTGGAGGCCGTCGGACCAGCGCCGGCCGGGCATGAGGCGCCCCGTGAACTCGTCGACGATGATGACCTGCGGCTGGACGACCGGACGGCCGGCGTCGTCCACCGTCTCCATCTCCTTCACCACGTAGTCGACGTCCTTGCTGAAGATGTGGTGGGCCTTGAGCGCCTGGTGGACGAGGTGGGCGACCTCCATGTTGGCGGGGTCGGAGAGGTTGTCGACGCCGAGCAGACGCTCGCAGTGCGCAACCCCTTGCTCGGTGAGCGAGACCGTCTTTGCCTTCTCGTCCACGATGAAATCGCCCTCGGCCTGCTCCTCGATCTCGGAGAGCTTGCCCTCGACGATGGTGGCGGCCCGCTTGAGCCTGGGAATGACCCGGTCCACCTGCTCGTAGAGCGGGGCCTTGTTCTCGGCGCTCTCGTCGCGCCCGGAGATGATCAGCGGCGTCCGCGCCTCGTCGATGAGGATCGAGTCCACCTCGTCGACGATGGCGTAGTGGTGCTCCCGCTGGACCATCTCCTCCAGGCTGAAGCGCATGTTGTCGCGCAGGTAGTCGAACCCGAACTCGTTGTTGGTCCCGTAGGTGATGTCCGCGTGGTAGGCCTCGCGCCGGGTGCAGGGCCTGAGCCCCGCCAGCCGGATGTCGGGCGAGGCATAGGTCGGATCGTAGAGGTACTGGACCTCGTGCTGGATCACGCCGACGGTGAGCCCGAGGGCGTGGTAGATGGGCCCCATCCACTGCGCGTCGCGCCGGGCGAGATAGTCGTTCACGGTAACGACGTGGGTCCCGAGCCCCGGCAGCGCATTGAGATAGGCGGCCAGCGTCGCCACCAGGGTCTTGCCCTCGCCGGTGGCCATCTCGGCGATCTTGCCCTCGTGGAGCACCATGCCGCCCATGAGCTGGACGTCGAAGTGCCGCATCTGGACGGTGCGCCGCGCCGCCTCCCGACAGGCGGCGAAGGCCTCGGGCAGGAGCGCCTCCAGCTCCTCGCCGTCGGCGAGCCGCTGCCGGAGCTCCTCCGTCTTCCCGCGGAGCGCCGGGTCGGACAGCTCCTGCATGGCCGGCTCGAGCGCGTTGATGGCGGCCACTGCCGGCCGCATGCGCTTGACGTCGCGCTCGTGCTTGGTCCCGAAGATCTTGCCCAAGATCAAGCCGAACATATCAGACACTCATCTTACACCAGGAACGGCCCCAACCTAACCTCTGGACGCGCGCGCCGACCGCAGCAGCTCGCGGGCGTGCCGGCGCGAGGCATCGGTCACGCGCTCGCCGCCCAGAAGCTCGGAGGGGGGCTTCGCCCCCCTTCCGACACCTCC
>WNGE01003165.1_pt1 | contig 19599 bp, 17 predicted proteins | sample 5400651 | NCBI WGS metagenome assembly WNGE01 (sample SAMN13153370, study PRJNA577476) | soil metagenome | isolation source: 60 cm soil or saprolite under grassland replicate 2 | place: USA:California | collected 2016-06-15
CGGGATGGTGCAGGACTGGGATTGCGCCCGGCGGGAGGTCGAAGATGACGATCGACGGCGTCGTCGGCTGGCGCGCCGTCTTGGGCTCATCCTCCTCCGGCGGCAGCGCCGCGAGTGCACGCACGGCGGCGAGGCGGGTGCTCCAGTCGGGCTGGCCGCTCGCCTTCGTTGCATGCAGCCCGGCGCGCAGGATCTCGATGGGCGCGACCTGGCTGTCGCAGCGTCACCTGATTGTCGCCAGAGGCGATCGCATCAGCGACAACATGGTTTGCGGTAATCAGGTAAGAGCCGGTGCTGTTGCGCCAGGCGACCCAGGCTGTTCCGAGTTCTTGGCTGGACTCAACCGTGTACACGCTACGAAGAACCCGTTTCGCGAGCGCTCCGAGGTTCGGGTTGGACTGAGCGAACTTAGCTTCGAGGGCGTGCAGGCGCTTTGCGAGCGTCGCGTTCTGCGCCTGCGCGAGCGTCAGGGCTTGCTGGGCGGACCCGAGTCGCTTCGTGAGCTTGGCGACGTCAGAACGACGGGAGCCGCGCTCGGAACGCAGCTGCGACAAGCCGACAACGACGCCGGCGATCAGGAGCACAGTGAGCAGAGCCAACCCAGCGAGCGTCACCTGCTTCAGTCGCGGTCGCCGGCGTGAGTCGATCGCGCGCGCAAGCGGCGGCAGCTCGCCCATCGGCCGCATCGACTCGACAAGCTGCTCGCCGCAGTTGCCGCAGAACGCAGCGCCGGGACGAAGCCCTGCCCCGCAGCGAGGACAGGCGTCAGTGCGTGCCGTTCCGCTTCCCTCGGCCCTCACTTCGTCTTTAGGCCGCGCAGTTCCCGTTGCAGTGCGCGGACTGAGTCGGTGAAGCTGGTTGCGTTGACGCCGAAACGCTGCGAGGCGGCGTCGTAGCTGCTATCGGAGGAGGACAGGCTTGCGGCATCCGCGCGCATCGTCTCCAACTCGCTGTTGACCCGGTCGACAAGCGCAGCCTCGTCGACGCCCGGGTAGTTCTGCGGGTCGGCTTCGTAGTTCTCAAGGACGATCGCGTCTGACATCGCCTGCTGCGAGTCGGCTTCGAACGCGTCCCGGGCGATCTTGATCTCGCCCGTGAGCTGCCGCAACTCGTCGGCACCTGATAGCAGCGGATCAACCTTGCCAAGGACGACGCCGGTGCGTCTCAGGATTGTCTGCTGGCGCGTGGATAGCGCTTCGATCCGGGTGAGCTTCGCCTTTGTGGTCGCGACCTGCGACTGCAGCGATCTGATTTTGCTGCGGGCGAGCTGGAGCTCGGAGGTCACCCGATGATGGGCCGATCGCTGCCGCTGCCATGCAATCGCCGCGAATGCGAGCGCAGCAACAAGCAGGACGATGACGAAAGCGGCGGCAACTGCGAGTCGATTTGAACGCAGGCGATGGCGAACGGACGCTGAGGCGGGATCAGTAGCGGCGCGAGACCCAGGCACTGGAGCGGGCTTAGAACGAGCAGTGCCGGCTGAGGGTGGCACGATCGCGGTCTGCGCCTGGTCTCGGTCAGTGCGAGGCGCGCCGCAGCGTGTGCAGTACTCGTCCTCTATCGCGACCGTCTCGCCGCAGGCTGGACATCTCGAGCCGATGCCCGGCCCGGCTTCGGTTCGGTCGCCGCCTGATTGCACGCCGTCTCCCACGGTTTCTCCTGCCGGATCGGCAGTCGTGACTCCCAGCGTCTCCGAGATTCGAACCGAAGTCAACGGGCGCCCCCTCATCGCCCCTGCACGGGACACCGCCTGCTCGCTGAAGGTGCCGATCCGCTTAGGCGGGCGCCACTGCGTCGTCGTCAGCCCTCGAAGCAGGCGCCGACCGATGTCGCCTTTCCGCCAAAACACGACAGTCTCTTCACGGGTGGGGCAGGAGCTGGGGTTCGGGAGGGTTGGTGCTGGGCCAACCGTTGGCGAGTGATGGGAGCCGCGCACGCGGTTCCCATCTACGACGCCATCTCACGTTCCTTCTACGAGCACTCCTCCGGCGCCGGCGCCGACACGATGTGGGTCTCCGACCCAGGGGGCAGCATGAAGAAGAAATAGGCCTCTGCCCCTGATGGCCCGGCGATCGCACGGTGAACGTGGCCGAAACCGGGATCCACGAATCCATGACCCGCGGTGTACGTTCGGTCGCGGCACGTGTTGGCGGCCGCATCTTCGTACGTCAGCGAACCGCTCACGATCATGCCGAACACCGGTCCCGGGTGGCTATGCCACGGAAACGCCTGGTTCGGCGGAAACCTCAGGTGTTGGACGAACACATCCGCACCGTTCGGTTCCGCCGCTCGCGCAAGCGCGGAAACCGGGACGTCCGCCACGTAGTTGTGCGCGACGAAGAATCCTGTCGGCACGGTCGCTGGATCGATCTCCGTCACATGCGAAGCAATCGCAGCACCGGCGCCGGCCGCGACGGCCGCGCCAACGAATGCCAAGGCGACCTTGACCCGCATCTCGCCTGCCCTCCTCTCCTCGGTCAGCTGCTAGACCGGGCTCCTCGTTTGCGCGAGAAGTCTCCGACAGGCGCTGGCTTGTGGCAATACGACGTTCGTCGTATCTTGGAACCGTGGCGCGCCTGAATCATCGCGACCTGCGCAACGCGCTCGATTTCGTCCACGCCGTATCATCCGGCCAGGGCTCTGAGCCGTTCCCGCAGCCGGCCCTCGATCTGCTTGCCCGAGTTGTCCCTGCCGAGTTCATCGGCTACTACGAATGGGACAATCAGGCGCGATTTCGACCAATCACGTCGGTGGAGTTCCCGGTCGTCCCGGTAGCGGCCGAGGTCGCTGAGGCGCGCATGGAGTACTGCTCGTCCTACCCGCTGAGCATCTTGCTGCGGACGTCGGAGACGCGCGCGCTCAAGATCTCGGACTTCGTCTCCCTCCGACAACTCCATCGATTGGATTACTACGATTCCGTTCTGCGGCCCTCCGGGATCGAGCACCAAATGCGGCTTTGGCTCTCGGCACCCGCAGGAATTTCCCGCGTCTTCTACTTCAGTCGGCTGGGAAACCAGAGCGACTTCGGCGAGCGCCACCGCAGTCTGCTCGAACTGCTGCGGCCCTTCGTGGTCGCGATTCGAGAACGTCTCGACCTTCGTCAGGCGCTCACCCCGAGCAATGGCATCTCCCTGACCGAACGGGAAGCGGAGATTCTGCACTGGGTCGCTTGCGGCAAGACGAACCAGGAAATTGCCTCGCTCCTATTCGTGTCGCCTCACACCGTCCGCAAGCATCTCGAGAACGCCTATGAAAAGCTCGGAGTGCATACACGGACGGCTGCGATCGCTCGCGCGTTCGCCCATCGCAACTAGGGAACCTTCGTCAGAGCCGGCGCACGGCGCGAGATCATCCGCGAGGCAAAGGCGTGTCGTGTGTCATGGAAGAAGTCGCTCTTCACGCGGAGAGCGCCTTCCACATGTCGTCGCGGACGGTGTCCGGTAGCAGGGCCGCGTAGCACCGTTCCGTCGTGCGTGTGTCGGCGTGCCCGAGCAGGCGTGCGACGGTCTCCAGCCTCGCCCCCTTATTGAGAAGGTACGAGCCGAAGGTGCGGCGGAGCGTGTGGCATGAGACGGATGAGTCGTGCGTGCCGTCACCGGTCACTCGAACACCGGCCCGGCGCGCGCAGCGCTTGACGAGGTCACGCGCCTGATTCGCCTGCATCGGCGTGCCGTTCCGCGTGCTCAGAAAGTAGGCGTCAGGGGTCGCCCTGCCGTGCTTTTCGAGGTAGCCGAGCCACGCCTTCAACTCGACCACCGCCTCGCCTCGAATCGGCACGATCCGGATCCCCGACTCTGACTTCGCCGCGTGGATGCGTACCTCCCCGCGCTCAAAGTCCACGTCACGGACTGTGAGCACGCGCGCCTCCCCGATGCGGAGGCCGGTGTGCCGGAGCAACCCGACGACGATGCGCTCCTGTGGCGTCGTCGGCGCTCTCAGGAGCGCCTGATCCTCGTCGGCTTGCAACCAGTCCACCTTCCGCCGATGCAGCTTCGATGCCTTGAGCCTGGCCGTCGGGTTCGCGCCGGTCACGATCTCGCGATCCACGAGGTAGGCGTAGAACCGCTTCAACGCCGCGATACGGAGGTTCGTGGTCGCGGGCGACACATCCCTGGCGACCATGTCGATCCAGGTCTCAACGTCGTCCCGGCTCAAGTCCTGTGGTCGGCGCTCGGGGAACGCGCCGATCAGGGCGTTCACCGAGCGGACGTACTGGTCGATGCTGCCCGGCGCGAGCCCCTCGCGATGCAGCCGAGCGGTGAAGCCTTCGATGAGAATGTCCCGTGGAGATTGCATGTTCTCCATTGAGTTTACCATAAAATCTCTGTCTTGTTGCTCTAAATACGCCTTTTGGTCAATGGTCAGGCTGCGCCTGGCCGATTAAGTTCGATCGTCATGTACGAAGCACTGCGAGACTCACTTCCGACGATCACCGAGAGGCAGCGGCAGGTCATCGAGCTAATCGCCGCCGGGTGCTCGAATGACGAAGTCGGCGAGCGCCTTGGCATTTCCCCTCGAACGGCGAAGGCTCACTCTGACGTCCTCCGGCAGAAGCTCGGTGTTACCCGACGCCGACAAATCCCGGTGGCGTACAGGGCGATAACCGGCGACGACCCTCTCGCGCGAAGCCTCGAATCGGCTGCGGCCGATAGCGGGGGCTGACGGCACCGTGCCTGCGACCCTCAAGGGCCGCAGGCACGGTCGGCCCTACCAGCGATTCGAATTCCCTCACGCCCAGCGTTAGAGTGAATGGAGGGGGACGCGGGAAGCCCGGGGGTTCGCGTGGGCGAAGCAAAAACAGGTAGCGAAGAGACTCGCAGCCCTAGGCTGGTCCAGCGGCCACGGCTCATGACCCTTCTCGACGAGACTCAGAGCCGACACATCGTTCTTGTCGCACCCGCCGGTTATGGCAAAACTACTCTTGCGCGTCAGTGGTTTACACGGCATAAGCGCAAAGCAGTTTGGTTTCGCGCAGGTCCCGCCTCGACGGACGTCGCAGCGCTGGCGCACGGCCTTGCCCATGCGGCTGAGGACGTGTTGAAGGGATCGGGCGCGCGTCTCCAAGAGCATCTTCGGACATCCCATTCCCCGAATTCCGAGGTGCTCCATATCGCCGACATCCTGGTCGATGACTTGGCTGGGTGGCCTGCGGACTTGTGGATGGTTATCGACGATTATCAGCATCTCGCTAATGAGCCGAATGCAGAGCGGCTAATTGATGCTGTCGTTGCACGCGGCACAATTCCGCTTTTCGTAACAAGTCGAATCCGACCGTCCTGGGTTTCTGCGAAACGCCTCCTCTACGGGGAAGTCGCTGAGTTCGGCCCGAACATCTTGGCTATGACACACGAGGAAGCGGCGAGAGCGGTCCCACGCAAGACCGACGCTAGCGTCCTGGCGGGTTTGATGGCACTTGCCGAAGGCTGGCCGGCTGTGATCGGACTAGCATCACTCGTCCAGTCTCCGAAACTGCTGGTCGGCGATGAAATTCCGGAGGCGCTTCATTCCTACTTTGCGGAGGAGCTCTATCAAGAGCTCAGCGCTGAGCTTCAGTGGAATCTCACCCAGCTGTCACTGTCCGCGACGATAGATATCGAGCTCGCACAACTGCTCTTCGGAACGGATGGTCGACTCGTTTTAGAGGAGGCGTTCGACCGAGGATTTCTCAACAGAGATGGCGAAACATACGATCTACACCCCCTACTTCGCCAATTCCTTCGCTCGAAGATGGCGGAGGTGGACTCGCCGACGAGAACTTCCACGATTGAGACCATCGCTTATGCAGCTTTGGGCAGGTCGGCCTGGGATGAGGCCTTTACGCTCGCGAATGAGTTCCGAATGGGAGAGCTTCTAAATGCCCTGTTGACCGAGGCCCTGGACGATCTCCTGTCGAAGGGTCGACTAGCGACTCTAGAGCGGTGGCTAGAGGAAGCCCACAGACTAATCCCCTCTGCCGAGATTGCAGCATTCGCAGAAGTTGAACTGGCCTTCCGCAAGGGACGCTGGGCAGAGGCCGAGGGTAGAGCCCGGCATCTAGCGATGCGACTACCTCAAGCCCACGCGCTAGCGTCCCGAACACTGTTTCGAGCGGCCCAGGTCGCACAACTGGACGACCGCCCAGCCGAAGCCTTGGAGCTTTTGAGCGAGGCGCGAGTCCGCTCCACCAGTTCAGCAGACCTACGTCGGGTCCTGTGGAGTCGATTTCTCACTTTCACTGATCTCGAAGAGCCGGTGCAGGCAGCAGAAGCTCTTAAGGAATTCGAGAAATTAGCGCCCGAGTCTGTCGAAGACAAGATCCGTCTTAGCCATGGACCAATCCACTTGGCGGTGCGCTGGGGCGGCATTCGACAAGCACTCGAACGCCATCGTTCAACGCTTGAGTTCTTAGACCGCACCCCCGACCCGGTGGTTCGCTCGGGCTTTCTCCAGTCATATGGGACAGCGCTGAACCTCGCCGCCAGGTACTCGGACGCGTACGCCTTAGGTGATCGTCAAATTGACGAGGCAAAACGGTTCGGTCTTGATTGGGTGGGGACGCACGCACTCGAACTGAAGGCCCTTGCTCAAATCGGAATGCGAGATTTCCAGGGAGCACAAACAGCGCTTAGAACTGCCTGGAGGCTCGCTGAGGCCGCTGAGGATTTCCACGCACAGGTGAATGCACGGGCTCTGCTCGCGAGGATCCCGCTGGCCCAAGGCGCACCTACCAGAGCGCTTGAGTTACTCGACATGACCAGCCAGCGGAGTGTGGGACCCGGGATGGAGGGAGAAGTGCGTTCTATCCGAGCCCTCGCTCTAGCTTGTAGCGGAGCGATCGAGGAGGCCGAAGCCGAGATTGCCGCGTCCGAGTCCATCACCACGCACCTAGAGGCCCGTGGCTTGCGCGCTTTCGCGAAAGTCTTCGCCGCAGATCGTCGCGGCGATGAGGGCGCGAGGGATGAGCAACTCGAACTCGCCCTCGTCGAGTCGCACATGGCTGGCAACGCAGATTCCTTCGTTGTGGCCTACAGGATGGATCCCGAGCTACTGAATTTCATAGTTGGCGGGGGCTTCGCGTTGACGGATTTTTTACTACGCCCTCTCGTCACATACGACCCCAGGCTCGCGGAGAAAGCGGGGCTCAACCAGAGGGAAACCAGGATTGTCGCCTCCTCGCCTTTGACTGACCGGGAGGCCGAAGTGCTCGATCTTCTCCGGCAAGGAATGTCCAATCAGGAAATTGCACGGACCTTGTGGATCGCGCAGTCAACGGCAAAGGTTCACGTCCGCCACATCTTCGAGAAGCTCGGCGTGCGCTCGCGAACCGAGGCCGCGCTATTTCGTGCTGAGTCCTAGGCCGTAGCGATAAGAGCGGGCTGGTGAGCGCGCTGGGTCTCGAGCGTGAAATCGTCTCGACGCCCGGCCCTGTATTCCTCGCTCGAGCCTGCCAGGATCGCTTCGAATGCGGCGACTACAGAGGTGTCAAATTGACTCTCAACAGCTTGCGCGAGACGCAGCCGTGCGACTCGACTCGGCATAGCGTCGCGATATGGTCGATCCGAGGTCATGGCATCGTATGCATCAGCGACCGCAATGATCTTGGCAAGCAACGGGATCTCTTCACCGCTCAGACTATCGGGATAGCCAAGCCCGTCCACCCGCTCATGGTGATGGCGAACAATCTGTGCGATCTCGGTGTAGTCCTCGACCTTGGAAAGAATCCGCTCGCCAATGGAGGCGTGATCTTCCATCAGCCGGCGCTCTTCGAGGGTGAGCGCACCCGGCTTCTCAAGAAGACCAGCGGGCAGACCAACTTTCCCGATGTCATGCACCAATCCGCAAAGATGAACGAGGTTCTGCTCCTGCGCGCTCAAACTCATGCGAACAGCAATGTCTCGAGAATAGATCGCTACTGCCGCCGAATGTCCTGCGGTGTAGCGGTCACGAGCATCGAGCGTTGCGACAAGGGCGGTAGCGAAAGACAGGTTCGCCCGCTCCAGACGATCATTTGCTTCACCGAGCTCGGATACGGCCTCGCGCTGCTCGCGATACATCACATGTAGTCGTTGTGCCGCAAGGGCCGGGATGAAGAAGAGCGCAGCGCTCCAAGGGGTAAATGCGATGTAGCTGTACGCCAACATACCGACGAGTGATGTGTAGAGCGGGATTCCTGCGAACGCGACAGGGCCTGTAGTCCGAGCCAAGTCCCGAATCGAGCCGGTGCCGCGTAGAACCAGAGTCGCTCCACTCAGGATGAAGTCCAACCCAACATCGACAATCGCCGCAGCGCAGGTTGCGGCGAGAATGCGGCCGAAGGTATTGCCCCCATTGTTCATCACCTGAAGCGCAGCAATGCCGGCGAAACCGCCGATGAGCGTGCGGTTGGCCGTCCAGATCACCCAGCGTGTGAAGGGTCGGCCCAGGTCGGGGAGGACTGTTACCGCTCCAATCAGAGCGGCAGCCAGCGGCCCGAACACCACAGCAACAAAAAGGAGCGGGAGAAAGGCCACTGACAGCTGGAGGTTCGCGGTCAGCCTTACCGTTTGTCGCTCGGCGACCAGCGCTAGGACTGCAAAGCCTGCAAGAGGCCAGAGCGAACGCGAATCCGCCGGGAACCCGCTCGTTCGTGCCAGCGTCGCAGCTAGCAGGACGCTCACCGCGGCCAGGAACCCGGCATACAGCGAAAGGCCGGAGATTCGGGCCTCAAAGCTCCTCGAAGCCTTGAAAAACCTGCCTGTATGTGCGTAAACTCGCAGTGCCGTCAGTCCCCCACAAGAGGGAGTCTTTCATGCGTATCGCGCCTCGCGTGATCGCCGCGCTCAGCGCCGCCATTTCGGTGGCGACTGTGGCCGGCCAACTCAAGGCCTGGTAAAGCCGACGTAGCTTCCGTTTTCCACAACGTGTGGACATCCCCCTGTTGAGGGATTTCCACAAGGGACGGGAAAACCGGGATCTACTGTGGCAGGTGCTAGGCGATCAGGCCGCGTCGGAAGCCGACAGCGACTGCGTGGGCCCTGGAACGGGCTTGCAGCTTTGCGAGCAGATGACGGACGTGCGACTTCACCGTTTCCTCGCTCAGGAAGAGACGTACTCCGATCTCGCGATTCACGAGGCCGTCGGAGATCAGTTGCAGAACTTCGATCTCGCGCATCGTGGGCTCCTGCTCCAGCTCGCGGAGGGGGCCGGCGAAGGGGATGACCTCGGCGTTTCCGTTCTGGCGCTTGGCAGCGACCGCATCGAAGCGGCGCTGGTGGTCCATGTATCGACTCAGGATTTCCTTGCGCTCTGCGGCGTCCATACTCGGCCTATCGGCCGCATGGCTAAGCCGCTTTAGCGGGCCGTCTTACCCTGATCGAGGGATTGGCTTGGCCTCGGCCTTTCCGGGCTCCTGAGGCCTTGCACCCTCGTCCGCAGAGCCCGGAGTCTGGCTCTTCGAGACCCGAACCTGCTCCAGCGTCTCGCGATCGACGTTCAGCGGATGGTGGCAGGCGGCGAGGTGGCCCCGGCCGTAATCCACGAGCGGCGGCTCGACCTCTCTGCAGATATCCGTCATGTATCGGCAGCGGGGATGGAAGCGGCAGCCGGACGGTGGATTGATCGGGCTCGGCACGTCGCCCTGGAGGACGATCCGCTCACGTTTGTGGGCCAGATCCGGATCCGGGATCGGGACGGCCGAGAGCAGCGCCTCGGTGTACGGCATGATCGGCCGCTGGTAGAGATCCTCGGCCGGCGAGACCTCGACGAGCTTTCCCAGGTACATGACCGCGATCCGGTCGCTCACGTGGCGGACGACCCCGAGGTCGTGGGCGATGAAGATGTAGGTGAGGGAGAGCTCCTTCTGCAGGTCGTCCAGCAGGTTCAGCATCTGGGACTGGATCGAGACATCCAGGGCCGACACCGGCTCGTCCGCGACGACCAACTTCGGATTGAGGGCCAGGGCCCGGGCGACGCCGATGCGCTGCCGCTGGCCGCCCGAGAATTCGTGGGGAAAGCGGTTGTAGTGCTCGGGGGAGAGGCCGACCGTCTCGAGCAGCTCCTGCACCCGCTGGCGGCGCTTGGACTTGTCATACCCGTGGATCTTGAGGGGCGTTCCGATGATCGAGCCGACGCGCTTGCGCGGGTTCAGGCTCGCGTAGGGATCCTGGAAGATCATCTGCATGTCCCGCCGCAGGGGCCGGAGCGACCTGGTGCGGAGCTTGGAGATGTCCCTGCCCTCGAAGGTGACCAAGCCCTCCGTCGGCTCGAGCAGCCTGACGATCGTGCGGCCGAGCGTCGATTTGCCGCAGCCGGACTCGCCGACCAGGCCGACGGTCTCCCCCGCACGCACGGCGAAGGTCACGTCGTCGACGGCATGAACTCTCCCGACCTCGCGCTGGAGCAAGCCCTTCCTGATCGGGAAGTACTTCTTGACGTGGTCGACCTCGAGCAGGGGCTCGTTGCCGTTGCCGCGCCCGCTCACTACGCGGCCTCCTCCGTGCCGGCGAGCGTGGGCTCACGCAGTCTGCGCTTCTGCTCCACGGTCAGCCAGCAGCGGTCGAGGTGCCCGGGCTCCTCGACGCGGTTCTCGAGCCGCGGCTCCTCCGTGCACTTGTCGAAGGCGTGCGGGCAGCGGGGGCGGAACTTGCAGCCGGCCGGCGCGTTGATCAACGAGGGCGGTGTGCCCTTGATCGAGTGCAGCCGCTCCTGCTTCGGCCGGTCGAGCCGCGGGATCGAGCCGAGGAGGCCCCACGTGTACGGGTGCTGCGGGTCGTAGAACAGCTTGCGCGTGTCCGCGCGCTCGACGACCCGGCCCGCGTACATGACGACGATCTCGTCCGCGACGTCCGCGACGACGCCGAGGTCGTGCGTGATCAGGATCACCGCCGAGTTGAACTCGTCCTTGAGGCGGTCGATCAGCTCGATGATCTGCGCCTGGATCGTCACGTCGAGCGCCGTCGTCGGCTCGTCGGCGATCAGCACGTCGGGATTGCACGCGAGCGCCATGGCGATCATCGCGCGCTGGCGCATCCCACCGGAGAACTCGTGCGGGTAGTTGTCGACACGCGACTCGGCGTTCGGGATCCCGACCTGCTTGAGCAGCTCGACTGCGCGCCGCTTGGCGGCATGCTTGTCGGCGCGTTCGTGGATCTGGATCGCCTCGCTGATCTGCGCCCCGATCGTGTATACGGGGTTCAGCGACGTCATCGGATCCTGGAAGATCATGGACATCTCGTTCCCGCGCACTTCCTGGAGCTCGCCCTCGTTCATCTTCAGCACGTCGCGGCCTTTGTAGAGCACCTCGCCTTCGAAGCGGGTGTTCCGGTCGCGCGTGAGGCCGAGGAGCGTCATCGCAGTGACGCTCTTGCCCGAGCCCGACTCGCCCACGATCCCCAGCACCTGTCCGCGCGCCAGCTCGAAGCTGACGCTGTCGACGGCCTTGACGAGCCCGTCCTCGGTGGCGAACTGGACCTTCAGGTCCTTGACCTCGATCAGTCGTTCAGGCATCAGTGGCGCTGCCGGCTCCATCGCCGGATGCCCGGGTTGCGAGCACCAAGCGATGCAAGGACGCAGGGAGTGCTCGGGCTGGTTTGCCCGAGTGCGACTGAGGACGCGGCAGCGCGCAGCGTGCTCGCGGGCCGGGCGCCGGTGGATGGGGTCGGCAGGGCCACTAGGTTGGCCTGATGCGCGGGTCGAGCCACGCGTAGAGGAGATCGACGACCACGCTGAAGAGGACGATGAAGAACGTCGCGTAGATCGTCACGCCCATAATCGGCGGCAGGTCCAAGCTCTGGACGGAGTCGGCCGCGTACTGCCCGACGCCCCTGAGGCCGAAGACGGTCTCCGTGAGGATCGCGCTGCCGCCGATCACGGCGGCGAAGTCGAGACCGAAGAGCGTGACGATCGGGATCAGCGAATTGCGGAGCACGTGCTTGACGAGGACACGCCTCGGGGGCAGTCCCTTGGCCCTGGCCGTCCGGACGTAGTCCTCGTTGATCGTGTCGAGGATATTCGAGCGCAGGACGCGGCCGTAGAAGCCGATGAAGAGCACGGCGAGCACGGTCCACGGCATGAGCAGATGGACGAACCACTGCCACGGATTCGAGGTGAGCGGCACGTACTCGCCGTCGGGAAAGATCGAGAACGGGTGACCCTCGGCGAACAGGTAGCGGGCGATCAGCCCGAGCCAGAAGACGGGCATGGAAATCCCGATCAGGGCGAGCACGGTGATCACGCGGTCGGATAACCGCCCGGCCGTCACCGCGGAGATAACACCTACGAGGATCCCGAACCCGAGCCAGATGATCCCGGCGCCGATCGTGAGCGAGAGCGTCGCAGGGATCCCGCGCTTGATCTCCGTGACGACGTTCAACTGGCTCGAGTAGGACTTGAGCGTGCCGCTGAAGAGCGACTGCATCATCGCCCAGTACTGCGAGTAGAACGGATCGTTCAGATGCAGCTTCTGGCGAATGTCGGCGATGTTCTGATCCGTGGCGAGCCTGCCGGCGATGCGCGGCGCCGGATCGCCGCCCGGGATCTTCACGAAGATCAGGTACGTGATGAAGCTGACGGCGACGAGCACGAGGAATGCACCGATCAGCCGTCTGATGAGAAACGCCAGCATCAGTGCTCCATTCTCACCTTCGCGCGCGGGTCGAGCGCGTCACGCAGCCCGTCGCCGAAGATGTTCAGCGCGAGCACTGTGAGGACGATCGCGATGCCTGGGATGATCGCGAGCCACGGCGCCGTCTGGATCCGATCCTGGCCGTCGGCGATCAGCGTTCCCCAGGACGGGCTCGGCGGCTGCACGCCGGCGCCGAGGAATGAGAGCCCGGCTTCGGTGAGGATGTTGTTCGCGATGATCAATGCGAAGAAGACGAGCACCGACGAGGCGATGTTCGGGAGCAACTCGGTGAACATCACGCGAATGCCACCCGCACCCTGGGCGGTTGCAGCCTCGACGAACTCCTTCTCGCGCAACGAGAGGATCTGCCCGCGCAACGGTCTCCCGATATAGGGGATCAACACGTAGGAGATGACGAGCGTCGGGATCCAGAGACTGCCGCTGGCGATGCTGATGCCGAAGTGGTGGAAGCCGTTGACCGAGAGCGCGGTGCCGAGCGCGATCGCCAACAGCAGTACCGGAAAGGCCCAGATGAGGTCGAAGAAACGCGAGATGATCCAGTCGGCCCAGCCACCGTAGTAGCCGGCCACCAGCGCGAGCACAAGGGCGAAGAGCGTGCAGATCAGCGCCGAGCCGATGCCGACCTTCAAGGAGTTGATCCCGCCGTAGAGCAGCCGGACGGCCACGTCCCGTCCCTGCGTGTCCGCGCCCAAGACGTATTTCCCGCCCGCGTGCCAGAGCTGGGGCCCGACCGGGATCCCTCCGGCCTTGAACACGCCACCGGTGAAGCCGCCCTTCGACACGACCGAGACCTGCTTGCCGTCACGGACGAAGGTCTCGCCGAGGTGATTGTCGTTCGGGCCCGACTTCGCAATGTGGTGCGCGTACGGCCCGGCCAGCGAGCACGCGATCACGATCAGGACGAAGAGCGCCAGGAACCCGAGTGCGACGTAATTACGGCGCAGACGGCGCCATGCAAGCAGCCAAGGGCTCTTGCCCTCGATCGCTCCCCCCTCGTCCGCGGCGAGCGCCGCCGCCGGGTCGAGCGAAAAATCGGTCGTCGATTCCGTCGCCACGTGCTTCCTTCTTCCTTCCCTCGAGCCGACAGCCGAATCCAGGGAGAGGGCCCCTGGCGAAGGGGCCCCCTTTTGCTGGAGTTCGTCTCTATTTCATGCAGCTCAGGCCGAAGTCCCAGTAGGACACGACGCCGAACACGTAACAGCTCATATCGATCTTCGGGCCGAAGAAGTCCGTGGAGGACTTGTTCATGTACGGGATCGTCGTCGCGTAGGTCGCCATGAGATCGCGGTCGACCTTCGCCCAGCGGTCGTTGATCGCCGGCGTGATGGCCGTGACCTTCTTGAGCGCCTCGATCTCCTTGTCGACGGACGCCACCTTGACGTTCCCGACGTTGTTGTTGTGCGTCTTCGTGATCCGGTCACCGTTGAGCAGGACGTCGAACCAGTCGAGCGGGTGCGGGTAGTCCTGGTACCAGTCGGTGAACATCGCCCCTGCCTTCGTGGCCTGGTTTCCGATCGTCTGGAAGTAGACCTGATGGGTCAGCAGGTGCAGCTTCGTCTTGTAGCCGATCTTCGTCAGCTGGTTGGCCAAGTACTCGGTCGTCGACTTCGACGGATCCTCGTTCGGACCGTAGACATCGACGTTCGTACCCGCCGTCCCGGATTGCTGGACGAGCTGCTTCGCCTTCGCCAGGTCGAAGGACCACGCGTTGATCTTCTTGTACTGCGGGTACCCCGGCGGCAGGAAGTTCTGCGTCGGCCGGCCGAGGCCGCCGTAGATGCCGGAGATGATCGCGTTCGGGTCAATCGCCATCTGAGCGGCCTTCCGCGCCTGGATGTTGTTGAACGGCGGGATGGCATTGTTCAACGCGAAGTAGTACGTATTGGCGTTGGTGTAGATCTTCAGCTGATCCTTGTACTTCGACTGCGCCTCGGGAAGGCGGTCGTTGGGGACCGGCTGGAAGTCGTAGTCGGACTTGCCGCTGACGACCTGCTGGTACGCCGCGACCGGGTCGGTGATGATCTTGCCGACGACCTTGTCGGGGTTACCGGACGGCATCGTCGGAATCTGGTTGTTGTAGTTCGGATTCCGGACGAGCGTGAAGCTCCGGCTCGGCGTGTAGGCCTGGACCATGTACGGCCCCGTCGCCGGGATCGGCTTCGTCGACTGGTCGCTTGCGGGCGTGCCGGTCGGAACGACGTGCGCGAACTCCGTCGCGAGGATGTACAGGAAGTCGCCTCGCGGCTGGTCGAGCTGGATCTCGATCGTCCCGGCGGAGTCGTCGGTGATGATCCCCGAGATGTGACCCTTCTTGGTGGTGGCGAATCCCTTGTCGCCGCTCACGCCCTTGATGTCGGTGAAGAAGCCGACACCTGGCGAGTCCATCTTGAAGTCTCGTTCGATCGTGTACCTGAAGTCGCTCGCCTTCACGGCCGTGCCGTTGGAATACTTCAGCCCGCTGCGCAGGGTGAACTTGAAGTTCTTCCCGTCCGCGGACACCGTCGGCATGCTCTTGGCGAGGTACGGAACGAGCGTCGCGCCGCCGGGCCCGTTCTCGTGCCTGTAGCCCACGAGGCCGGTCCAAACGTAGTTGGTCAACTGGTAGGCAGCGACCGTGTAGTAGAGGGCCGGATCCATGTAGTCCGGCGCATCCCAGACCACCCGTAGGAGCGGATACGTCTTGCCGCTGTTGCTGCCGCCCGTGGTGCCACTCGAAGACTTCTTGCCGCCGCAGCCGGCGGCCAAGACGGCAAGCGCCGCCACGAGCGCGACCATGCCGAGCGGCCTGAGCATCTTTGATCTGCTTGTCACTATCGAACTCCTCCCGTTGGATCTGCCACGGCGGCCATGGACCCCTGGCCCGCGCGCGGATCGCTGATTCTTACAGACGTCTTTCCGGCTTTGCCGTTAGTACGTAAGGGATTCAGAGCCGGATCAGCCGGCGGCGCTGCGCGCGTAGGTCGTCCGGTTCAACCTCCTCGACCACGCCGTCGACCCCTTCCCGCTCGGTCGAGTGGAGGATGCGGCCGTCGCCGAGCCAGAAGGCGATGTGCGTCGCCTCGTCGCCGCCGTAGGTGATCAGGTCGCCGGGCTCGAGTTCGGTCTCGGCGACCGAGGTGCCCGCAGCCTCCTGCTGGTCCGCATCCCGGGGAACGAGGCGCCCGAGCCAGCGATACGCCATGTGGACGAGGCCTGAGCAGTCGATGCCACGCTCGGTCATGCCACCCCAGAGATACGGCGTGCCCAGGTAGCGCCGGGCCTGCTCGACGGCATCGCCCTCGGTTCCGGCGATCTCCTCCTCGTGGACCCAGCCGAAATAGTCGTAAGCGGTCTTGATGCGAGCCCAGCCGTCGCGGCGCCCCTCCACGGCGACGGGCTCGCCCCGCAGGAGCTCCGTAACGCGCTCGGCGTCGTCACGCGGGTCGGCGCGCACGGCGGCGATGTCGACCGAGCAGAGCACGTCCATGCGGCGTTAGATCGTGCCTTCTGCCAGAAGCTTGCGGAACGCTCGGTACTGGCCGAGCTTCCCGACCGTCACAAGGGTGTCGCCCTTCAGGACCACGTCGGAGGGCTGCGCGCCGGCAACCGGCTCCGGGTCCCGCAGGATCGCGATCACCGTGATGCCCGTCTTTGCGCGGAACCCGCAGTCGGCCAGCGTCTTCCCGACCAGCGGGCTGTCCTCGGGGACGGGAACCCATTCGATTGTCAGCTCGCCGAGCGCCAGCTCGAGATCCTCGACGATCTTCGGCCGCTCGTAGGCGCCGCCGATGACCGCGCCCAGCTGCCGCGCCTCGTCATCGTCGAGGCGGATCACCTCTGACGGCTCGTCGTCGTGGTCGTGACGGAAGAAGTAGATCTCTCGGATGCCGTCGTTGTGGAGGACGATCGCGAGCCTGCCGCCCTCGGAAGTACGGAAGCCGTACTTGACGCCGATGCCCGGCAGTCGGGTTTCTCTCAGCTCTACAGGCACTGGTGCCCCTTCCAGTAATGCCGTCGAGCTTCTCGGTCGCGAGCACCAAGCCAGTGGCCGCAGTCAACCGCAGCAAGGCTGGACAGCCTTGCTAAGGGCGAGGGTGGACACTGGCGCCGAGTGATCGCGGGCGAGAAGCCGGCATGTATTGCTGGAAGGGGCACTACTCCTCGCTCACCAGTCTAGGGGCTGGAAATAAACGACGGCCGATCCACTTCGACTCCTTCATGAGCACGACGCCGATCGTTGCCGTCGCGAGCACGTAGAGGCCGGCGAACGCGGTCAGGTCGGACTGCACGGCATCACTCAGGCGCGAGTTACCGGCCGCAAGCTGAGCGACGATGATCGTGAACTCGCCGTGCGCAATCAGTGCAACGCCGGCGTTGAAGCTCTGCCGTCGAGTGAAGCCTCCAACGCGACCCGCGAAATAGCCGGCCGCGGTCTTGCCGAGGATGGTCAACGGGACCGCGAGCGCGAGCAGCCAGCCGAGCCGGCCGAGCGCACCGATATCGATCGAGAGGCCGAAGACGAAGAAGAACAGCGCTGCAAAGAGGTCGCGGAAGCTGAAGAAGCGTTCCTCGATCTCTTCCCGCACGCTCGTCTCCGAAAGCACGACTCCCCCCATCAGGGCGCCGATTGCCTCGGACAGGCCGAGCTCTTTTGCCAGCGCGGCCATGCCGACGAGGATCCCCACCGTGAAGAGCAGGAAGAACTCGCGTGGAAGCCAGTCGAGCACCCGGTCGAGCGCCTTGGACAGCCAGAGTGACGCCGCGAGCGAGATCCCGATGAATGCGATCGCCTTGCCGACTGTTCCGAGAGTCGAGGCTGTGGATCCCCCGCCTGTCGCCGCGAAGCCGAGCACGAACGCGATCGCGAGATCCTCGAACAACAGGATCGCGAGCACGAGGTCTGTCTCCTCATCCGCCAGCCGGCGGAAGTCGATCAGCCCTTTCACGGTGATTGCACTCGAGGACACGTAGACCGCGGCCGCAAGGATGAGCGCGCCGAAGCTCGGGCCAAAGGCTGCGAGCCCGACGACAAGCCCGACCGCAGCGTTCGTCAGGAGATCGAGCGTCCCGCCGAGCCCGACGTGGCGGCCGCTGCGGCCGAGACGGCCGAGGCTGAACTCGAGGCCAAGGAAGAACAACAAGAAGACGAGCCCGAGCTCGGCCACGAATCTGGTTACGTCGGAGGGGGTGATCAGGCTTGTCAGGTGGGGCTGGTGCGGGCCCAGCAGGAGCCCGCTGAGGAGGTAAGCGGGTATGGGCGACAGCCCCAGCCGGTGGGCGGCCAGGCCCAGGCCCGCGAGGAGCAGCACGGTCAGGGCAAGCTGGGAGAGGGTCATTCCGGCCGCGATCGTTGCAGACGAACATATGTTCGCTTAACCTTTCGCCCATGCAACTTCGGCTGGATGCGGCTGACCGGCTCGTCGAGCTCGTCGAGGAGCGGCGCGGGCCGGTCTACGCCGAGGAGGCGGCGCGGCGGCTGTTTGCCCTCCGGCACGCGCCCGTCGGGCTCGCCCGCAGCCTGCTCGAGGAGGTGGTCGGCGACGACAACCGCCTGGCCTGGCGTGGTGACTCGGTCGGGCTTGCGGATCCGCCGGGCGCAGACATCCTGCTCGAGGAAGCGACGTTCGTCGTCGTGGATCTCGAAACGACCGGCCTGCGGCCCGGGACCTCGCGCATCTGCGAGATCGGCGCGGTGCGTGTGCGCGAGTTCGAGCTCGCGGAGGAGTTCGAGCTGCTGGTCGACCCCGGCGTCCCGCTCGGCGCAGCGATCAGCGCACTCACAGGGCTGCACGACGCGGAGCTCCGCGGACAGCCGCACCCCGGCATCGCGGTGCGACGCTTCCTCGAGTTCGCCGGTAACGCGGTGCTCGTCGCGCACAACGCACGTTTCGACCTCGCCTTCATCGATCGCGAAACGGAGCGGCTGACCGGTGGACGGCTGGCCGGCCCGGTAGTGGACACGGTCGGCCTCGCGCGACGTCTGCTGGCCGGACGAACACGCAGCGCGGGTCTCGGGTCGCTCGCGCAGTTCTTCGGCACCGCTGCGCGCCCGTGTCACCGCGCGCTGCCGGACGCTCAGGCGACCGCCGAGATCCTCGTGCAGCTGATCGGGCTTGCGCAGGAACGCGGCGCCCACACCGTCGCGGATCTCGTCGACCTGGCCGCGCCGCGAGTGCGCAAGGTGTACGCGAAGCGAACGCTCGCCTTCGGCGCGCCGACGTCGCCCGGCGTCTACCTCTTCCGTGACCGCCACGACGCGGTGCTGTACGTCGGACGCGCGCGTGACCTGCGGGCCCGTCTTCGCTCGTACTTCCGGTCGGATCGGCAGCGGCCCGCCGTCGAGGCGGCGCTGTTCGCGCTCGACCGGATCGAGTGGCGGCCCACCGGCTCGGAGGTCGAGGCCGCGCTGGAGGAATTGCGGCTTCTGCGCGAACTGCGTCCCGTCGCCAACGCGCGCAACGCGAGGCCCGACCGCTACGTGTATCTCCGTCGCCGGGGCGACACGCTCGTCTGCACACAGACACCGACGCGACTCGGCCCGATCCGCAGCCGCACACGGGCGCGGCTGGCATGCCGGGCACTCGACGGAGCTTCCGCCGAGGAGCTCGAGCGTCCCCAGCTGGCGCTGCCGCGCTTACGCGCGCGCCTGCATCACCTTGCCGACTGCCGGCGGTACGAGGACGCAGCCCGTCTGCGCGACCGGATCGGCGCGCTCGAGCAGATCGTCGGATCCCTCCGGCGCCTGGACCGGTTGCGCCACGCACGCTGCTGCCTGATCGTCCCTGCGATCGAACCCGGTTTCGCAAGAGCGATCTTCGTCGCGGGCGGACGGGTTGCCGCCGTTCGCACCCTTCCGCGCGGTGAAGGGGGCCGCCTCGAAGTCGACGCAGGGCTCGCCGAGACGAACTGCGGGGCCCCAGACCACCTGGCGGCCGACGACCTCGATGCGCTGCTCGTGATCGGGACGTTCCTGCGCCGCCCGCCTCCCGAGCTGCGTGTCGCGCCGCTCGAGGCGAAGG
>WNGE01003916.1_pt1 | contig 19599 bp, 22 predicted proteins | sample 5400651 | NCBI WGS metagenome assembly WNGE01 (sample SAMN13153370, study PRJNA577476) | soil metagenome | isolation source: 60 cm soil or saprolite under grassland replicate 2 | place: USA:California | collected 2016-06-15
GACGTTGGATCAGGTATGCATCACCTCCAACTGACTGGGCGCACGAAATATCGAGGCTAGCGACTATCGCATTGTTCTTGGCCAACTTCTCGCTCACAATATTGGCAAGTGATGTCTTTCCGACTCCCCTCTCTCCATAAAGAACTGCGTGACGGCCAGCCTCCAACAAAGTTGTGTACACCTTATCGACTTGCGAAGCGCGACCGGCGAATAGGGTGTCGGTCTGGATAGGGGTCGCGGGAGTAAAGACGAGGTCGACCTTCTCGACATGAATCCTCGTGACATGGGTCTGATCGTTGGGCATGGCGATACCTCTGTCGTTACGGATGTGCCCGTACCTTACGCGCAGAGTGTGTCACGACCAAACCGAAGACTCGATTGTCAGAAATGATCGATATAAGCTTGGACCATAAGAGAAGTTCGTTACGGCATAACTTCGAGTAAGAGTAGTGGGAGGCGCCCGGCCGGGCCGCGCGCAGTGCCCGAGCGGGGCGGCTTGACCTTCGTATGGAAACTCCGGCTCCTCGCTGAATCGTGTGGGTAGGGTCTGCGTCAAGGCGGTAGGGTCTGTCCTCCCGACCACCCCGCTGGAGGACCGTTGATGGCGAAGATCGATGACCTGTTCCAGGCCGCTCTTGGCCTTGCCGAGCCCTGGCAGGTGACCCGGACCGAGTTCGACGCCACGGCCCGCCGGCTGGACCTGTATCTCGATTGGGTGTGGCTCCTCTGCAGGGACTGCCTGACCTGGGAAACTAGCGGTTCGGCGGTGGGTCGGGGTGCCGCTGCTCCACTGGGCGCGGAGCGTGAGGACCGCTTCGTTCCTGACCAACCGCCGGCAGGCGCCACCATCCTGCCAACAGGGATCGCGTAGCCGGCAGCCGGCGCAGCGGTGGCGGCGAGAAACTCCCCGTTGAACGCAAGATAGCTGATACAGGCATCGCCGCTGTTGTGATCCTCGGGGCTGAATCGGGCTGCTTTGGCCCGGTCGTCGGTCCCACCCGTACCCGTGCCCTTCGTCCCGCCGCCTTAGTGCCCCCGGGCACGAGGCCCATCGCTGCCGCCCAGCTGCACCCTCGCGGGAGGGTCGCCACCCATCCCGCCAGATCGACAACTTCCCAGGTCAGGCAGTCCCTGCAGAGGAGCCACACCCTTGCCTGCTTGCAGGAAGGCCTCACCCTCCGCCGCGAGTTGGACGACCGCCATGGCCAAGCCGAATCGCTTCGGGATCTCGGTGACGTCCTGCGGGCAGCCAACCGACCGCAGCATGCCCAGGCGGCCTGGAAGCAGGCCTTGTCCATCGGTGAGGCGCTGCATCTCCCCGAGACCGATGAGCTGCGCGCCCGGCTCGCCAGCCTGCAGCCGGAGACAGCCGAGCCCGCAGGCCGGCGCGCAGGGGATGACGACGCTCACGATTCCAGGTAGCGCAGGACGGCCAGCACCCGCCGGTGGTCGTCGTGGGAAGGCGGCAGGCCGAGCTTGGCGAAGATGCTGGTGACGTGTTTCTCCACCGCTCCCTGGGAAAGGAACAGGGTCGTGGCGGCCGGCTGGCGCCGAGCAGGTGCGTGACGACCTCGGGGTCGAGCACGGTTTCGCCGGCGGCGACACGGGTCAGGGCGGCGACGAAGTCGCGCACGTCGGCGACCCGGTCCTTGAGCAGGTAGCCGACCCCGTCCGCGCGCCCGGCGAGCAGCTCGGCGGCATAGCGGGTCTCGACGTACTGGGAGAACACCAGCACGCCAAGGCCGGGGCGGTCGCGGCGCAGCGCGATCGCGGCGCGCAGACCCTCATCGGTGTGGGTGGGCGGCATGCGGATGTCGACCACGGCCACGTCGACGTCGGGGTGGTGCTCGGCGACCGCGGCGCGCAGCGCGTCGCCGTCGGCGACCGCCGCGACCACTTGGTGGCCGCGGCGGATGAGCAGCTCGACCAGGCCGTCCCGCAGGACCGCGGCGTCCTCGGCGATCACGATCCGCATGTTGCCAGCTCCTGGCGGGCTCCTCGGGTGCCTTGGGTCAGGCACGGGACGGCAGTTCGACGGTCACCACGGTCGGCCCCCCGGGCGGGCTGCTGATCTCCAGGCGGCCGTCGACGGTCCGGAGCCGGTCGGCGAGCCCGGCCAGGCCGCCGCCCGCGCCTTCGCCGCTGATGCGGGCGCCGCCGGCGCCGTCGTCGCGAACCCGCAACCGCAGCCTGCCGGCCGGCTGCTGGGTCAGCTCGACCGTGGCATGCCGCGCGCGGCTGTGCTTGGCGACGTTGGTCAGCAGCTCGGCGGTGCAGAAGTAGGCGATGGTCTCGATCGAGGGCGACGGCCGCTCGGGCACGCCGACGTGGAGGTCGCGCTCGATCCGCCGCAGCGCGGCGGCCGCGTCGTCGACGGCGTGCGCCCTGGTCTCCTCCAGGCCGCGGACCCGCTCTGACAGCTTGGTCGGGCCGAGCAGCCCGCGGACGAGCAGCCGCTCCAGCGCCAGCGCCCCGCGCACGACCCACGGGGCGGCCAGCAGCAGCACGACCCCGACCGCGACAACTGCCAGGATCCGCGGCCAGGTGTCGAGAAAACCGTCCGAGAACAACTGCAGACCGCGATGCGACACCCCGTGGCTGTCGCGCTCGCGCGGCAGCACCAGTCGCAGGACCGGGTAGCAGACAAAGAACGCCCCATAGAGCCAGAAGGCTGCTGCGACGACAAACGTCACCAGCGCGACCGGGAACTTCACCAGCAGGTACAGCACCGCCCGCCAGCCAGCGGTGTCGCGGAGCCCCGACCAGACCAGCCCAGGAACCCGGATCCAGGCTTTGGGCGCAGCGGCGCCGGCGTGCCGACCTCGACGCCCAGTAGCCGCCGGGCCAGATCCCGGTGCAGCCCAACGATCCGGCGCGCCCCGCGCAGCGCCGCGGCGATCAGCGGCAGCCCGACAAAGGTGACCGCCAGCAACGCGCCGGCGTACAGCGCCGCGGCCACGCAGATGAACCCGACCACGCCCAGCACGACGCCGACCAGCGCATACAGACCCTCGACCCAGGTCCGACGGGTGAAGGGGGCGCGCAGCAGGCGGCCGGCGGTGCCGCCGGCCAGTTGTGGCGGCTCGCCCGCCGCCGGTGTCGCGGCCCCGGCGCTGCGCATCGGGCGTCGGCCCCCTCCATCTCGATCGCTTGGTCCGTGACGGACGGCCGGGCTGGCCGCCGTCGCCGCCAAGCTTGCCCCAACCACGGCCGCGCGCCTACCGGGCCAGCCGCCCGCTTGCCTTCGGGTTATCCCCCGATGAGGCTACGGGCTGTGGAAACGTGACTTGCTCGCACCAGGCGCGCACAAGAGTCGATTCGATACTAGATGTGCTGCGACATCTCGTCTAGTATGATCTCATGCCGCCGCCACCGATCACCAGACAGCAGGCCCTCGCGGCCCTTGCCGACGCCGGGCACACCCGCCAAGACCAGGACCACCTGGCCGGCCTGTCCATGGACGAGCTGGCCGCCAGAGCCGGGATCTCCCGCGCCACCCTCTACCGGCTGTTCGGCAGCCAGCAGAACCTGCTCCAGGAGCTTGGCCTCGAGCCGCCGCCGACGGTCCGCAGCCGTGTCCTCGACACCGCCCTGGACCTGGTCGGCCGCCACGGCCTGGCCCAGCTTTCCATGGACGAGCTGGCCGCCAGCGCCGGGATCTCCCGCGCCACCCTCTACCGACTGTTTCCTGGCAAGGCGGCGCTGTTCGCCGAGCTGGTCCGGCGCTTCTCCCCCTTCGAGTCGATCGCGACCGTGCTGGAGACCATGAGCGACCGCCCACCGGCCGAGGTCGTCCCCGCGGTCGCTCACGCCATGGCCGCTGCCATGGACGGCCACGTCGGCCTGCTGTTGCAGCTGCTGCTCGAGTTCTCCCGCGGTGATCCCGACCACCACGCCAGCGCCGACGCCCAGCAGGGCGCGGCCCACGCGATGCGCACCCTTCCGCTGGTGGCACGCTACCTGGCCGACCAGATGGCGGCCGGCCGCCTGTGCCGGATGGACCCGGTTCTGGCGGTGCAGGCGCTGGCCGGCCCGATCGTGATGCATCTGCTGTCCCGGCCGCCGGCCGGGTCCCAATCAGCGGTTGGCCGCGCTGCGCCCTTGCGGCTGGAGAAGGTCGTCGACGAGCTGGTCGGGGTCTGGCTACGGGCCATGATCCCCGACGAAGGCGAGCACCACCAGCGCCAGCAGCGCGGGTCGAGATCAAGGAGCAAGCACGATGGCCGAACAGACACCGACCCAGCCCGACAACGTCCAGGATGACATGTCCCCGCTGGTGGTCACCCTCGCCGAGGCCGCCGCCGGCCTCGGCCCCGCCCAGGCCCGGGCGCTATTGGGAACCAAGGCGGCCAGCCTCGCGCGCCTGGCCGGGGCCGGCTTCCCGGTGCCGGCCGGGGTGGTGGTGACCTCGGCCGCCGGGGCGGACTGGGACCAGACATGCGCGCTCCTGCTGCGGATGGCCGCCGAGCTGGCCGGCCGGCCGGGCGAGCGGTTCGCGGTACGCTCCTCAGGCACCACCGAGGACCTTGCGAGCGCGTCGTTCGCCGGCCAGTACGAGACCGTCCTGGATGTCGGTCTCGGTGAGCTGCCCGAGGCGGTGCGCCATGTCCTGGATTCGGCCGCCTCGGCGCGCGTGTCGGCCTACCGGCAGGCCCATCCCGAGGCAAACGCAGCCGCGGCGTTGGACCCTTCCGGTTCGAGGATGGCGGTCCTCGTCCAGGTCATGGTGGCGGCGGATGCGGCCGGAGTGGCGTTCACCGCCAACCCAGTGACCGGCGACCGCGGCGAGGTCGTTGTCACCGCCGTGCGCGGCCTTGGCGAGCGGCTGGTCTCCGGCGAGGCGACCGGCGACCAGTGGGTCGTCCGCGACGGGCAGGTCAGGTGCACCCGGGCGGTGGAGCAAGCGATCAACGCTGACCAGGCCCGCCAGGTCGCCGAGCTCGCCCGCCGTGTCCAAGCCCACTTCGCCACCCCGCAGGACCTGGAGTGGGCGATCACCGACGACGCCACCGGCGCGGGCGGCACCGGCGCCGGGTTGTGGCTGCTACAGGCACGGCCGATGACAGCGCTGCCCGACCCGGTCACCTGGAAGCCGCCCGCACCCGGCTACTGGATGCGCAACTTCCGTCTCGGCGAGTGGCTCCCCGAGCCCATGACGCCACTGTTTGCCGACTGGCTGCTGGCACGAATCAACCAGGGCGAGCTGCAGGCCACACGCGACAACATCGGCGCGACGCTGCCGTTCCCGCACGCCGCGATCAACGGCTGGTACTACATCGCTGCTCCACGGCTGTCACCACGCGATATCCTCGCCGCCCTTCTGCACGGTCGCAGCCGGCTGGTGCGGTTCATGCGCTATGCGGTGCTCGGCCCGTCCCGCGACCCAGTCGCCGCCGACCGGCACCTGCTGGCCGGCCTCGCCCAACAGTGGCGCGAGGAGCTGCTGCCCCGCTACCAGCGGCTGGTCCAAGCGGGTGAGCAGCAGGCCGAGACGGCTTCGCCCGAGAAGCTGGCCGGCATCATCGACCAGGTCGGCGCCATGGCCGGCGAGCAGCTGTGGTCGCTGGCGCTGGTGGGCGGCTCGGCGTGGAAGATGGAAGGCGCCCTGGCCAGCTTCTACCGCCAGTACCTGACCGCCACGGTCGACACCAGCGTCCAGCACCTGCTCGCCGGGCTGCCCGGCACCCAACCCCACCTGCCCGCCCATGCGGTCCAGAGCATCGACTGGGCCCACCCGACCGCCGGGGAGCTGGGCTGGCAGCAGCCCCGGTCATCCGACCGGCACCGCGACCTGGCCGCCCAGCGCAAGGCCCTCACCGCCCAGTGCACGGCGGCGCTTGCCGACCGGCCACGACTGCAGACGCGGTTCCAGGCGTTGCTGGAGGTCGCCCAGCGCTACGCCATCATCCGCGAGCAGCAAGCCCGCCACCTCACTCTCGGCTGGCCACTGCTGCGCCGCTGCGCGCTGCGGCTGGGCGAGACCCTCCACGCCGACGGCGTGATCGACCGGGCCAAGGACGTGTTCTTCCTGACCCGCGCCGAGCTCGACACTCGCGCCCCCCTGCAGGACCTGGTCAACCGCCGCCGTCGCATCTGGGAGCGGCAGCGGCGCCTGCTCGCCCCCTTGACCGTCGGCCGGCCACCCCGGCTGCTCGCCAAGGAGCTCATGGCCGCCGTGGACGCCGTGCGCACCACCACCACCACCTCGGCGCCCGAGGACGCGATCATCGGCCAGCCGGCCAGTCCAGGCCGCGCCACCGGCCCCGTCCGCATCGTGCGCGGCGTGGCGGACTTCGACCGCTTCCAAGCCGGCGAGGTGCTGGTCGCCCGGGCCACCAGCCCAGCCTGGACCCTGCTGTTCGCCCGCGCCGCCGCGGTCGTCACCGACAGCGGCACCCTGGCCGCCCACGCCTCCCTGGTCGCCCGCGAGTACGGCATCCCCGCCGTGGTCGCCACCGGCGACGCCACCGCCCGTCTGGACGACGGCCAAGTGGTGACCGTCGACGGCGGCGCCGGCGCCATCCAGCCATCCCAGTGACGCCGCTGGTCGCTCAGGGTTGCCAAGATCCTGCCTGCGCGTCTCAATCCGGACATGACGAGCGTTCGGTCGATCAACGGTCCGGTGCTGGGTGTTGGAGCCCGCCTTGGCAGATACGGCAGTGACCAGCATGTGCCGTCTCAAGGACCTCGACGACGTCCTGACGGACGCGGTGGAGCTCGGTGAGCTTGGCGTCGATCCGTTCGAGAACCTTCTCGAATCGCCACCGCTCGCTCGCGCAGGTCGCCTCGCCGGAGTCGAGGCTTCGCAGGGCATCCACGACCTCGTCGAGCGTGAAGCCCAGCGCCTGCAAAGACTTCGTCAACCGGATCCGTTCGGCCGCGCCATCGCTGTAGCGGCGGTAGCCGGACGGCTCACGCTCGGGCATGGGAAGCACGCCGCGCCGCTCGTAGAACCGGACCGTGTCGATGGTGACGCCCGCGTCCCGGGCAACCTGGCCGATCTTGCGGGAAGGCATCGCTCCTCACTCACCCTCTTGACTCTGGACCTGAGTCCAGACTTTACGATTGTCGTCAACGAGTCCGCAACGCCTGGCGGGCTCAGCGACCAGCAAGGAGAACGTCGACCATGAGCCATGTCCACAAGGTGGCCGAAGACGCGCCGATCGTCTGCACCATCCGACCCGGCGACGACGAGGAAGCGGGGATGGAGCTGTACCGCACGCTGTTCGCCGACGCCTACCTCACCCGCGAGCGGACCGCGTCGGGTGTTCGATGGGCGTTCCGTGACCACGACGGCATCGAGGCCCGCGTGCGAACCCTCGCCGCGATGGAGCAGCGGTGCTGCGCCTTCCTGCGCATGAGCGTCTCGGTCGCCGACGGCGAAGTTCGCTGGGAAGTGTTCGGACCTGACAGCGCACGGCGGTTTCTCGATGAGTACTTCCAACTGCCAGAGACCATGTTGGGCAGTATCGAGAGCTTGCGAGCCAGAGCCTCGGCGGCGGGACTGTCCTTCGACGACCAGCGCTGACCCGCCGACGAGCACGCAGAGGGGGGATGCGCGGACCCCCAGAGCCCCACGGGAGGGAAAGGCTCTGGGGGTCGGGTCGGCCGAGCGTGCCGTCGATCCGCGGCCAGCGCTAGCAAGCTTCCGCCTGGCGCGCTTCGACGTCGATCGGCAGAGGGTGCTTGCGGGGACGACCCCGGGACCGCTTGTACGGGACGGGGCGGCCGTCCACGAACACCTCGCCGCCCCACACGCCCCAGGGCTCGCGGCGCTCCTCCGCGCCGGCCAGGCACGCCGCCCGCAACGGGCAGGGAAGGCACAGCCGCTTGGCCCGCTCCAGCTCGCGGGGTGACTCGGAGAAGTAGAGGTCGGGGCCCGCCTTCACGCAGGGCAGAACCCTTTCGGGCGGAACCAGCTCCAGGATCTGCATGGTCGGGTCGCTCCTTCATTGGTTGGCGAGGCGGCAAGCTCTTGGCGAAAACAGAAAGGCCGTGGGGTCTGCCCACGGCCTTCGCGTCTTCTCCGGAGGGAGGTCCACTCCGGGGGGATCTGCTATCCAGATGCCCCCCTCGGCTTCGAGGCCGCGAAGGCCATGCCCTTCTTCGTGGCATTTGACCCGTCAAAGAGCGTGGGCACACCGGTCCGCTGAGCGAGATGACGCAGGCCGGCGGAGAACGCGATCGGCTCCGGGCACACGCCACCATTGATCCCGGCGGGCACGCGTGGACGCCCGACCGGAATCTGGTATGTGGCATGGAGCCGGATGCTCACAATCGGTCTACCTCCTCGAACTGCGGTGTCGCGCCGCTGGGACCCAGCCAACGCACGGCGATACTCCACCTTACGCCGGAGTCACCCTGGCAGAGAACCGCCGCCGGGGTCAAGCGAATATCGGCAAGAAATCTCGAAGAAGTTGGGAAAGCTTGATGCTCGGCCCGTCAGTACCGCGGCATGCTGGGATCGACCGTCTTTGCATAGGAAGCGATGCCTCCGCCGAGGTGCTTGGCGGTCGAGAAGCCGGACTGCTTGAGCAGCGCGAGCGCCTCGGCCGAGCGGACGCCGGTCTTGCAGTAGACCACCACCGGCTCGGTCTGCGGCAGCTCGGTGAGCCGGCCCGGCAGCTCGCCGAGCGGGATCAGCTTCGCGCCGGGCAGGCGGTTGATCTGCCACTCGGCCGGCTCGCGGACGTCGATCAGGGCGATCGACCGGCCATCGTCGAGCAGCTCCCTCAGTTCCTTCGAGGTCAGCGTCGCGCCCGCCGCCGCGGTCTGGGCCTCGTCCGAGACCACGCCGCAGAACTCCTCGTAGTCGATCAGCTCAGTGACGGTCGGGTTCTTGCCGCAGACCGGGCACTCCGGATCCTTGCGGACGCGGATGTCCTTGAAGGACAGCTCCAGTGCGTCGTAGATGAGCAGCCGTCCGACCAGCGGGTCGCCGATGCCGGTGATGAGCTTGATCGCCTCGTTGGCCTGGACCGAGCCGACGGTGGCGCAGAGCACGCCGAGCACGCCGCCCTCGGCGCAGGAGGGCACCATGCCGGGCGGGGGAGGCTGGGGGTACAGGCAGCGGTAGCACGGCCCGTGCTCGGCCCAGAACACGCTCGCCTGCCCGTCGAAACGATAGATCGAGCCCCACACGTTGGGCTTGCCCTCGAGCACGCAGGCGTCGTTGACCAGATAGCGGGTGGGGAAGTTGTCCGAACCGTCGACCACCAGGTCGTACGGTCGGATGATCTCGCGGGCGTTGTCCGAGGTCAGCCTGGTCTCGTGCAGGGTGACCTCGACTCCGGGGTTGAGCTCGCGGATCTTGTCGGCGGCGCTCTCGAGCTTCGGCCGGCCGATGTCGGAGGTGCCGTGGATCACCTGGCGCTGCAGGTTGGACGCATCGACCTCGTCGAAGTCGACCAGGCCGATGTGGCCGACCCCGGCGGCCGCCAGGTACATGGCGTTGGGCGAGCCGAGGCCGCCCGCCCCGATCAGCAGGACGCGGGCGTTCTTCAGCCGTTTCTGGCCGTCCATGGCCACATCGGGAATGATGAGGTGGCGCGAGTAGCGGAAGATCTCGTCCCGCGAGAGCTCCCCCGCCGGCTCGACCAGCGCTGGTAGTGCCATTTCCTTTGCTCTCCCGGTCTCGTCAGTGGCCTTGCCGGCCCGCTCGTCCCAGTCCTAGATCGCGAAGCCCATCGCCCGGAGCTCCATCCTGCCGTCCTCGGTCATGCGCTCCGGGGTCCAGGGAGGCGTCCACACCCAGTTGATCTCCACCTCCTGGATGCCGCCCATGCCGACAAGAGCCGCGTTGGTGGCGCCCTCGATCATGTCGGTGAGCGGGCAGGCGGCCGTCGTGAGGGTCATGTCGAGGCGGACCTTTTGACCCTCGTCCTCGAACTCGACGCCGTAGATCAGGCCCAGGTCGACCACGTTGACACCGAGCTCGGGATCCTCGACCTGCCGCATACCTTCCAGAACCTGCTCCTCGGTGGTCATGGTTCCTCCTCAAGCCTCTCCGGGCAGTCGTTGCGCCCTGGCCGCCCGGGCGCTGTCACCGTCCTCCTGGTAGACCGTCTCGCCGCCCTGCTCGCCGGTCACCGCGCGCGCCGCCGCGTCCTTGAACGCCATCCATCCGAGCAGCGCGCACTTGACCCGGACCGGGTACCTGGCGACCCCGGCGAAGGCGACGCCGTCGCCGAGCAGCTCCTCGTCCGGCTCGCCCTCGCCGTGCATCAGGTGGCGGAAGGCCTCGGCCACGTCGAGCGCCTCGCCGACCGGGCGGCCGATGACCTGCTCGGTCATGACCGAGGCCGACGCCTGGGAGATCGCACAGCCACTGCCGTTCACGGCGACGTCGGCGACCCGCTCGCCGTCCAGGCGAAGCCCCAGCGTCAGCTCGTCACCACAGACCGGGTTGTAGTGGCGCACCTCGACGTGATCACCCTCCAGCCGGCCCCGATGCCGGGGCTTCTTGTAGTGGTCGAGGATGATCTCCTGGTACAGGTCCTCCAGGCTCAAAGTCTCCCGTCCCCTCGTCGCTACGCGAACATGCGCTGTGCCTTCTCAAGGGCAGTGACAAGCGCGTCCACCTCGTCGATCGTGTTGTAGACGTACACAGAGGCCCGCGTGGAGGCGTTCAGACCGAAGCGCCGGTGGAGCGGCTTGGCGCAGTGGTCCCCGGCGCGGACCGCTATCCCCTCGGCGTCGAGCACCTGCGCGATGTCGTGGGGATGTACCTCACCCAGCGTGAACGACACCACCCCGCCGCGTTGTTCCATGCCGGCCGGGCCGAGCACGCGCAGGCCGTCGACCTCGGACAGGCGCTGGAGCACGTGCGCGGTGAGCTGGGCCTCATGGGCGCGGAGACGGTCCATGCCGAGCGCCTCGATGTAGTCCACGGCCGCGGCGAGCCCTACCGCCTCGGCCACGTTGGGCGTGCCCGCCTCGAAGCGCCAGGGGATGTCGTTGAAGCTGGAGACCTCGAGGGTGACGTCGCGGATCATCTCGCCGCCGGCGAGGAACGGCTCCATCGAGTCGAGCAGCTCCGGCCGGGCGACCAGCACGCCGATGCCCAGCGGCCCGAGCATCTTGTGCCCGGTGAAGCCCATGAAGTCGGCGCCGAGGTCGTCCAGCTGCACGCCGAGGTGCGGCACGGCCTGGGCCGCGTCGGCCAGCACCAGCGCCCCAGCCTGGTGGGCACGCTCGGCGATCTGTCGCACCGGGTTGACCGTGCCGAGCACGTTGGACATGGCCGAGACGGCGACAATGCGGGTGCGCTCGGTGAGCAGGCCGTCGAGGGCGTCCAGGTCGAGCCGGAACTCGTCGGTCACCGGGATGGCGCGGACGCGGGCGCCGGTCAGCTTGGCCACCACCTGCCAGGAGACCAGGTTGGCGTGGTGCTCCATCTCTGTGAACAGGATCTCGTCGCCCTCGCGCAGGTTGCGCAGACCCCAGGCGTAGGCCACCAGGTTGATCGCCTCGGTGACGTTCTTGGTGAAGACCGTGGCCCGACGGTCCGCGCCGGCGAACCGCGCCACCTTGTCGCGGGACTCCTCGAACAGCCGCGTCGACTCCTCGGACAGCGCGTAGACCGCCCGGTGCACGTTGGCGTTGTGGTGCGTGTAGTACTCGGCCATCGCGTCGAGCACCTGGCGCGGCTTCTGGCTGGTGTTGGCCGAGTCGAGGTACACCAGCTGCCTGCCGTTGAACTCCCGGTCCAGGATCGGGAAGTCGCGGCGGACCTCGACCGGGTCCAGCGGGCCGGGCGCGGGCAGGCTCGCGCGGGCGGCGGTGCCGCCGGAGGAAGTGCCGATGGTGGTCGTCATGGTGAAGGGTGGCCTCCTACGGAGCGGAGCTGGCTGCTCAAGCGACCTGGCTGCCGCGCCAGCGTTCGTAGCCGCTCTCCTCGAGCTGGTCGGCCAGCTCGGGGCCCCCGGATGCCACCACCCGACCATCCACCATCACGTGCACGCGGTCCGGCGCGATGTAGCGCAGGATGCGCGTGTAGTGGGTGATCAGCAGCACCCCGAGGTCGGGCCCGCGCAGGCGGTTGACGCCCTCGCTCACGGTCTTGAGCGCGTCGATGTCCAGCCCCGAGTCGGTCTCGTCGAGGATCGCGAGCTGCGGGCGCAGCAGCGCCATCTGCAGGATCTCGTGACGCTTCTTCTCACCGCCGGAGAAGCCCTCGTTGAGGCTGCGCTCGGCGAACTTCGGGTCCATCTCGAGCACCTGCATCTGCTGGCGCAGGTCCTTGGCGAACTGGCGCACCGGCACGTCCTCGCCGCGGACCGCGTTGACCGCCGTGCGCAGGAAGTTGGTGACCGACACGCCGGGCACCTCGACCGGGTACTGCATCGCCAGGAACACGCCGAGCCGGGCGCGCTCGTCAGGAGTCAGCCCGAGCACGTCGTCGCCCTTGAAGGTCACCTTGCCGCCGGTGACCCGGTAGCGGGGATGGCCCGCCAGCGCGTAGGCCAGGGTGGACTTGCCGGAGCCGTTCGGGCCCATCAGCGCGTGGATCCTACCTGGCTCCACGACCAGGTCCACGCCGTGCAGGATCTCCTTGTCCCCCACGCTGACGTGGAGGTCCTCGATCACGAGGGTCGCTTCGCTCATCGTCGTCGTCGTCGCTCCTTGCGCTGCGTCATTCATATCGGTCCAGACCCCTCCGCGGCGAGCTTCGCCCAGTCGTCCGGCAGATCCACCAGCACGTCCTCGCCCTCCACCTGGACGGGGAAGACCTGCACCGGCTTCAGCGCCGGCGGGACGTCAGGGTGGCCGGTGGTGAGGTCGAAGCGGCTGCCGTGCAGGGCGCACTCCAGCTGGTGGTCCTCGACCCAGCCCTCGGAGAGCGGGTAGTCCTCGTGGCTGCAGCGGTCCTCGACCGCGTACACCGCGTCGCCGGTGCGCACCAGCGCCACAGCGACCTCACCGTCGTCCGACAGCTCCACGCGGTGGCCCTGGTTCACCTCGAGGTCCGGAAGCGAGGCGAGCCGGACGAACGGCATCAGGAGGCCACCTCCTTCTCGAGCTCCGCCTCGAGCGCGGCCTCCAGCCGGCGGCGCACCGCGGGGATACCGACCTGCTCGAGGATCTCCTCGAAGAAGCCGAACACCACCAGGCGTCGCGCCTGGTCGCGCGGGATGCCACGCGACTGCAGGTAGAACAGGTGCTGGTCGTCGACCCGGCCGGTGGCCGCGGCGTGGGCGGCCCTGACGTCGGAGTTCAGGATCTCGAGGAAGGGGTTCGACTCGGCGTGCGCGTGCCTGGACAGCACCAGGTTGCGCATCGTCTGGGCGGCGTCGCTGCCACGGGCGCCCGGGCTGATGCTCAGGGTGCCGTTGAAGATGTTGCGCGAACCGCCGAGCAGGCCACCCTTGTACAGCAGGGTCGAGCGGGTGAAGGGCTCGGCGTGGGTGACCGTGGCGCGGTGCTCGAACCGCTGGCCCTCGTCGGCGAAGGCGGCGCCCAGGAAGTCGGCCTCGGAGCCCTCGGCCAGGTGGGCGTCAGGAGCGATACGCACCACGCCGCCGCCGAGCGTCACCACCAGCGAGCGGTAGCGGCCCTCGCGGGAGACCAGCGCGCGCTGCACGCCGAAGTGGGTCACGCGCTCGCTGCCCCACTCCTGCAGGCTGAGATGCCGCACCACGGCGCGCTCGCCCACGAGCACCTCGGTCACGCCGTGGTGGAAGGCGCGCCCGTCGAGCTGCTCGGGCGAGCTGTGCTCCTGCACGAAGGTCAGCTCGGCGCCGTCACCGACGACCACCAGCGTGTGCGCGAAGGTCGCGCCCGCACGGGTGCGCCGGTACAGCGCGCCGATCGGCAGGTCGACCTGGACCCCGCTCGGCACGTACAGGAAGGCGCCGGCGCTGACCAGGGTGGCGTGCAGCGCCAGGAACCAGTCCTCGCCGATGGGCGCGGCCACGGTCATGAAGCGCGGCTCGACCAGGGACGCGTGCTCGCGCAGCGCGGTGGTGAGGTCGGTGAGGACCACGCCCTTGGCGGCCAGGTCGTCCGCGAGCGTCGCCGGCCCGCTCATGCCGTCGACCGTGGCCACCAGCCCACCAGCCTCGAGCTCGGTGCCGGCCGCCCCGCCGCCGCCCGAGGTCGCCTTGCCGTGGCCGGCGGCGAGCCGGTCCATCGCCTCGGTCCCGGCCGGCCCGCCGGAGCGGATCACCTGCGCCCGGTCGAGCCCGCCGGCGCGCGGGTTGGTGAAGCGCCAGGCCTCCTCCCGGCCGGTGGGCCGCTCCAGCTTCTGGAGCGCGGCCAGCGCCTCCAGCCGCCGGGCGCGGAACCACTCCGGGTCGCCCAGCGCCTCCGACCAGGCGACCACAGCCTCCCGGTCGAGGCCCTTGAAGGGGATGCTCTCCATCGTCGTCGCGGTCACGCCTACCCGACCGCCCCTTCCATCTGGAGCGAGACCAGCCGGTTCAGCTCGAGCGCGTACTCCATGGGAAGTTCCTTGGAGATCGGCTCGATGAAGCCGCGGACGATCATCGCGGTCGCCTCGCTCTCGGACAGGCCCCGGGACCGCAGGTAGAAGAGCTGGTCGTCACCGATCTTGGAGACGGTCGCCTCGTGCCCGAGGGTGACGTCCTCCTCCTTGACGTCGTTGTACGGGTAGGTGTCCGAGCGCGACTCCTCGTCCAGCAGCAGCGCGTCACAGCGCACGTTGGCCTTCACGCCCTCGGCGCCCTCCTCGACCTTGATCAGGCCGCGGTAGGAGGTGCGCCCACCGTCACGCGAGATCGACTTGGAGACGATCTGCCCGGTGGTCTCGGGCGCCGCGAAGGTCAGCTTGGCGCCGGCGTCCTGATGCTGGCCGTCGCCGGCGAAGGCGACCGAGAGGATCTCGCCGTGGGCGCGCGGGCCGAGCAACAGCACCGCCGGATACTTCATGGTCAGCTTCGACCCGATGTTCCCGTCGATCCACTCCATGGTCGCGCCCTCGTACGCCGCGGCGCGCTTGGTCACCAGGTTGTAGACGTTGTTGGACCAGTTCTGGATGGTGGTGTAGCGCACCTTGGCGTGCGGCTTGACGATGATCTCGACCACGGCGGAATGCAGCGAGTCCGAGGAGTAGATCGGCGCGGTGCAGCCCTCGACGTAGTGCACCCTCGACCCGGGCTCGGCGATGATCAGCGTCCGCTCGAACTGGCCCATGTTCTGGGCGTTGATGCGGAAGTACGCCTGCAGCGGGATCTCGACGTCGACCCCCTCAGGCACCCAGATGAACGAGCCGCCGGACCACACCGCCGAGTTCAGCGCCGCGAACTTGTTGTCGTTGGCCGGGATCACCGTCGCCCAGTGCTCGCGGAAGAGGTCCTCATGCTCGCGGAGCGCGGTGTCGGTGTCCAGGAAGATGACGCCCCGCGCCTCGAGGTCCTCGCGCACCTTGTGGTAGACGACCTCGGACTCATACTGGGCGGCGACGCCGGCGACCAGGCGCTGCTTCTCCGCCTCGGGGATGCCGAGGCGGTCATAGGTGCTCTTGATGTCAGCGGGCAGCTCGTCCCACGACCCCGCCTGCTTCTCGGTCGCCCGCAGGAAGTAGAAGATGTTGTCGAAGTCGATCTTGCCGAGATCACCACCCCAGCTGGGCATGGGCCGGCGGTAGAAGTAGTCGAGCGAGCGGTGGCGGAACTCGCGCATCCACTCGGGCTCGTTCTTCATCCGCGAGATCTCCTCGACGACCGCGTGGGACAGACCTCGCTTGGGCTCGAAGACCGAGCTGATCTTGTCGTGCCACCCGAACTTGTAGCCGCCCAGGTCGACGTTCTCCGGGACCGGATTGATCCGCTCCGGTGTCTGCGTCAGGTCTCGGGCATCGGTGACCATCAGGCTTCGCTCCTTGCTGGCATGTGTGCAGGGGACGGAGTGGACCGGTGTTTGCTGCGCATCTCCCTGCTGCTGTCCCTGCCGCGCGCGTCCATCTGGACATGGGTCACGCAGCGGACGTTGCCCTGCACGATCGTGGCCTCCCGCTCGACCGGGGTACCGAGCAGCCGCTCGAACAGCTTGGCCTCTGACGCGCACAGATCGGGCAGCTCGGTCGCAAGATGCTCGACCGTGCAGTTGTGCTGGCAGAGGCGCAGCCCGCCGGGGACGGGCTCGACCTCGGCCATGAAACCCTGCTCGCTCAGCACGTCGGCCAACGCCTCGGCGCGCTCGGCCAGAGTAGCCCCGTCCACCCGCTGGGCGTAGCTGGCCGCCAGCCGCTCGTTGCGCCAGGCGAGGAACTGCGACAGCAGCGAGGCATCGTGGCGCTTGACGAAAGCCAGCGCCTCGCGTGCCAGCTCGTCGTAGTGGCGCGGGAACGTCTCAAGGCCCGCGTCCGTGAGCCGGTAAACCGCCGCCGGCCGGCCCCGCTTGGGTTTCTCGACCGCCGCCGTCACCAGACCATCGCGCTCGAGCAGGGCGAGGTGGCGACGCACCCCCACCGACGTCAGCTCGAGCAGGTCGGCGAGCTGGGGCGCTGACAGACGCCCACGGCGGCGCAGGAGCATGAGGATGCGCTCGCGCGTACCCCCCATACGCTCGGTCATCGCCATGACTGCTCCTCCCTGCCGCTGCCTCTCGCCGTCACCCGTGCGTCCCCAGGTGTCAACGCCGATCCCCCGCCCGGGCACCCACGTCGCTTCCCGTACGCTTCCACAGAGACGACTTTGGAAACATTGATGTTTCCTTGAGACAGCTTATCGGCACAGGCCCGACCGGGCAAACCCAGCCTCGACCCGAACCTCGACCCGAACCTCGACGCGGCAGCCGGACCTTTGGCACCGTGGAGCACGCACCCCCCGAAAGGAGCGGCCCAATGACCCGCCCATTGTTCACCGGCGTCGCCGTGGCGCTGGTCACGCTGTTCGACGACGACGGCGAGGTCGACGCCAAAGCCACCGCCGAGCACGCCGCCACCCTCGTCGAGCTGGGCGTCCAGGCGGTCGTGGTGGCCGGCTCAACCGGGGAGGCGGCGACCCTGACCGACGCCGAACGGACAGCGCTGCTCGCCGAGGTCCGCCAGGCCGTCCCCTCCACGACCCCGGTGCTCGCCGGCACCGGCGCCCCGTCGCGCCGGCAGGCCGCCGCGCTGACCCGCGCCGCGGTCCATCACGGCGCCGACAGCGTCCTGGCGCTGTCGCCACCCCGCGTCAGCGACGCGCGCCCGTACTACCACGCCGTCGCCGAGGCGGCCGCCGGCCGGCCGGTGCTCGCCTACCACTACCCGCAGACCTCGCCACCCGGCATCCCCATCGAGCTGCTGGCCGAGCTGCCAGTCCAGGGTCTCAAAGACTCCAGCGCCGACCCCGACCGCCTGCTCGCCGAGGTCGCCGGCTATCGCGGCTGGCTCTACGTCGGCAGCTCGGCACTGCTGGCACTGGCCGGGCCGCTCGGCTGCAGCGGGGCCGTCCTCGCCCTCGCAAGGGATCGTTTATCCAAGCTCCTGACCAGCATCAACGCTCGCGTGGCCGTCTGGCTTCAGCCCAGCCGAGCGACGCGGGAGGTACCGAATCGGTCGGCCACAAGTGCCTTCAAGCCATGGGGGAAGTTCCGCCGTACAGCCATGTGCGCCTTGGCGAGCGCGAGCTGAGCGTCGGCGTCACCCGCGAACGCAGCCGAGCACTCCTTCGGTAGAGCGTTAGCAAGCGCGAGGATAGCGCCGCTACAGCCGAGCGGGCCCGCGAGTGACAGAACCGCTGACGACCCGACGTAGAGCCAGCCGTTGTAGCCGGTCATCTCGGCCAGCAGCCGGCCTGGGTCGCCGCTGGAGTCCTTGACGCCCTGCACGGGCAGTTCGGGCAGCAGCTCGACGGGGATGCCGGGTGGCGAGGTCTGCGGGTAGTGGTAGGCCAGCACGGGCACCTCGCCGGCCGCGCCGGCCACCGCCTGGTAGTAGCCGCGCAGGTCGACGGAGCCCGGCGGCGAGATGGTCAGCATCCCGTCGGCGCCGTGGGCGACCGCGGCCCGCGTCAGCGCCGCGGCCTGCCGGCGCGACGGGGCGCCGGTGCCGGCCAGCACCGGGGTCCCCGAGGGCACCGCCTGGCGGACCTCGGCGAGCAGTGCGGTGCGTTCGGCGTCGGCCAGGGTCGCCGCCTCCCCGGTCGAGCCGGCCACCACGACCGCCTGGACGCCCAGCTCGACCAGGGCGGCAGCGTGGTCACCGGTTGCCTTGGCATTGACCTCGCCGTCGTCATCAAAGAGCGTGACCAGCGCCACGGCGACGCCGGCAAACAGCGGTAGAGCCATGGAATTGCCCCTCCTCTCAGGACGCTTCTCTACCCTGCCAAAGGCCCGGCACCACGTCGAGGGCGCCGGCTCCTCTGTCGCTGACGACCTCGCCACCCATCACCATCAGCGGATGGCAAGAGGCCCCGGCACGAAGCGCGGGGCCTCCAGGTGCGCACATCAGCCGTTGTCTCGCACATTCACCCTGGTCTGCACAATCACGTGCGGCTCGGAATGATCGAGCCGCCAACCCGGAGCATGACACCACTTCTTCACGCCGTCCGCTGGCGACCGTGGTTCAGCTACGGCCTGGGTCGACCCTTTCGGACGCGCTGGCCAGTGCCCGGCTCGCCCGTTCACGGACCCGGCGCAACGTCCACCGCATCGTTCGCTCGCTCGCCTCGCGGGGCGCGGCATCCGCAATCCTCTTGAGCTGCTTGTGGACGTCGTGGATGGTGTGCTCCGTGATGTACTCGATGTTCCGGTAGATGCTCAGGTCAAGGATCATCTCGTCGACGTAGGCGTGGCCCCGCTCGCCCTCGTAGGTGATCGTCACCGTGTACGTGTCGGCGAGCTTCCTCTCCTCCCGCTGTGGGAACGAGTCGAAGAGCATCCGGATCTCCCTGGCCGGTGCCAGAGTGGGGATCTCGTCGGTGAACACCCGCAGCTTCGCGATGTGACCTGCCCTGTCGTCATCGAGAGTGCTCGCGAGAGGCGGATCGGTCTGGATCCTGACCCGACGGCCCATCGTCTTCCCAATGTTCGTGATGACGAGGTGAATGAACGGCGGGTGGGACAAGTCGAAGTCGAGGATCACGAACGGACGGGTCTGGTTCTCGCGGGTGAGCCGGGCTTCACGGACCTGCCGGTAAGCGAACACCGCGGCCGCTCCGAAGACGAAGGTCTGGATGCTGAGCGCGGCCGTGGTCCAGATATTGGTGTCCACACCAAAGATGTCGACGATCTCGCACCTCCTGGAGCTGGCCGAGGTGGGGGCCCCGGCTGCGCCGCCAGGGTAACGCAGCCGGGCGATTCAAGAAGTGAGCGATCGTCGCGGGGCTCGCATACGATCGCGCTCCCTGACGGAGGTGCGAGGAGTCGTGAGCAATGCTTGATGGCGTGCTGCTCCAACCGGAGCAAGAAGGCCTGCTGGTCAGCCTCGTCGAAGCAATGAGGAACCTGCCTCGCGGCCAGCGGGAGCAGTTCATCTTCGCGCCGACCTTCGACGGCTCCGACATTCAGCATCCGGGACTGCCAAGCCACGAGCTGCCCGCGTACGCGGGTGACATCGAGGTCCTATGGAACGAGGGACTGATCAACGGGACAAGGGGTCAGCATGGTGTTCGACTCTTCGACATCAGCCCCCGCGGCTTCACCGTGTACGAG
>WNGE01005801.1_pt1 | contig 19597 bp, 20 predicted proteins | sample 5400651 | NCBI WGS metagenome assembly WNGE01 (sample SAMN13153370, study PRJNA577476) | soil metagenome | isolation source: 60 cm soil or saprolite under grassland replicate 2 | place: USA:California | collected 2016-06-15
GGCTGGGCCCGGTTCGGGGCGGTAGCTGTAGCCGCCGTCGGGGTGTGGGTAGAGGCCGGCTTCGCCGGGCAGCACCGGGATGCTGTAGGGCTGCCCACCGGACAGCAGTTGCACGGCGGCGCCGTCGGCGGTGACCTGGAAGTCCATCACCGCGTCGGCCAGCCGCAGGTGGATCATGACTTCGGACCACGGCATCCGGGCCCGCCCTGACTCGCCGGCGGTGACGCGGGTCGGTGTGGCCGCCTCTGCCGAGGCGGGATGTGCTGCGCGTGGGTGGCTGCTCATGGCGCCGGGCTCCTTCGTCGCAGGCCGGGTGGTCCCCCGGAACTGATCTGGCGAGAGAGGGGCGGGGCAGCGGCTGGATGGGCTGGTGATGGGCTCGCGAACGCTGCGACGTACCGGGTGAGAAGGGGTGGTGCAGCGAGCGGTTCGGATCCCGCGGAGCGGGCCGCCCGCGGGCGGCCGGGTAGCAAGTCCGTTGGGGCGTGCGGCCGACGTGTTGCCAGGGGCCCGAGGCCTGTGGATCAGGCCTGTGGATCACGCCGTTCGCTGGTCGGCGGGGTTGACCAGGATGGCGTAGCCGGCGTTCAGGTACCGGCAGGCGAGGCGGGCTGCGCAGGGCAGGCAGCGTCGGGTCGTGCAGGTCAGCCCGCTGTCGTGGGCGGCAAGCAGGGTGGTGGTGGCCGGTCGGGCGCAGCCGGGGGTGCCGCAGTCGGTGCGGGTGTGGCCGGTGGCGGTGGGCTGCTGCATGACGGCGGTGCTCCTCCCTGCCCGTGGGGTGGGCTTCGGGAGAAGGCCGTGGCCGCTGTTGCCGCCGCTTGCCGCCGACAGGGGTCCCGGTTGACGTCGATGGGCGTCGGCGGGCGTCGGGATCAGCGGCCGGGAAGCGCCGGGTACTCGCCGCGGGCTGGGGTCAGGGCGGCGGCTCGGCAACGGCGGCGGGCTGGGGTGGGTGGGCCTGGTCGAGGGCGGCGATGACTCGGCTGAGGGCGGCGCGGAGTTGGTCGAGGTCGTCGCGGTCGCCGACCAGCCGGCAGCCGCCGAGGTCGATGACAGCGGTGCCGTGGTCGCCGTGGTCGTAGACGAGGCCGCGGATGTACGGGTCGGGTCCGAGCAGCACGTCGCAGGAGATGACCGCGGCCGGACGTCGGCCGACGACGGCGAACGGCGGTGCGGCTGGCATGGGTTCGCCGGGCGGGGTGGTGGTCGGCTGCTGCTGCCCAGCGCCGGCGGGGTGCGCCGGAGGGTCGGGGTCGTTGGTGGGCCAGGTCATGGGACCGCTCCGCCGGGTGTGTCGCGGGTTTGGAGGTGACGGCCCGGCGGCTGGCGCCGCCGGGCCGCGTGTCGCTTTCTGCCTGTGGGCTACTGCTGCTGGTCAGGCTGGTCAGGCTGGTCAGGCTGGTCAGGCTGGGCGGGGTCGTCTGTGTCCTCGTCGGTGGGCTGGTCGGGCGCGGGGTAATCGGCGGTGTGGTGTTCGGCGTGCCGCTGCTGGTAGGCGTGGATCTGCTCGGTTTCGTAGGGGTCGGGGGTGTAGCCGATGGCGGCGAGCACGGCGATGTAGGCAGTGGCCCGGCCGTCGTAGCCGGTGTGCGGGCTGATGTGGTGCTCCGCCCACGCGCAGGCGGTGGTGAACGCGGCTTTGACCATGTGGTCGCCGTCGGCGGCGGCGTAGTCCGCGACGGCGGTACGCCAGTTCTTCTGTCCCCACCGGTCGACCGGCGGGGTGAGGCCGAGCACGGCGCCGACGCTGGCGAGGTCGGTCTGGCTGGCCCGGTCCAGCACCCCGGCGAAGACGAACACGGCCGCCTCACCGCGCTTGATCCGCTTGCCCATCAGGTCGGACAGGAAGGTGCGGCGGGCCTTGGCGACCCGCTTGCGGTTGCGGTCGGCGTCGCGGGCCTGCCGGTCGCGTTCGTCGGCCTCGGCCTGCCAGGCCGCTCGTCCGTGGCCGCCGTCCGAGTCGTTCACCCCGGAGTCGGTCGGGCCGGCCGAGCGCTGTCCCGGGTCGGCGGGCGCCGGCGGGCTGGCTGGCTGGTGCCGGTCGGGTTGGGTGCAGATCGGCACCAGCCGGGGCCGGTCGTAGGAGCGGTCCAGGATGACCGCGTGGCAGGCCTGCCGGCGGTGCGCGCCGGCCTGGGCGCGGGTGAGGTCGAGGGTGGCCAGGTGCCGGTGTCCGGGTTGCAGGTCGATCAGCCTCAGTCCCTTGGCGGCGGCTTCCTCGGCCAGCCGGGTGGCTTCGCGTTCGACCGCGACCCGGGTGCAGGCGGCGTCCAGCAGGTCCGGGTCGATGTGCCCGGTGGGGTCGATGAGCTCGTCGATCAGCTCGGGGTGGTCGGCGAGGTCGGTCAGCCGGCCCGCCGTCTCGAGGGTGATGCTGCCGGCGTCCAGCGCGTCACGGGCCCGGTCGGGCAGGGTGAGCAGGGCCAGCCGCCCGGTCACGTAGGCCGGGCCGCGGCCGACGGCGGCGGCCAGGTCGGTGACGGTGAGGGTGCGCAGGTCCATCAGCCGGCGCAGCTGCTCGGCTTCCTCGGTGGGGGTGAGGTTGGCCCGCTGGTTGTTCTCGATGATCGCGGCCTGCAGCACCTGCGCCTCGTCCAGGTCCGTGCGGATGATCGCCGGGACGGTGGTCAGCCCGGCCTGCTCGGCGCCGGCGTGCCGGCGGTGCCCGAACACGATCAGCAGGCCGTCGTCGGCCGGGGCCAGCACGAGGGGTTCGAGGATGCCGACGGCGCGGATCGAGGCGGCCATGGCGTCGATGTCGGTCAGCTTGCGGCGGCCGTTGAGCGGGTTGACCCGTAGGTCGGCGACCGGCACCTGCCGGTACTCGCCGGCGCCGGGCGGCGGGCCGCCGTCGCCGGTGGTCTCGGCGGTCGGGGTGGGTTCGGCTGCGGTCGCGGTCGGTTGGGCTGTCACGGTGGTCCTCCTGACAGGTGGGTGGGGCGCGGTCGCGGTGTGCGCCGTCACGACAAGGGGCGCCGGCGCGGCACGCCACGCCCGGTGGCGGGGTGGCGCCGGGGGCTCAGTCGGGTTGGCCGAGCGCGACCAGCACGTCCTGTGCGGTGGCGGCCAGCCGGGCTTGGCGGTCGCGGAGCAGCTGGTGTGGGCCGGCGGACATGACGGAGGTGATCGGGCCGGGCACGGCCAGCATCGGCCGGGCCAGCATCCGCGCGTACTCGGCGGCTGCCAGGGCGCTGCCGTGGGCGCCGGCCTCGACCACCACGGTGGCCGCCGACAGCGCGGCGGTCAGCCGCCGGGCCAGGAGGAACCGCCGGCGTGCCGGTGTCGTGGCCGGCGGCCAGGCGGACACCAGCAGCCCACGGGCGGCGATCTGGTCGAGCAGCCGGTCCTGCCCGGCCGGGTGCCGGCGGGCGAGCCCGCACGGCTGTACCGCGACCGGTGTTCCGTCGCCGGTCAGCGCGCCGCGCAGCGCGGCGGCGTCGATGCCGTACCCGCCGCTGGAGACCACCGGGCAGCCGGCGCCGGCCAGCCGGTAGCCGAGGTCGGCGGCCACCTGGTTGCCGTAGCCGGTGGCGGCGCGGGCGCCGACCACCCCGACAGCCCGTCCAGTGACCTGGTCCAGCCGGGCCGGTCCGGTCAGCCACAGCGCCAGCGGCGGGACCAGCAACTCGTCCCCGGCGGCCGCGGCGGCGGCCACCGCCCGCAGCGATTCGGCCGGCCACTCGGCGTCTTCCGGGGCCATCAGCCGCTGCCCGCCGGCCTCGGCCGCCTCCAGGTCCGCCGCGGCGAACAGCGGATCCACCCCCGACTCGACACCGGCGGCGACCTCAGCCGGTGCGGCACCGGCGCGCAGCCGGGCGAGAGCCTCCACCGGCCCGTACTGGTCGACGTACCGCCACAGCGAAGGGTTGCCCGGCCCGGCCGTCCGCGACAGCCAGGCCCGGGCCAGCCGTACCTCCTGCTCCATGTCGATCACTTCCCGTCCTCGCCGATCCGCCCCGCGCCCGACTGGCGCCAGGGGCCTACGAGGACAGGCCGCCCGGCCGGGACCGGCCGCTGCCCCGGCGCAGCGCGCTGGCGACGGTGGCTACCCAGCGCGGTGGCGTGTCGCCGGCGGCCACCTGCAGCCCGGCCGGGCCGGCGGTGATCTCGGCGGTGTGGTGGTCGGCGCCGACGATCCACGCCCGGCCCTCCCGGCTGGCGATCGCGGAGGCCTGCGCGATGACCACCCCCAGCTCGGCCACCGCCGGCAGCCGGGTGCCGTCCCGGCGCACCGCCCGCCACCGTGCCCTAGCGGTAGCCGGCGGCCGGAACAGCGCGCACTGGTAGCCCGGGGCCACCACCACCTCCGCAGGCTCCCCGCCTTCGGCCCCGCTGTACTCCTGGGGTGTCTGTGCTCCGGTCATGCTCGCCGTCCCCCTTGCACGCAAAAGGCTGCATCACAGCCAGGGCTCCGGCGGGCGAGCCGAAGCTCACCCGACCGGGGACCCCGCTCAGCCGGCCCGCAGCTGATGCCCGGTAGATCCGGCGTTGTTCGGCAGATGACTGCCCGGCCACCACACGACCTCACCCGCGGACCTCACCGAACGGCTCGCTGGGTGCCTCATCCAGCGGCGGTCAGGCCGGATCTGACCCCGGAAGCCCCGCTCGGGCTCGTCGTGCCATGCTCCGGCCGCAGCGTCTGGCATCCTGGATGTCGGGTCGAGCCGGTTTCGTTGCCGGGAGGCTGCGATGGGCCGTCGACCCCTCACTGAGGATCAGCACCGCAACATTGCCCTCCACGCGCAGTCCGGGGTACTCGCGATCGCCGTGGTGAGGGGTGGGCTGACGGCAGAACGGGCGGTGGCCGAGTTGGCGCTGATCGTGCCCTGCCGGCCGGACCTAGTCGACCAGGTTATCGCGCTCGTCGAGCGCGGCATGAGCCTCGGGCACGCCGACTGGCCGCCATCTGAGACGACGCTGAGGCTGCTCGGACGGACGCGGGAGGTGACACTCGGGAGCGTGGCGTTGGTTGGTCCGGGCGGAGTGCGAGTCGACCAGGTGACACTCACCGGCAAGAACGGGGGGCCACCGGTCCGGTATCTGCGGCTGCGTCGGTACGACGCGTACATCGGGGACTACCGGACGGTCGAACAGCTCGCGCAACACGTCGACATCGGGGCGCTGGTCGAGGAACCCGAGACGTCCTCACACCACCCGAAGCCGTCCGGGGCGTAAGTCGCTTGGACCGGGCCCGGCCACACGATCCACGAGCGCCTGTGGGCCGGGTCCCTGGGCCGCGGCCAGGGCACCCAGTCGGCGGTGCGGGCGCTGCCAGACGTGCAGGCCAGTGTTCTGCTGGTGGTTCTGGTCCACGATGGACACTGCGCGCCGCGGCACGCGGAGATCGGCCACCCGAGCAAACCCAGGTGGGCGCCCTGTTCGCGGTGGGCATTCAGCATGTCGGCGGAGGTCGCGCAGCTCTGTCAAGTGATCATGCACCGGGCCACCCCTTCCATCGTGGGCAGGCGCGCGGCAGGAGATGCTCATCGGCGATCGTTCCTGTCTTCGGAGGTGCCGCAACGACGGGCGCCGGCCCGTCAACGCACGCTGCCGAGGTGGCGGGTGGCCCATTCCCAGCGCCATATTCGCAGTGCGGCCGGGGCCGGAGGCGCTAGCACACGACCTCACCCGGCACCCCACCCCGGACTCACCTGCCTCACCCGGTGCGTAACCGGCGCGGTCGATCGAGGATGTCACCAGGGCTGAGAACCACACCGGGGTCGGCGCTGGACCGCCGCCGGTGACGGGCTCGGTCGTACACCGTCGACTGGACGCCGCTGGGCCGAGACAGCGGCGCGGAGTACGCCGGTTTGGTTCCTCGCGCCGGGACGTGGCGGAGCGGGCTGACGACGATCTTTCGCGCTTCTTCCGGCCGTCGTTTCCGCCCGGACCGGCGCCATTCGCACTGGTAGATAGGGCGCCGGATTGGTTACCTGGAGGTGGCCAGTACTCACCTTGAGGTGAGTACTGGCCGTTGCGGTAACCGGGTGCTGGTGAGTTGGAATGGGTGGACGAATGCGGAGGTGGCCATCGGTGGCGGGTTTCGCGGCGTGTGTGGGCAGCCGGCAGGGGGGTCGGTCGGGCAGTGGCGTGCGTGGACGGTGGACAGGGTCGTCCCGGTCCGGGCCGGTCGCCGGGGTGCTCGTCGCCGCCTGTCTGCTGTCCGGTTGCAGCCACCGGCCGGCGGCGGAGGTGCGGCCGGCACCCTCGACGTCGGTGCCGGTGTCTTCGTCACCGGCCACCGGGCCGCCGAGCGGCGGCCGGTCGGAGCCGCCGGTGGCAGAGCAGGTGCTGGCCCAGTACACGGTGTTCTGGACGGTGATCACGCCGGCGTCGCGGGCGTCGGCAGACCGGCGGCGGGCGATCCTGGCGCCGTACGCTACCGACCCGGAGCTGAGCCGGCTGCTGCGCGGGTTGGCTGCTGCGGAGGCGGTGGGTGAGGGCCAGTACGGCGCCGAGGTGCCACGGGCGACGGTGACGTCGGTACGAGGCGACACGGCGGCGGTGCGGGACTGCCAGGACGCCTCGCACGCCGGCAAGATCAGCCTGAAGACCGGCAAGCCGATCACGGTCGGCGTGCCGCGGAATCCGGTGAACGCGACGCTGCGCCGCGGTCCGGATGGGCGGTGGCGGGTGTCCACTGTGGAGTTCACCGGGAGGACGTGTTGAGGAGACCCGTCCTGCTGGTGGGCGCGGGCCTGGTCGTCGCCGGGCTGCTGTTGGTGGTCCCTGCCACCGCGGTCGCGGATGATGACCCGATCGTGGTGCACGGCGACCAGCGGGGTGTGGTCGAGACCCGGGTCACCAGCCCGGGCCACCCGGGCCGGTCGGCGAGCCCGGGCAACCAGCTTACGAGCGTGGCGGCGACGGTGACCTGCCAGTATTTCAAGCGGTACTACGAGGTGTCCGTCCCGGGTGGACGGACGATCGACCTGGGCGGGTCGACGCAGAGCCCACGCGGGTCGGGTCAGTGGTGGCTGCAGGTGTGCTCGGACGGGTCGCGGGACCTAGTGTTCGTCCTGGACGGGGTGAACCCGAACGCGGCCGCGGCGGTGGTGACGCCGGGCGTGCTGGCGGCACAGGCGTACAACCGGCTGCGGTTGCCGGCCCCGACGGCGGGGTTCAACCCGGCCCGGCCGACCAGTGCCGGGCCGGCGACCACGGTGCATCTGCCGACCTGGTGGTGGGTGCGGGACTGGTCGTCGCGGCGGCAGCGGACGGCGGCCGGCGGCGTGTGGGCGATGGTGACGGCACGGCCGGTGCGGTCGGAGTTCGACCCGGGCGACGGCGGCCCGCGGGTGGCGTGCGCCGGCCCGGGGCGGGTGTGGACGCAGGCGGCGGCCGGAGCGGGATCGACCTGCGCGTCGGTGTATGAGACGTCGTCGGCCGCCGAGCCGGGGCAGGTGTACCGGGCCTCGGTGACGGTCACCTGGCAGGTCGGCTGGGTCGGGGCCGGCGGCGCGGCGGGCAGCTTGCCGGACTTGACGATGACCGCGGTCTTCCCGGTCGCGGTGATGGAACGCGAGTCGGTGGTCCTCGACGCTGGAGGTGGGCGATGACCGGGACCCGGGCCCGGCCGAGGCGGGCAGCGGCGCGGGTGCCGGATGCTGCGGCGCCGCTGCCCCGGCTGGCTGGTCCGACCCGGCAACGCCGGCCGGGGCTGGTGGCGGTCACGGCGGTGCTGGTGGTGGGTTTCGCGTTGGCCGGGGTGGTGCTGGTGATCCGGGCCGGGCGGACGGTGCCGGTGCTGGTGGTGACCCGGCCGGTGCCGGCCGGGCAGCGGGTGGAGGCGGGCGACCTGGGCACGGCCCGGGTCGGCGGGACGGGGTTCGCCGCGATCTCGGCCGACCAGCGGGGCAGCGTGGTGGGGCAGACCGCCGCGGTGCCGCTTGCCGCCGGTCAGCTGCTGGTGCGCCAGATGTTGACCGCGCAGCCGGTCCCCGGGCCGGAGATGGCGACGGTGGGGTTGTCGCTGCGGCCGGGGCAGCTGCCCGGCGACGGGCTGTCGGCTGGTGACCGGGTGCGGGTGGTGACAGTAGCGGCTCCGGGGGCCGCCGGGTCGGAGCCCGCCATGGAGCGTCCGCTGCTGCTGGCCGGCGAGGCCAGCGTCTACTCGGTCCGGCCGGACCCGGGCGCGGCCGGCAACACCGTGGTCACGGTGGTGGTGACGGCCGGGCAGGCCGACCTGCTGGCCGGCTACGGCAGCGCTGGACGGGTCGGCCTGGTGGAGGTGGGCCGATGAGCCTGGTGGTGTTCTGCGCGGACAAGGGCAGCCCGGGGGTGACCACCACGGCGCTGGCGCTGGCCGCGACCTGGCCGCGGCCGGTTGGCCTCGCCGAGTTGGATCCCTCCGGCGGGGACCTGGCGCTGCGGCTGACCGACCCGGCCGGCCGCCATGCGCTGGCCGCCCGACCGAACCTGCTCACCTGGGCCGCCGCGGTCCGGATGGCCCCGGCGCCCAGGCTGCTGTGGAAGCACTGCCAGAGCGCCGCCGGCGGGCTGGCGGTGCTGCCGGGCCTAGCCGGGGCCGAGCAGGCCGCCGGGCTGAACACCCTGTGGCCGGAGCTGGCCGCAGCGCTGCGGTCCACCACCGGCCGCGATGTGCTGGCCGACCTGGGCCGGCTACTGCCGGACAGCCCCGCACTGCCGGTGGTCTACGCCGCCGATCTGGCAGTCGTGGTGACCGCAGCAACCCTCGAAGGGCTGGTGCACACCCGGGACCGGATCGCTGGCCTGATCTCCAACCGCCCAGCCTTCGGCGGCCCGAGCGTCGCAGTGGTGGTGGTGGGCCGGGACCGAGAGGGGCCTGCGGCGGTCGAGGCGGTGCGGGCGGTGCTGGACCGTGACGGGCTGCCGGCGCGGGTGGCCGGCCTGCTGGCCATCGACGCGAAGGCGGTGGCCGCGATGTACCGCGGTGACCGGTCGGCCCGGTTCGGCCTGTCCCTGCTGGCCCGCACCGCCCGGCAGGTCGGCTCGGTGCTGGCTACTGGGCTGCCCGCACTGCCCCCAGGCGCTGATGCGGCCAGCGGCGCCGCGGCAACGCCGGCCAGGCCGACGCGCCGGCTCGCGGTGGCTCGCCGCCCGGCGAAGGTGGGGGCCAGACGGTGACCGGCCGACGGGTCGAGCCGGTGGACGTCGCCTTGGTCCGCCGGCTGCAGGGCCGGGTGGGTGAGCTGCTGGACGAGCGGCGGCGGGCCGCCCGGGCTGCCGGGCGGCCGTTGGCCGGTGAGGACGAGCGGCAGCTGGCGCAGGCGGTGGTCGCCGAGGTGGTCGGCGAGCACGTGGTGGGTCTGCTGGCCGCCGGCGGGCAGCCGCCGTCCGCCGAGGGGCAGCGCCGGCTGGTGGAGGCGCTGCACGCGCTGCTGTTCGGGGCGGGCCGGCTGCAGCCGCTGCTGGACGACCCGCAGGTGGAAGACATCCTGATCAACGGCTGCGACGAGGTGTGGCTGGTCTACGCCGACGGCCACAAGGTACGCGGTGCGCCGGTGGCCGAGTCCGACGCTGAGCTGGTCGAGCTGGTGCAGACCCTCGGCTCCTACGCCGGGCTGAACCCGCGCCCGTTCGACGCAGCCAACCCGGAGCTGGACCTGCGGCTGCCCGACGGGTCGAGGCTGTCGGCCACGTTGCGTGTATGTGAGCGGCCGGCTGTGGCCATCCGCCGGCACCGCTTCCCACGGGTGCTGCTGGCCGACCTGGTCGACAACGGCACCCTCACCTGTGAGCTGGCCGGTTTCCTGGCCGCGGCGGTCCGGGCCCGGCAGAACATCGTGATCGCCGGGGAGACCGGCTCGGGCAAGACGACCCTGCTGCGCGCCCTGGTCAACGAGATCCCGCCGGTCGAGCGGCTGATCGTGGTCGAGCAGTCGGCTGAGTTGAACCTGCGCGCCCACCCGGACCTTCATCCGGACGTGGTGGAGTACGAGGCCACGTTGGACAACTCGGAGGGCCGCGGCGGGGTGAGCATGGCCCGGCTGGTCCGCCGGACGCTGCGGATGGCCCCCGACCGGGTGATCGTCGGGGAGGTCCTGGGCCCGGAGATCGTGGCGATGCTGAACGCGATGAGCCAGGGCAACGACGGCTCGCTGACCACCATCCACGCCGACCACCCCCGCGGGGTGTTCCACCGGATCGCGGCCTACGCCATGCAGGCCGAGGAGGCTGTCGGCTGGGAGACCGCGCACGCCCTGATGGCCGGCTGCCTGGACTTCGTCGTCTTCCTGCGCCGGCTACGCGGCAGCCGAGGGACCGAGTCTCGGCGGATGGTCTCCGACGTGCTGGAGGTCGCCGGCTGGGACGGCGCCCGGGTGCAGTCCTCGGCGGTCTTCGCCGCCGGCCCGCACGGCTTGGCCGTCCGCTGCCGGGGCGTTCAGTTGCTGCGGCATGCCGAGCTGGCCGAGGCCGGCTGGGATCCCGATTGGGAGGCAGACCTGGCGGCGCCGGCACCGGGCCCGTCCCGGGCGGTGGCCCGGTGACCGGGCTGAGCGTGCTGGCCGCCGCGGTGTTCGGCGGGCTCGGCCTGGCGGTGGCCGGGCTGGCGACGGCCGCCGTCGGCACCCGGCCGCAGGAGGCGAGGCCGGCCGGCACCGTGCCACCGCGCCGGGTATGGCCGGCGTCGTCCCGGCGGCGGGCGGCGGCAGCGGTCGCCGCCGGCGTGCTCGTCGCCGTGTTGACCCGCTGGCCGGTGGCCGCGGCGGCGGCTGCGGGGCTGGTGGCCTGCTGGCCGTGGCTGGTCGGGGTTGATGCGGCGGAGCGGGCCGCGATCGGCCGGCTGGAGGAGTTGGCCACCTGGACGGAGAGCCTGCGGGACACCATCGCCGGCGCCGTCGGCCTGGAACAGGCCATACCCGCCACTGTGGACGGTGCCGGCCCGCGCATCCGTGCCCAGCTGGCCCGGCTGCGGGGCCGGCTGGAGGCCCGGCTGCCGCTGGTCTTCGCGCTGTACGCGCTGGCTGACGACCTGGCCGACCCGTCGGCCGACCTGGTCGTCGCAGCGCTGGTTCTCAACGCCGGCCTGCGCGGTCCCGGGCTGCAGGCCACGCTGGGCGCGCTGGCCGGCTCCGCCCGCGCGGAGCTGGACATGCGCCGCCGGGTCGAGGCCGGCCGGCGCGGCATCCGGCAGGGCGCCCGGATCGTGGTCGGGGTGACCGTGGGGTTCGTCGCGGTGCTGGTGGCGTTCAACCGGGACTACCTCGCGCCCTACGGAAGCCCGGTCGGGCAGCTGGTGCTCGCCGCGGTGGTCGGCGTGTTCGGCGCCGGCTTCGGCTGGCTGCGGCACCTGTCCACCCTCGAGGTACCAGCCCGCGTCCTGGGTACCGCCGACCACCTCGCCGGCATCCAGGCTGCGGATCGGGCAGCGACATGGTCGCGGTGATCGTCGTGTTCGCCGGGCTCGGGCTGGCCGTGGCCGCCCTGGCTGCCGCGCTGGCGCCGGCCCGGCCGAACCTTGATGTCGCGGTGGCCCGCTTCGACGCCCGCCCGATGGCCGCCGCGCCGCCGGCCGGAGCGACCAGCGGCGGCTGGCTGGCCGCCGGGCAGACCCGGCTGGGCCGCCGGCTGATCGCCGGGCTGGAGGCCCGCGGCCACCGGCTCGGCTCCCGCCGCGCGGACCTCGACCTGCTCGGCCGCTCCCCAGAACGGTGGGCCGGCCGAACCGCGCTCGTCGCCCTGTACGGCGCGCTGCTGCCGGCCGCCGCCGCCGCGGTCGCCGCCGCGGCCCGGGCCAGGCTGCCGGTCCTCCCGCCGCTGCTGGCCGCACCCTTGCTCGCCGCCGGCTTCTGGCTGGCCTGCGAGGCGGACCTGCGCCGCGCCGCCGCCGCCCGCCGCCGGGACTTCACCCGCGCGCTGGGCGCCTACCTCGACCTGGTCGCGATGAGCCTGGCCGGCGGCCGCGGCGTCCCCGAGGCGCTGCCCACCGCCGCCCAGGTCGGGCACGGCTGGGCGTTCGCGCTGATCGCCGACACCATCACCCGGGCCCGGGTCGGCGGCCAGACCCCCTGGCACGCGCTCGGCGAACTCGGCGAACGCATCGCGGTACCCGAACTACGTGACCTGGCCGCCGCCGTGGCCCTCGTCGCCGACGACGGAGCCCGGGTCCGGGAGTCGATCACCGCCCGCGCGGCCACCCTGCGCCGCCGGCAGCTCACCGACGCCGAGGGCAGGGCCGGGCAAGCCGACCAGGGCATGCTCGTCGCCCAGGTCGTGCTCGCCTTCGGGTTCCTCGCGCTGATCCTCTACCCCGCCGCCTACCAGATCTTCGCCTTCTGACCCCGCCGGAACGCCCGTAGAAAGGACGAGCAGGTGACCCCTCTCGACCTCCTCGACCTCACCTTCGCCGCTCTCCGCACCCGGCTCGCCGTCCTGCGACACCGCCGCGGCGACGCGGGCGAGATCGTCACCTGGGTCATCCTGGCCGCCGGCCTCGCCCTCGTCGCCGCCAGCGTGGTCCTCGTCGTCGGCGCCAAACTGCGGAGCAAAGCCGCCGGCATCGAGTTGCAGTAGGTGACGCCGCCGATGGCCGTACCTCGCACCAACCGCTCCTCCCGACAGCGAACGGACCGTGGGTCGAGCGTGGTCGAGTTCGTCATCACCATGCCCGGCCTTCTGCTGGCCGTCCTGCTCACCGTCCAGGTAGGACTCTGGCAGCACGCCCGGCACGTGGCCCTGGCCGCCGCCCAGCAAGGAGCCCGGGCCGCACGCGAGTACACCGGCACCGCCGAGGCAGGACGCCGCCAGGCTGAGGACTACCTGACCGCACTGGCGCCGACCCTGCTCAGTCCCCGTGAGGTGACCGCGGAACGGACCGCCACCGTGGCGACCGTGCGGGTGCGCGGCCGTGTCACGTCCGTCCTTCCGTGGCTAGCGGTCAGCGTCGCGGAGACGTCCTCCGGTCCGGTGGAGAGGTTCGTGCCAAGCCCATGACCACCCTGACCAGGCTAACCAGCCCGGCCGCCGGCGGTCGGCGCGACCGAGGGTCGGCGGCGGTCGAGTTCGTCGTCCTCGCGCCCCTGCTGGCCGCGCTGCTGGTGTTCGTCGCCGGCCTCGGTCGGCTCGCTGAGGCGCGTGGGCAGGTCCAGGGCGCGGCCCGGGAGGCGGCGCGGGCGGCGTCGCTGCAACGAACGCAACCGGACGCGCTCGCGGCCGGGCAGGCGGCCGCCCGCGCCGTGCTGGCCGGGCAGCGGGTGATCTGCGCTCCACTGTGGACGGCCGTGGACGTGTCCGGGTACCGGCCCGGCGGCCAGGTCACGGCCACCGTCAGCTGCGCCGTCCGACTGGCCGGGTTGGGCCTGGCCGGGTTCCCCGGCTCGAGGACCTACACGGCCACCTCGGTTGCGCCGGTCGAGAGCTGGCGGGGTCGATGATCATGGTCTGGAACAGCGACGACCGAGGCCAGGTGACGGTGCTGGTTCTGCCGCTGCTGGTCGCCTTGCTCGCCGTCGCCGGTCTGGTCATCGACGGCGGCAACGCCCTGGCCGGCCGGCAACAGGCCGCCAACCTCGCCGAGCAGGCCGCCCGCATCGGCGCCGACCAGCTCGACCCGGACAGCCTCCGCAGCCCGGGGCCGGCACGCGTGGACACCGCCGCCGCCCGCGCCGCGGCGGCGGGATATCTGACCGGGCAGGGCCGCACCGGGCGGATCGACGTCGAGGGCGGCACGGTCACCGTCACCATCACCATCACCCGACCCACCACCCTGCTCGGCCTGGTCGGCGTACGCCGGCTCACCGTCACCGCGCACGCGTCGGCCCGCAGCATCGGCGGCATCCGCCACGAGGAGGACCCGTGACGGCGGCCCGTCGCCGCGCCGGCCGTTCCGCTCGCCTGCGCCGTACCCGGCGAATCATCCTGGGGTTGGCCGCGGCCACCCTCCTGCCGCTGGTCGCCGGGCCGCCGCTGCTGATCGCCACCGCCTACGGCCCCGGCGGGTTTCCGCTGCCTCCGACCGACCTGGACCTGACCGGCCCGCTGTCCGACACCGCCCTGGTCGACCTGCTCGCCGCCACGCTGCTGCTGGCCTGGCTGCGGTGGCTCGCCTGCACCGCCGTGGAGGCCGCCGCGGTCGTGCACGGCCACGGCCTTCCCGGTCGGCTGCCGCTGCTGACCGGCTGGGAGCAGATCGTCGCCCGCCGACTGGTGACCGCCGCCCTCGGCCTGCTCACCAGCGCCGGCCCGCTCGCCCCTACCGCCAGCGCCCTCGCCGCACCGCCCGCGGCCGCCGCCCCACCGCATCCGGTGACCGCCGCCGCGCCGGCCCCGGCCGGCGTCCACCACAGCCTCCTCGACCAGCCCCCCGGTCTGCCCGACCCGGCCGCCGACCGCCTCCCGCCGCCAGCGCCGCACCGGCCCGGGCAGGCCGACCGGGCCGGGCTGAAACGGTATGTCGTTCAGTTCCCACACGACGGCTCCCACGACAGCCTGTGGTCCATCGCCGCCCGGTACCTCGGCGACGGCTTCCGCTACACCGAGATCTACGCGCTGAACAAGGACCGCACCCAGCCCGACGGGCACCGGCTGGCACTGCCCCGGCTCGTGCGACCCGGCTGGGAGCTGCTCCTCCCGGCCGACGCCACCGGCCTCCCGGACGCACCGCAGGCCGACCCAGCCGCTCGCCCGGACCACGTCGTCGTCGCGGCCGGGGACACCCTGTCCAGCATCGCCGCCCGCTACCTGGGCGACCCCAACAGGTACCCGGAGATCTTCGCCCTCAACGCCGGCCGGGCGCAGCCGGACGGCAGCCGGCTGACCGACCCGGACCGCATCCTGCCGGGCCTGCACCTCCGCCTCGCCGCCACCCACCCGGTCGGCGGGGGCAGCCGCCCAACCCCTACACCGGCGCCGCGACGGCCGGCCCCGGCTCCCCGCCCGCAGCCACCCCCACATCGGCCGTCACCCGGCCGCACCCCGCCGGCGCCGACCAGCCCACCGGCCACGCCGACGCCGCACCAGAGCCCCGGCCAGCCGCCCGGACCTGCGCATCCAGCCGCCACCCGCCAGCCGTGGACCAAGCCGGCCTGGATCGCCACCGGAACCCTGCTGGCCACCAGCCTGGCCGGACTGGTCGGATACCGGCGGCGACGCCGCGACGCCAAGGTGCGCCCCGGTCAAACCGTGCCCCCGCCCGACCCGACCCTGGCCCGCCTCCACACCGCGCTGCTCGTCGTCGCCCAGGACCCCGCCGGCGTAGAACGGGTCGACGCGGCGCTGCGGATGCTCGCCGCCCTGCACACCGCAACGCCCACCCCGACGCACGCGCCGGTCCCGCAGGTGCTGCTGCGGCGCCCCGACGGCACTCTGGACGTGTTCCTCCGCGACCCCGCCACCCGCCCGCCGGCACCGTGGACGGCGACCGCAGGCGGCCGGATCTGGACCCTGCCCCCGGACGCCACGGTCACCCGGCCGGACCTGCCGCCGCCTTGCCCGGCCCTGGTCCAGTTGGGCACCACCGACGACGGCGCCGAGCTCTACACCGACCTGGAAGCCCTCGGCGTCCTGGCCATCGACGCCGCCGGCGCCGACCTACGTACCGTCGCCCGGGCCGTCACCGCCACGCTCGCCGTGTCGCCGCTCGCCGAACTGGTCCGCATCCGCGCCGTCGGGTTCGACCCCTACGGCCTGGCCGACGAGGAACGGCTCACCACCGAGCCGTCCGTCGAGGACTTGCTCGAGCACGCCGCCGCCGACCTCACCCACACCACCCGCGCGCTGACCCGCACGGGGCTGCCGGGCACGTTCGCGCTGCGCGCCCGGGACACCGACGAGAACTGGGACCCCACCGTCGCCGTCGTCGGCTCCCAACCGCTGACCGACCCGGCAGCCGCCCGACTCGCCGAGCTGGCCGGCGCCGGCGGCCACGGCCTGGCCGCGATCGCCCCGGACAGTCCCAGCCTGGGCGCCCGCTGGCACCTCGTCCCTGAGCCCACCCAGAGCCCGGACGCCGACCTGTCCGCGACGCGGCCGGGATGGCGGTTGGACCCTCTCGGCATCCACCTGAACCCGCTCCGGCTGGCCGCGGACGAGCTGGCGGACCTGTCCGCGTTGCTCACCCAGGCCGCCGCACCGGCGGACGACGCTGCAGCCGACGACCTCCACCCCGACGAGTTCCACGCCGGCGACCTCCGCACCCAAGACCTGCCAGCCGAGGATCCCCGGGCCGAGGAAACGAATGGCGGGAGCCACCGGACGCGGTCCGAGGCGGACGAGAACAGCCCGGACCTCGGCGGCGCCGACCCCAAAGCCGGCGCGGCGGACCTTGCGGCCGCTGCTGCCAGCAGTGACCGGGACCGGCCCGGCCCGCGGTGGGCGGTCATGGTCCGGCTGCTCGGCCCCGTCGACGTCGTCGACCGGGCCGGCCGGGCGGTCGAAGGGCCCGTCCGCGACCGCACCCTGCAGGTCCTCGCCTGGCTCGTCACCCACCGGACCGGCGGCAGCCGCATCGACCTGGAGACCGCGATCTGGCCGTCCGGAGCCGCGATCTGGCCGTCCGGAGCCAAGCCAGGCACAGTCCAGAACGAGCTCAGCCGTGCCCGCCGACTGCTCACCGACCTCGCCGGACCGGCCGCACGCGACTGGATCCCAGCCGGCCAGGTGACCCTCGACCGGCCCGTGGTCAGCGACCTGGAGATCCTCCGCGCCCACCTGACCGTCGCCGACCGCCACCCCCACCAGCCCGAGGTCGCCATCCAGGCCCTGCAGGCCGGCCTGGACCTGGTCCGCGGCGTGCCCGCCCGCTACCCCTGGCTGGACGCCGAGGTCGGCTCCACCCTCACCACCCTGCCCATCGCCACCGCCGTGCGCCTGGCCGAACTGCTCCTGCAGCGCGGCGACATCGACGGCGTGCTCACCGCCGCCGCCCGAGGCCTGACCATCCTTCCCGCACACACCGAACTGTTCGCCCTGCGGATGCGCGCAGCCGCGGCCAACGGCGACCGCGCCGCGGTGAAAGCCGAGTACGAGGCGTACCTGCGCGCCGAGCAGGCCGACCCGCTCTGGGACGGCGAGACCGACCAAGACCTGCTCCACCTCTACCAGCAGCTGCTCCACCCGCGGCCGCGGCGGGGCGGCTGATCGCAGCCAAACGCCCTCGGTGAGGGCGCCGGTGAGGTTCGCGGTGAGGCCGGCGGTGAGCCGCCCGCGGAGGGTGACCAAGGTGCTGCCCACCGTCGGTCGGCGTGTCTGCCGCCACCTCGCCCGGGCCCCCGTCGGTCCCGTATCCCGGGAGGAGACGCCGTGATCATGCTGCCAGCGCGGCGGCTGAACGACGGTCGGCCGACTCCGGCCGGGCCGACCACGCGGGCAGCGCGGCCGGTCGGCGGTCGGGCGGACCCGGCCGCCGCCGGAGGCAGCCGATGCACCCCGTCGAGCCATGTACGGCCGAGCGGTCGTGCTCACCGCTCCGCGCCCGCGCTGGCAGTGCTGCTCGGGCTCGGGCTGCTGCTGTCTGCCTGCGGTGCGGCCCGATCCGTCGCTCGACCCACCGGGCAGCCACCCAGCGGCCTGCCCCGGGCACCGTCGACATCCGCGCCGCTGGGTGGCGACGCAGCCTCGGCCGGCACCAGCGCCGCTGTCGAGGCCGCGTACCGCCGTTTCTGGGCCGTCGCCGACGACGTCGACTCCCGCCCACCCGACCAGTGGCGGAGCGTCCTGGCCACCGTCACCGCTGACCCGCTGCTCAGCCGCATCGTCGACGGGCTGCTTGCCCAGCGCGCGGCCGGCCACCGCCAGTACGGACAGGTTGTGCCGCATCCGACGGTCGTCGGCCTGAGCATCGGCACAGCGTCGGTGCTCGACTGCCAGGACGCCAGCCGAGCCGGCGAGGCCGACGCCGACAGCGGACTGCCCGCCACGGCCGGCAACCCACGTACCCCGGTCGCCGCGACTCTGGTCCGCGGCACGGACGGCCGGTGGCGGGTCGACCAGGCGCGCTACCTGCCCGGCACCTGCTGACCGGCGTGCCCGGCACCCGGCGCGCGGTCCGCCGGCCATTCGGACGCCGGCGGAGGGTCGCTACGGCAGGATCAGGCGGCGCACGGCCTGTAGCCGGGCACGCGGGATTGCGGCGAGGGTGACCGGCTCGGCGGCCATCGGGGCATTGATCCAGCGGGCGTCGTCAACGGCGATCCCGACGTGCCCGTAGTCGTGGACGGGGTCCCCGCCGCGGAGGAACAGCAGGTCGCCGGGGTGGATGGGCTGCCGGTGCCAGCCGACGGGCTGGCCGTAGGCCACTTGGTAGGCGGCGTAGTGCGGGAGCTGGATGCCGATGGTGGCGTAGGCGGCGAGGGTCAGCCCGGAGCAGTCGTAGGCGTCGGGGCCGGCGGCGCCCCACCGGTAGGGCTTGCCGAGCTGGGCGAGCGCGAAGGCGATCACGGGGCCGGCGTCGCCACGGACGACTGGCCCGCCGGCAGCCGGGTCGACGGTGGCCGGGCTCGCCGGGCCGGGTTCGCCGCCGTCGGTCATGCCGTAGGCGTGCGCCTTGTCCAGCACTTCGGTCAGGTAGCCGCGGCCGGGGTTGTACCGCAGCACGGCGGCGGGGATGGAGTCGATTCGGGTGTGGTGGTTGCACAGGTAGCGGCCGGCGGTGGCGGCGGCGTCGTAGGCGTTGTGCGGTGAGGCGAGCCCGTCGCCGGAGCCGTCAACGCCCCAGACGGCCCAGGTGGCGGTGAGGAACTGCATGGGTCCGACGGCGTGGTCCCACGTCCGGTCGAGGTGCCAGGGCGACCCGCCGGCCGGGACGGCGACGGCGGCGTGGCCGCGGCCGTTGAGGGCCGGGCCGATGATGGGCGGGCTGATGTCGCCGGTGGCCGGGTCGAGGTGGGCGCCGCCGTGCCGGCCGTGGTCGGACTCGACGGCCCCGATCGCCGCGACGATCTGCCAGGGCAGGCCCTGGCAGGCCGGCGCCCGCTGGTAGTGCGGGAGCAGCGCGGCGGGGATCTCCGCGCGGGCCGCGGCCGCCGGCGGCGTCTGGGTGCTCGACGCGGCGGCCAGGCTGGCCTGCACGAGCAGCGGCGCGCCTGCTGCGGCGGCGCCGCCGAGCAGGGCGGCCGCTGCCGCGGCCGGGAGCAGAGGGTTCATCGTGGCTGGGCCCCTCCCCACCGGCCGGCCACACCGAGGCTGGCGGCACCGAGGCTGGCGGCGCCGAGGCCACGCGGTTCACGGCGACACCGGCCGGCGCAGGACAGGACGACGGCCCGGTCCACGGACGGGGTTCCTGTCATGTCCAGTAGTGCAGTTGGCGCTGGCCGACCCGGTAGCGACCCGGCGTGACGCAGCGGCGACCTTTCCGCGCAGCCGCGGCCCGTTCACACATCTCCACCGAGGGGTCAGTGACGCCTGTGGAGGTGGGATTCCCGTGCACCGATCAACGCCGCAGCCAACGGCCGGGTCACGCCGGCGCCGGATCGTGTCCACTGTGCTGCTCCTGCTGGCCGAGGCCACGATCTGGCTGCCCGGGCCGGCGTGGGCCGAGCCGGCTCCCAGCCCGGGCCCTGGCGGCTCGGCGCCGATCACGGTGCGCCCGTCCTGGGAGAACGCGCCGTGGCAGGACAAGGTGCAGACGATCCTGAACGTGACCGCGCAGGCGGCGCTGGCCTGCTGCGTGCTGTCC
>WNGE01004228.1_pt1 | contig 19592 bp, 20 predicted proteins | sample 5400651 | NCBI WGS metagenome assembly WNGE01 (sample SAMN13153370, study PRJNA577476) | soil metagenome | isolation source: 60 cm soil or saprolite under grassland replicate 2 | place: USA:California | collected 2016-06-15
GGGCACCAGGTGGCCGACCAAGGCGCCGGCGTCGAGAAGCTGGCGGTCTGCGCGCTCCACACCCTGCATGCAGGGCATCATCCCATATCGATACAAACTCCCGCGGAAGACACGCCGATTATTCAGGGGCCTCCTAGCCCTCCACCAAGCGTGTCGAGTGGGTAGGTCCGGGCTGGGATAGGAGAAAGGCCTTATCTTGCAAGGGATAGCGCTCGCAACGCATCCGGCAAGAGAAGGCCTTTGTGGTGAAGAGGATACCGGTTGACCAGAGCCGGCGGAACGCGGCGCGCCGCCGACGGCGGGTGGCGGCCCGGCATCGGCTGGCGGGGCGGTGGGCCGAGCGGCCGGCGCCGATGTTCACCTCGGGGAAGATCACCTACGGGGTGGGTGGGAACATCGAGGCCACGCCGTACGGCGGGATCGCGGCGATGCACCGCCTGGTGACCAAGCTGGGTCTGGTGGATGCGATCAACGACGATCTGCGCCTGTTGAAGGTGCATCTGCCGTATCACGAGTCCGACCATGTGCTGAACCTGGCCTACAACGTGCTGACCGGCGGCAGCCGGCTGGAAGACATCGAACGGCTGCGCCACGATGTGGCCTACATGGACGCGGTGGGCGCGGACCTGATCCCGGACCCGACCACGGCGGGGGATTTCTGCCGCCGCTTCACCGAGACCGACGTGACCGCGTTGATGGACGCGGTCAACACGGTACGGCCCAAGCTGTGGGCTGGCCGCGGTCGGGATCTGCTGGGCCCGGTGGCCTACCTGGACGTGGACGGCACGATCGCGCCCACCACCGGGTCGTACAAGCAGGGCATGGACATCTCCTACAAGGGCGTCTGGGGGTACGCGCCGCTGATTGTGTCGCTGGCCAACACCAAGGAGGTGCTGTTCCTGGTCAACCGGCCCGGTAACGCGCCCAGCCACCAAGACGCGGCGACCTGGATCGACAAGGCGATCGACCTGGTGGCTCCGCACGCACCGCGGGTCTGTCTGCGCGGGGACACCGACTTCTCCCTCACCGAGCACCTGGACCGGTGGGCCGAACGGGCCGACTTCGTGCTCGGCATGGACAACAACACGGCGTTGCGGCGTATCGCCGACGGGCTGCAGCCCCAGGCGTGGACCCGGCTGCACCGCCCGCCGGCGTACCAGCCGCGCACCGGAAAGCGGCGTGCCCGTCGGGCCAACACCAAACGGCAGATCGTCAGAGAACGCCAGTACCTGAACCTGGAACTCAACCACGAGGACGTGGCCGAGTTCACCTACCAGCCCCGCAAGTGCGCCCGCGCCTACCGGGTGGTGGTGCTGCGCAAGAACATCAGCCGCACCCGCGGCGAACACGCCCTGTTCGACGAGATCCGCTACTTCTTCTACATCACCACCTACACCGAGGCCGAAGCCACCGCGGCGCGCGTCGTTGAGCTGGCCAACGAGCGTTGCGACCAGGAAAACGTCATCGGAGGGCTCAAATCCGGCATCAACGCCCTGCGGGTGCCGCTCTACGACCTGGTCTCCAACTGGGCCTACATGCTCTGCGCCGCCCTCGCATGGAACATCAAGGCCTGGTTCGCGATGATGATGCACCGCAAGACCGACCGGCGCGACTACATCCGCATGGAGTTCCGCCGCTTCTTCCACAACGTCGTGCTCATCCCCGCCATGATCGGGCGCCGGGCGCGTGGGATCACCGTGCGGCTGATCGGCTACACCCCGGCCCTGGACCGGCTCTTCTCCGCATGGGTCGCCATCGAACGCATCCGCTTCGGCTGACCCGGCGCCCGCCGCGCCGCCCGAACACCGCCACGACACCGCCGCGGCGACAACTCCACGCCCACCCACCGAAACACGCACGACAAACCAGCAGAAACGGACAGTCCCCGGAACCCGCTGATACCTCGACCACGTCCCGACCGGCCCAACCAGCCCCCAGACCGCCATGACCACGGACTACCACACGCCTGATGGGTCTGACTCGCTTATTTGGGCTCATCCGGGAATTCCGTGGGTGCATGTGCTGTGACGTGCCGCGGTAGAGGCTGTCCCGGAAGGCCGAGGATGCTTGGTGAGCTGCTCAGCCCGGCGGGCGTGATGATGGTCTGATGCGTGACACCGAGCTTTACCAGCAGTTACTGGGATTGGCGGCGCCGTGGAGGGTGCAACGGGTGCAGCTGTCGGTGGCCGAGGGGCGAGTCGACGTGTGGGTGGACCATCCCCGGCAACGGCAGTTCGACTGCCCACAGTGCGATCGGCGGCTAGGCGTCTACGACCATGCCGAGGAACGCGCTTGGAGGCATCTGGACAGCTGCCAGTTTCTGACCTACCTGCATGCCCGCCCGCCCAGGGTCGACTGTCCCGAGCATGGGGTGCACCAGGTACGGCTGCCCTGGGCCGAGCCCATGTCCCGGTTCACCACCCTGTTCGAACGCCTCGCCGTCGACGTGCTGACCGAGTGTGACGTGCAAGGCGCAGCCCGGCTGCTGCGCATCAGCTGGGACGAGGCCTGGCAGCTGATGGACCATGCGGTGGCGCGCGGCCTGGCCGCCAAGACACCGACCGCGCCGGCCCGCATCGGGGTGGACGAGAAAGCCGTCGGTGCCGGGCAGGACTACCTCACCGTGGTCAGCAATCTCGACGCCGGCACCGTCGAGTACCTCGCCGACGAACGTCGCCAAGCCAGCCTGGATGGCTACTTCGCCCAGTTCACCCCCGCCGCGCGCGAGCAGATCCGGGCGGTGGCGATGGACATGTGGCAGCCCTACATCGACTCCGTACGGGCTTATCTGACCGACCCCGACAGCAAGATCGTCTTTGATCGGTTTCACGTCATGCGGTACCTGACCACCGCGGTGGACACCGTACGCAAGCGGGAGCACCGGGCCCTGGCCAGCGCCGGCGACATGCGGCTGGCCCGCTCGAAGTACCTGTGGCTGTACTCAGCCGAGAACCTGCCCGAGCGCTACGGCGAGCGGTTCGCCGCGTTGCGTGCCGTCGACCTCAAGACCGGCCGGGCCTGGGCGATCAAGGAAAGCCTGCGGCGCCTGTGGAACTACCACCGCCGCGGTTGGGCCGAGCGACACTGGCGCCGCTGGTACTTCTGGGCCACCCACTCCCGCCTGCAACCGGTCATCGATGCGGCGAAGACCCTCAAGAGCCCTTATTAGGATGCCATGCCGCGGGTCGAACTGTTGGTCAGCAATGGTTCCGCTCCGCAGCCCGGCCCGGGACGGCCGTCGGATGCGGGGACATGATCGCCCGCCGGAGGCGCGCGGTCAGGTCGGTCGGAGGGACGCCTCTCGCCGGTACGTCAGGGCCTATCCCGATGCCGCGGCGACCCGGGCAGCAAGGTCGGGCAGTGCTGGGGCATGTTACTGCTCGCGTGAGGAGCCCGGATGGTTGGGCGAGTACGGCTCAAGCCGCGCGTCGGTACTCGTGGATCAGACCGCCAAGGACATCAACGCGCTCGATGCGTGCGTCGGGATCGTTGAACGGCTCGACAGCTCTCAACCGGCCCGACCGGTACCGGCACCTCCAACCCGATGCCGCGATGTGGCCTACCAGTGTTGTAGTGATCCAGATAGCCGGGAATAATGCGCTGCAGGTGCCGACGACTCCAGATGAGTGTCCAATCCAGACACTCCGCGCGGACGGTGCGCACCCACCTCTCGGCGTACGCGTTCGCCCTCGGTGCCCGCGGCGGAATCTTGACCGTCTCAATGCTCGCCGCGCTGAACACCGCATCGAACGCGGCGATGAACTTGGCGTCGCGGTCTCGGATGAGAAACCGGAACCGGCGGCCGTGGTCGTCGAGGTCCATCAGCAAGTTGCGGGCCGCCTGCGCCACCCAGGCACCAGTGGGATGCGCGGTGATCCCGACCAGATGCACCCGGCGCCGGTCGAGTTCCACGACGAACAGCACATACAACCTGGTCAAGCCGACCGTCTCCACGGTCAGGAAATCACACGCGAGCATGCCAGTGGCCTGGGCGCGCAGGAATTGGGTCCAGGTCGGTCCGCTGCGGCGCGGCGCCGGCCCCAGCCGGTGGCGGCGAAGGATGCGGCGCACCGACGTCGCCGACACCCGCACGCCCAGCTTGCGGCACTCCCCCACGATCCTCAGATAGCCCCACCGCGGGTTCTCCCGCGCCATCCGCACCACCAGATCAACAACCTCAGAGGCCAGCCCCTGCTGCCCTCGCCCGATGGCCGGATACGTCCAGCGATGCGCCACCAACTCACGATGCCAGCGCAACAACGTCGCGGGCGTGACCAGAAAGACCGACCAGCGCTCCCGCGGGAGCAACCTCGCCAACATGGCCAACACCAGCCGGTCAGCCGGCTCGTAGCGCGGCCGCGCCACCTGCCGGTGGACCACCATCAACTGGTGGCGTAGCACGGCTATCTCCACATCCTTGGCATCCGGCGCCGGTCCCAGACCAACCAGGCCCAGAACCCGCCGGACGATCACGAGCGCCAGCGTGCGCACCACCATGACGGACAGCCTGCCAGAAGGCAGTAACCCCTGCTCACAGCCCCGACCGCGAGGTGGCACCCCACACCGTGGCAGCACGCCACCGCGAACCCCAGCACAAACAATTCCGAAACAGACGAGCACCCTAGGAGCACCTGGAGTCCACGGTGGACGGATCTTGAAAGGCGCCTGGACCGCGTTTCCGCAGGCCAGACGCCTCTTGATGTTGCGCGCCCGAAGGGACTCGAACCCCTAGCCTTTTGATCCGTAGTCAGATGGGCGATATATATCGGACTCCATACTAAGAGTTTCATGCAGCGTGCTGGTTGGCAAGCCCTCCGTCCGGAACGGAGGGCTTCTGTATTGGCTGGTCCGGGCTATGGACGGTTGATGAATGCTCGGACAGTGGGAACGGCGACGTCTGACGAGAGGCCGGCGTGCCGGAATCTCGCCGGCTGTACCGGTTCGGTAGCGAACATCCGAGCACCATCGGAGCACCACGTGATCCATTGAGCCGCCGGCTGACGGCTGATGCCCTCGGCTCGGAACGGGCCGAACAGACGGGTGGGGTCGCAAAGTGTCTACCCAGAGCTGAACATGGATTCATGCCGCTCCTGGCGGTGGTCGATGCGTGCGTACCGTCAGCCCTCCGCTGTCCGACGAGGAGTGGCGGTCGCTGCAGGCTGACGTTCGGGCGGGGCGACGATCGGTCCTGTTGCCGCACTGCGGCGCTGCCGCCTATCTACGCACGAGCAAACTCGGCGTCCGACACTTCGCGCACCGGGCCGCCGGTGACTGTGCGAGCCATCCAAAGGAGACCGGTCGACACCTGGTTGCCAAGGACATCATCATGCGGGCCGCTCGGGCAGCCGGATGGGAGGCCGAGCCCGAAGTACACGGCGATTGTTGGGTCGCCGACGTGCTCGCCAGCGACGGCGCCCGCAGGGTGGCCTTCGAGGTTGCTCGGCTAGTCGAAACGCGGCGCGCAGAACCAGTCGACGGGTACCGTCGGCGGCCACCAGTGCCGCGGTCTGCAGATCGCCGATCAGGCCGTGGCCGTCGATCGTCGGGTAGCTGTCCACCACGCCTCCCGAGGGTCCGGCGCCGGTGGTGGGGCGACATCACCGATGGCGGGTGAGCCGGCCGGCGTTTAGAACACCGGGGCGCGGCAACTCCCCGGTCCGTGAACGAAGCCAGCGAACCGGATGACCTGCCACCCGGCGACGACGAGGTGGAGCGCCTGCGCGCGGAGGTCTCGACGCTGCGGGCGACGCTGAACACCCGGCGCCGCAGGCGGTCGGTCGGCACCGCCGTACGCGGCGCCTCCGCGGCGGTCCTAATCGCCCTCACGGCGTTCGCGTTCGTCGCGAGCGTCGTCGGCCTGTGGGCCGCCACCACGGTGCTCAACACCGACCGGTGGGTGGCCACGGTGGCGCCGTTGCCCCGCGATCCGCAAGTCACCGCCGCGGTCACCGAGTACACCACCGGGCAGGTCTTCGAGGTGGTCAACCTCGACCAGCGCCTACGGGACGTGCTGCCGCAGCAGGCGGCGTTCGTGGTCGGGCCGATCACCGGCGAGGTGCGCGACTACATCCGCAAGACCGTGGACACTGCGCTGCGCAGCGACCGGTTCCACACGGTCTGGGTTGAGGCCAACCGGCGGGCGCACCGGCAGGCCCTGGCGATCCTTGAGGGCACCAGTACCGTCGTTTCGGCCCAGGGCGAGCACGTCGCCGTCGACCTGCTCCCGGTCATCAACGAGATCCTGCGTGATCTCAGCGCGCAGCTGCCCACCCTGTTCGGCCGCAAGCTCTCGCTGCCCAACCTCAGCAGTGGCGCCATTCCGGAGAACCTGCGAGCCGCCGTGGAGCGCGCGCTGGGGGTCACCCTGCCCGCCAACTTCGCCCAGTTCACCATCTACGACGCGGGTCGGCTGCGCGCGCTGCAGGAGGGGCTGGTGACCTTCAAACGCGGGGTGGTGCTGCTGGCCGTGGGTACCGTCGTGCTGCTCGTTCTGGCGCTGGTGGTCGCGCCGCGACGCCGGCGTACCGTGCTGCAGCTCGGTGTCTGGCTGGTGATCGCCGCGGTCGCGGTGACCGCCATCCTCCGCGCGCTGCGGGCCCAGCTGGTGGCCCAGGTACCGGCCGGGACCTACCGCAACGGCGTCTCGGCCGCCATCACCACGGTCGTGGCCACCCTCCGCGAGCGCGGTACCCAGATCGTCTGGCTCGGCGTCGTCATCGCCGTTCTGGCGTACCTGGTAGGCCCCGGCCGCTTTCCGGTCTGGTTGCGCCGCTCGGTGGCGGCCGGTGTCCGCGCCGCCGGTCGGGCGACCGCCCGAGCGGTACGGCTGGTCGGCGAGCGGGGGCCGGGCTGGGTCGCGCGCCACGCCGATCCGTTGCGCGTGGCCGGTGTGGTCGTCGCGGTCATCGCCGCGCTCGTCCTCTCGTCGTGGACCGCGTTGCTGGTCCTGGTTGTCCTGCTGGCCGCCTACGAGCTCGCGGTGACCCTCGTCGCACGCAGGCACCGCGCTGGAGCGTCAGCCGGCGAGGCGGTCGCCGGAATCACTCCAGCCGAGTGAGCCGGCCCACCCGGACCCGGAGGTGTGCTGGAGGGGGCGGACGCCCTGCGACCACTGACGGCTCGCCGACGATCTCATCATCCAGCCGGACGCGATCGCGACCGTGAGCCGTGACGCGAAGGGCCGGTTCCACACCAACACCAACCACCACCCGGTAGCCGGCGGGACCAGCTGGGGCATGTTCTGGGGCCTGCTGTTCGGCCTGCTGTTCTTCGTACCCTTCTTCGGCATGGCCGTCGGGGCCGGCCTGGGAGCGTTGATGGGCAAGGTCGAGAAGGCCGGCGTCGACCGGCAGTTCCAGCGCCAGGTACAGGACATGCTCGGTGCGCGCCGGCGCGCCGTTCGTGATGCCGGAGGATCCACCGCACGAGTTCTGCGACATCCTGCTGCAGCTCACATCGGTACCCGTGCTCGGCGGGCCGGGCGACGACCGGTGCGACTACCCAGGCCGGTACCCGCCGGTCACGCTCGGCGGGTTCGTCGACAACTACGCCAACCAGGCCGCCGCCGAGAACAACGCCGAGGCGCTGGCCGATCTCGGTACGGTGATGGCGTGCTTCACGGCCGAGCAGTTACCGGTGCTCAGCACGCTCGCCCGCGAGTTCGCCGTCTGCGACCGGTGGTTCTCGGCCATGCCGGGCCCGACCTGGCCGAACCGGTTCTTCCTGCACGCCGCCACCTCCGGAGGCCGGGACCGCAGCCCGACCGCCCTGGAGACCGTCTGGTCGCAGTTCGGCGGGTACCGGTTCGAGAACGGCTCGATCTTCGAAGCGCTCGACCGGCACGGCCTGGGCTGGCGGGTCTATCACGGGCGTACTGATGATCACCTACGACGAGCACGGTGGCTTCTACGACCACGTCCCACCGCCGCCCGGCGTGCCACCGGGTGACCGGAGCGATCCCCGCAACAACGGCCACGGCTTCCAGTTCGACCATCTGGGGGTACGGGTACCGACCGTGGTGGTCTCGCCGTGGGTACCCGACCTGCGGACGGCCGGCGGGAGCTGCAACGTCGTCGACAACACCGTCTACGACCACAGCTCGTTGCTGGCCACCGTGGAACGGCTATTCGCGGTACCCCCGCTGACCGCGCGTGACGCCGCGGCGAACGACTTCCTGCACCTGCTGTCGGCCGAGGAACCCCGCGAGGCGCCGCTGACCCTGCCGGCTCCCGCCGACTCCGGGTTCCGGTGCGAGAGTGACCATCAGGAGCTGGTCCGTACCGAGGAGGAGGTGGCTGACGATCTCCGCGAGGTCGCCGCGGCGGTGCGGGCCTTCGTGCATCTCGCGGCGATCCTGGACACCCGCCTGCGCCCGGAGCACGGGCTGCGGATCGGCGACCGGGCGCGCGCGGTCACGACCAAGGGCCAGGCCCGCGAGTACCTGGTCGAGGTGGCCACGCGGCTTCGGGCGGCGGCCAGACTCGGCGGCGACGCCGCTTGACGAGGTGGCCGCCCGCCCGGGTCGTGGTCAATCGGGCGGGCGGCCCCTTACAGGCCGAGCAGCTTGGCCTTTGCCGCGGCGTACTCCTCGTCGGTGAGCTGGCCGCGTTCCTTCATGGCGGTCAACCGGTCGAGCCCGGCGGTGAGGTCGTCGCCCTCCGCGGCCGGTGGCATGGCCGCCTGCTGCTGGGCGGCCCACCGCCGCTGCTGCCGCCGGGAGACGTTGTTGGACACCGCCGTTGCCGTACCGGCGATGACGGCAGTCCTCGCCATCCCCCTGATGAGTCCCATGGCACCTCCCTGGATCTCAGGCGCCCATTGGGCGTCCGGCACCGGCCAGGACGCCGTTGTCAGCCAACGCCTGCGACGGGATCCGGGCGATGTCCACCAGCTCGCCACCTGCCCGGCGGCAGGCACCCGCGAACCGGGCCGCCCAGACGTTCTCGAACACCAGCACCAGCGCGGAGGTGTCCGAATCCAGATCGTCTCCGATGTCGGCGACATCCTCGGCGTCCAGGAGCCCGGCTCCGCCCCGGCCGTCGACCTCCACGAAGGCCGGCCGTAGGTCCGGACCCAGGTCGCCGATCTCCAGCGAGCTCACGTCGCCGTCCTCGTCGCGGTGGACGAACAGGGCGTCCAGGATGCGTACCGTGCCGGATCGGACGAGGTCGACCAACGCCGGTGCGACCTCTCCGGTGAACTGGCCTCCGGTGAACCTGATGACCGCGAGGTCGACCGGTCCGACGTCAGCCACGAAAGCTCCCGCCGGCCGGTGTGCCGTGGAGGCTGTCGGTTGCGTCGGAACGGGTCCGGCGGGCGACGGCTGCGATCGCGGCCGCGGCGCCGATCACGCCGACGACGGCAGCGGTCCTGCGCCCCGCACTCATCCGTTGCTGTTTCTTGGTCATGTTCTTCACGGTGCTTGCTCCTTCCGTGAGTGATCCCGTGGCGGCCCGGGCAGGCCATCGCCACCTCAAGCGTTGGCGTGGTGAGGGCGCGGCGGCCTCATCTCTACGGGATGAACCGCAGTCCGGTTCCAGCGCGCGGCTGCGACTCGCGCTGCTCGGCTGCCTGCCCCGGGCGCTGGCGATGTCGAACTGTTCTACCCCCTCACGAGGCAGCGGAAAGCTTCTTCCGTACGCCCGCCCGCCGGTTCCCAAGCCGGACCCCGAGCAGTACGAAGAGGTGTTCCGCCTCGGCGGGGCACCCATCCACGACCAGCCCAACCGGCTATCCCACCTGTGCTACCGCAACCCCACCGGGATCCGCGTCATCGACATCTGGCGCGACAAGGAGTCCTTCGCCGCCTTCGGCGCCGTCCTCGGCCCCGCGGTCACCGCCGCCGGGCTCGACACGCCGCCGGAGATCTTCCCCGTTCACTGCTTCATGGCGGTCGACGGCATCCGCAACCCCTGAACCAGAAGGGACCACACCGTGGAGCACGTCGGCTGATCAGCGTTTGCCGCACCTGACGGGCCGGACACTTTTGAGGCGCCCAATGTTCCCATCCGCTGTGGGTGAGGCCGCGCGGCGAGGGTTCGGGGAGACTTGCGGCAGTGATGCCCAGCCACCCATCTGGACGGAGGTCGCGGGTATGGGTCTTGGAGACCGGCGAGCGAGACGGCGCGAGGAGCGCGAGACGTTCGGGCACGGGGGCAGCGCGCGGCGCTACCGGATGCGAGAGAAGATGATCTCGATCGGGGACGATTACTGGATTGAGGACGAGGAGGGTGAGCGGGTCTTCCGCGTGGACGGGAAGGCGGTCCGGCTCCGGAAGACATTCCACCTTGAGGACGCGCGCGGGCGGCGCCTGTGCACCGTCCAGAAGCGGGTCATGCACATCCGCGACACCATGGAGATCGAGGGACCGGAAGGCGGCCGGATGGCGGTCGTCCACAAGGCGTTGATCTCGCCATTGCGCGAGCGGTGGAAGGTCGACGTCGAGGATGGCCCGGACCTGGCGGTGCGGGGCAACATCGTCGACCACGAGTACGAGGCCGAGGCCGACGGACGCAAGGTCGCGCAGGTGTCAAAGCGATGGTTCCGCCTGCGCGACACCTACGGCGTCGAGATGGCACCCGATCAGAACTCGGCGTTGCTGCTCGCCGTCACCGTTGCCATCGACGAGATGACACACTGATCCGCTCAAAGCGTTCCGCCTTCCGGCCTCGGTGAAAGGCAGGATTCGTCGCTTGCTGGCTGCTCCCGGCGAGCGGACGAGAGGGGGCTCGATGTGGCGGAGACTCGGGGCAGGACTGCTGGCGTCTGTGGTTCTCGCAAGCTCCTCCGTCGTCCTGGTTCCGAGCCCGGCCGCCGCGTTCGGGACGATCGAGAGTGGTGGACAGAATCGGGAGCATGATCGGATAACCCGTGCCGCGGTGGCCTGCCCAGCCGGCACCGGCTCGGACAGCACCTGCTTCGAGCCGAGGTCGGCGGACCAGCTCGCCGGCCACGAGAAGAAGTTCGGCGCTATCGGATCTCCAGATCTCACCGAGGTGTCCGACCCGACCGCGCACTGCGATGACGCCGATTTTCTCGTCAGCGGCTATCCGCGCACGCGCGACGAGGCCACCGCAAGCCTTCTCGATTGCGTGAGCCATCTGCGCGGTCGCTTCCGCGAGGCGACCGACGAAGCCGGCGATCTACTCGACGACAAAGGCCACATTGTTGCCGCGGAGGTGAGTCTCGACCCCGACTGCGAGTTGGCCGAACACGAACAGCGAGCCAAGTGCAGGTCCCTGGAAGGGTTCGGTCGAGCCTTGCACGGGGCGCAGGACTTCTACTCGCACAGCAACTGGGCCGACGAGGCGGATCCAGCCCGTCCGATCGGCGCCGACAATCCGCCGGGCTTGAACCTGCCGGCGCCAAGCCCGGTCCTCGACCTGCGTGGCAGCGGTGCGCCAACCGTGCCTCCCGACTTGACGACCGGATGCTACGTGCTCCGCGACAGCGTGCCTGGCGTCGGGGTATGCGAACGGCGAGTTACCCATGCCGGCCTCAACAAGGATCTTGGGCTTGTCGATCAGACCACCGGGAGCACAGCGAGCCCGACGACGCCGCGAGGCAAGGTGGGAAGCAACTTCGCGAAAGCCGTGGCGGGCGCCATCGTCGAGACGCGTCATCAGTGGCAGGAGTTCCGAGCCGCGCTGGAAGCTAACTACGGCGCGGAGGAGGCGTCGCTCATGGTCTGCGCTCTCACTCGCGACGATCCGTCGAACGACTGCGGGAGTCAGAGTCGCACTGCCGCCCTCGTCATTGGTGGCGTTCTCTGTGGCGTCCTCGCTGTGGGCCTCCTGGTGTTCGGGGTATACCGGCGCCGGCGCGCCGGCCGTCCTGTTCGGAGCCCTCCCTGATGCGGTTGGCCGGTGCTGTCCCGTGCCACGGACCGGGGCGGCATCGTCCGGGTGGGAGGATGCCGGGCTGTGCGTCGGCACATTGATTTGGAAGCGACGGAGAACCGGTTCGCTATCAAGGTCCGCGTTTGGTGACGGCTCGCGAAGAACCAGGGAGGTGGTGACAATGGCCAAGACAGCCGGTCGCCTCAAGATCACGGATGCGCCGGCGGGGGCGGTACCGGCAGCCAACGGGCATCCGACGGCGCGGGAACGCGCCGCGACCGGGCGGGCCGCGCGGGCCACGGTACCGCGGGCCAGTCACGCCGAGTTCACCCCGCCGGCGAACCGGCGCGGCTCGATCGACGTGATCGAGGCGCAGTCGGCCACGCGGGTGCCGGAGTTGATCCCGATCCGGTACGCACGGATGACCGAGTCCCCGTTCCGGTTCTATCGTGGCGCTGCTGCGATCATGGCAGTGGATCTGGCCGGAACGCCAAGCTCGGGTATCACCGCGCAACTGTGCGGCGACGCGAACATGCTCAACTTCCGGCTGCTCGGCTCGCCCGAGCGCAACCTCATGTTCGACATCAACGACTTCGACGAGACGCTGCCCGGGCCGTGGGAGTGGGACCTCAAACGGCTGGCCGCGAGCCTGGTCATCGCCGGGCGGCAGAACGGATTCACCACCAAGGACCGCCGGGAGATCGTCACCGCCACCGTCCGCTCCTACCGGGAGTGGATGCGTCGCTTCGCCGCGATGCGCAACATCGACGTGTGGTACGCCAAGGTCGACATCGAGGTCGTGCAGGCTCTGTATACCGACCGGCTGCACCGGGCCGGCCGTCAGGGGCCGGCCAAGGCCGGCCGCGAGCGGCTGGCCAAGACCATTTCGAAGGCGCGTACCAAGGACAGCCTGCTGGCCTTCGACCGCCTCACCTCCGTCGTCGACGGACGCCGACGGATCACCGCCGACCCGCCCCTGCTCCAACCGATCGGGGACCTGCTACCCGACATGGAGCGTGCCGAGTTGGAAGCCGCCATCCGGGACCTGATCCGCGGCTACAGCGAAACTCTGCTCTCCGAACGGCGGGCGCTGTTGGAACAGTTCGAGTTCGTCGACATGGCCCGCAAGGTAGTGGGAGTCGGCTGCGTCGGCACCCGCTGCTGGCTCGTCCTCATGCTCGGACGCGACGAGCAGGACCCGCTGCTACTACAGGTCAAGGAGGCGGGCCAGTCGGTGCTCGCCGAGTATGTCGGCGCCAGCGCGTACGACAACCAGGGCCAGCGGGTGGTCGCCGGACAGCGGCTGATGCAGGCCACCGGTGACATCTTCCTCGGCTGGCAACGCAACAAGGGCATCGACGGAGCCGTGCGCGACTTCTACGTCCGCCAACTCTACGACTGGAAAGGCGTCGTCGTCGCCGAGCAGATGATCCCGGCCGGCATGAATACCTTCGGCGAACTGTGTGGCCACACCCTGGCCCGCGCGCACGCCCGCTCCGGCGACCGCATCGCGATCGCCGAATACCTCGGTGGCGGTGACGTCTTCGATCAGGCCCTGGCCCGGTTCGCCGAAACCTACGCCGACCAGAACGAACGCGACCACGCCGCACTGGTCGACGCGGTCCGCACCGGACGGGTCACCGCCAAGACCGTCGCCTGAACGCCAAGGTCACCCGCGGAGCAGCGGACCTTTCGAGGGGTGGGACGGCTCGGCATCGGGACCGGCCGAGCTGTGGGCGGCGGCGAAGACCAGTCGGTGGCCTCGGCGGCCATGACACTGCCCACCGGCAGGCCCGTGACCTGCAGTTCGTGCAGGCAACGCCTGCGGCGGCTGCGTGGTCTGTGGTTCCGGCGCCACCGTGGTCGGTGGACGCGGCGGCCGCGGTCAGTACCCACCATGCCGCCCGTCGCGCTGACGGGAGCGGACGGTTGGACAGCAGCGCACCGACCAGGCCGACGTCCTCGGACGCCGGCTCGGTGTCAGCCGTATCAGCTTGCGACGTCGTTTCGACTATCGCCGTGGCCGCCCTTTCCCGTGCGACGCCGTCATCCCGTCCGAGTGATGGGCGTGGGGCGTCGCATGGGCGCCATCAGTGGCCGTCGCCGTCGCCACGCTGCCCCGCGCGACGCTCTGGCACGACGGCCAGTTCGAGGGCCGGCGCGTGCAGCTACCGGCAAACCCAACCACCACGACCTGCGCGCCGTGGGCCTGGCACGGCGACGCGCCGCACCACGTCCTCGTGGTGAACCTGTCCGGCCACCCGGCGCAGGCCCGGATTCCGCTGCCGTGGTCCGTCCTGCGGGGCGGCCGGTGGCGGATCACCGACCGCCTCGACGACAACGCCTACGACCGCGTCGGCGAATGAGTTCGTCGACCCGGGCCGCTGCGTCGGGCTGCTGCCCTGGGGGCGCACGTGCTCACGGTCGCTCCGGGCTGACCGCCTCGACCCGGGGACCGGCCGCCGCGGGAATCTTCGCGGCGGCCACCAGCCCCACGACGCTGATGATGGCCAGGACCACCATCACGAGCGCGTACGCGCGCTCAGGCGTCTTCGTGATTCCCGCGATCAGGATCGTGCCGGCGACCGCTGCGCCCAGCGACGAGCCGAGGTTGGAGACGCTGCGGGACAGGCCGGAGATCTCGCCCTGCAGCTCCTCCCCGAAGCTCGACTGCACGACGTTCACCGACGGGGTCAGCATTGCGCCGAGCCCCAGGCCGATCAGCAGCAGCCCTGGCGCGAACGCCCACCCGTTCACCGTGGAGCTTACGAACGCGAGGAGGACCGCGATGCCGGCGATGCTCACGACGAAGCCGGCCACGATGAGCGTCCGTTGCGCGTACCGCTTCGCCAGCCGTTCCGCGGCCAGCGACGGCACCAGCAGGCCCACCGTCGTGGCTGTGAAGATCACGACGGTCTCGATCGCGTTGTAGCCGCGGACAACCTGCAGGTAGGCCGAGACGACGAACGACACGCCTATCAGCAGCTGCCACTGGGTGTTCTGGGTGATCAGCCCGAGGTTCGACGTGCGGTTGCGGAACAACTGCGTCGACAGCAGCGCCTCCCGGCCAGACCGCTCCCTGCCCCGGACCCAGCCGAAGAACCGGGCCAGCACGAGCGCCCCGGCGAGGATCAGGGCGGCCATCAGCCAGACGTTGTCATCGGCGGCCAGGATGCCCATGACCACGAGGACAAGCCCGAGCGCTGACAGGACCGCGCCGACGGTGTCGAACGGGCGAGTCGGGTCCGCCGGCAGCCGATCGGGGACGCGGCGGCTCAGAACGACGATCACGGCGATGACCAGCGCCTGGAAAATGAATGCCGCCCGCCAACTGATCGCCGAGGTGATGAATCCGCCGATCAGCGGCCCGATGGCCGCGCCGATGCCACCCATCGCGCTGATCGCGCCGAAGGCGCGGGCCCGCGAGGCCAGGTCGGTGAACAGCAGCGTCGTGAGGATGTAGACAGGTGGAATCAGCGTCGCCGTACCAACACCCTCGAGGATCGAGTTGCCGAGGATGAGCGCGCCCAGACCCGGGGCGATCGCGCTCAGCAGCGCCCCGACGCCGTACACGATCAGGCCGAGGATGAACAACCGCTTCCGCCCGTAGCGGTCGGTCAACTTTCCGCCCGGGATCATCAACGCCGCCATGACCAGAAGGAAGATCGTGATCGCAAGCTGCACGCCCTGCACGGTCGTGTCCAGGTCCTCGCTGATGTCATTGATCATGACATTCATGTTGGAGCCGGCGAAGCTGCAGATGAACTGGGCGAGGGCGAGCGGAATGAGCGCCCGCCGAAGGGTTTCGACGGGGGCTGCGCCGACGCGTCCGGAGCCATGTTGGGTACCTGCTTCCGCTCAGGGTCCGAGCCGACGGGCCGGACCGGGACTACGGGCGCCAAGACACCCGAAGCAGCGTCCTCCTCGATACCGCGCGCGGAAATCATCCGCCCGGTATGAGGTGTGCCGGCCGCCCGCGCCGGGATCCTGGTTCCATGTCGGACTACCCGCTCATCGCCGATCACGGCCTCATCGGTGACCTTCAGACGGCGGCGCTGGTCGCTACCGACGGATCCATCGACTGGTTCTGCACCCCCCGCTTCGACTCGCCGAGCCTGTTCGGGGCTCTGCTGGACCACGGCCGGGGCGGCCATTGCCGGGTACGGCCCACAGTGGACGTCTTCACGAGCAAGCAGTTGTACTTCCCGGACACCGCGGTGCTCGTCACCCGGTACCTGACCGAGGCCGGCGTCGGCGAGGTCGTCGACTTCATGCCCGTGAGCAGTGACACGACCGCCGAGGCCAGGCACCGCATCGTGCGCATGGTGCGCTGCGTCCGCGGCCGGATGACGTTCGCGCTCGACATCGCCCCCCGCTTCGACTACGGCCGGGAGGCCCATGAGACCCACGTTCACGGGGACGGCGTGGTGTTCCAGGGCCGCCGCACGGCGATGACGGTGAACCTGATCCGGGAGCCCGACGAGCGGTTGGCCCGGCACCGGATTGAAGCCGGTGACCTGCACGCCGAGGTCCCCTTGGAGGCAGGGCAGATGCGGGGCCTGCTGCTCGAGGCCGGTGCGGCCGGACCGGTACGCGAGGTCCGGGTGGCCGAGGCGTGGCGGCTGTTCGACGAGACGGTGGCGTTCTGGCGGAACTGGTTGTCCCGGTCGACGTACTGCGGACGTTGGCGGGAGACGCTGAACCGCTCGGCGATCACGCTGAAGCTCATGACGTACGCGCCCACCGGCGGGCTGGTGGCCGCGCCGACCGCCGCGCTGCCCGAGCAGATCGGCGGCGAACGCAACTGGGACTACCGCTACACCTGGGTCCGCGACGCCTCGTTCTCCGTCTACTCGTTGCTCGGCATGGGTTTCACGGACGAGGCGGCGGCGCTCGGGCGCTGGCTGCGGGACCGGGTCGACGAACAGGCCGGCAAGCCCAACGGCAGCGGCCCGTTGAACATCATGTACCGGGTCGACGGGTCGGCCGACCTGAGCGAGGAGGTCCTGGAGCACTGGGAGGGCTACCGCGGTTCGGCGCCGGTCCGCATCGGCAACGGCGCCGCCGACCAGCTGCAACTGGACATCTACGGCGAGGCGATCGACAGCCTCTACGCCGCCGACCAACACGGGATCGCGTTCGGCCACCACGGCTGGTTGCGGGTCCGTGACCTGCTCGACTGGGTCGCCGAGAACTGGGACCAGCCTGAGGAAGGGATCTGGGAGACCCGGGGCGGCCGGCAGGACTTCACCTACGGCCGGCTCATGTGCTGGGTCGCCCTGGACCGGGGCATCCGGCTCGCGACGGCGCACGGACGGCCCGCGCCGCTCGAGCGCTGGCACCGGGAACGGGACGCGATCTACAGCCAGATCATGGACCGCGGGTGGAGCCCCACCCGGCAGGCCTTCCGGCAGCACTACAACACCGAGGTCCTCGACTCGTCGCTGTTGCGAATGTCCAAGGTCGGCTTCATCACGCCGACCGATCCGATGTGGACGTCCACGCTCGAGGCGATGGACGAGGAGTTGGTGACCGACAGCCTGGTCTACCGGTACGACCCGGAGGCCTCACCCGACGGGCTACGCGGCTCGGAGGGGACGTTCTCGCTATGCACGTTCGCCTACGTCGACTCGCTGGCCCGCGCCGGCCAGTTGGAGAAGGCGAGGGAGACGTTCGAGAAGATGCTGACCTACGCGAACCACCTGGGCCTGTACTCGGAGGAGATCGCGCTCACCGGCGAGCAGATCGGCAACTTCCCGCAGGCGTTCACCCACCTCGCCCTCATCGACGCGGCGATCAGCCTGGACCGCCGGCTGAACCGCGCCGACCGGCCGCAGTAAACGGTCCAAAGCCATATTTCCGGCCGCCTGGCGGGGACAATGAGATCTTGAGCGGAGTGGGCGGAGACCTTGGGTGCTCCCACGACACCTAACCCCGAGCTCCACGCGGCTGGTCGACACCCCAGGCGCCAGTCGACGTGTCGCGCCTGCGCCGTCGATAGCACCTTGTCGAGCACGCGAAACAGGGCTGGCTCCAGCCGGGCAGCAACATCCAACGCGTCCAGGTAGACAGCGCCTCCGCGGGCACTCGCCGCCGCCAGCTCCTCCCGCATCTCGCGCTTGTCCAACACAGGTCGACCGCGTCCGCGTTGGCCTCTCGGGCGTGCAGGCCATAGAGGACCGTCGACTTGCCACGCCACCCGGCGCGAGCGGGACAACGATCCTCGCGCTATCAAACAGTTCTTCCGCCGGCGGATGGATGACCCCGAGCAAAGATCAAGAAATCCGTATCGGTCCAGCGGTACCGGCTGATCCACGCCCTGAACGCGTCGATCGACTTGGCAGACACGGCGACGGGCGCGGCCCTGTGGCGCCACGAGCACACCCAACCCGCGATCACGGTGACCACACCCGCCCCATGGCCGCCTCACCATGAGCACGGTCGACCCGCCACCGACCCATCGGACGCATCGCGTTGTCGCCTGGCCGGGTGACTCCCTCTGTGCCGGTCGCTGACGTCATCCACCGTGGACACGAACGGCCACGAGTAGGACGGGTGTCATGACAACTCAAGGACAGATCTTCAAAAGGTGTGGGTGCCGGGATCAGGCCACCAGGCAGCGGCTGGACAAGACCTGTCCCCGGCTGGCCGAACGGGGGCACGGCACCTGGTACTTCCACTGCTCGGCCACCAACCTGCTCGGCCGCGCCGAACGCATCCGGCGGGGTGGCTACCCGTCGCAGGCCGCCGCCCGCCGAGCCCGCGACGAGTGGCTGGCGCAGACCGGGGAGGAGCGCACCGCCCGCGCGTGGACCCTGGAACGGTGGCTGCGGTACTGGTTGTCCACCCGCACCAGCATCCGCCCCACCACCAAGCTGCACTACACCCGCGACGTGGAGAAGTTCCTCATCCCGCACCTGGGCAGGATCTGCCTCGCCGATCTGACCTCCCGCCGACTCAACGCCGGGTTCGCACAGATCGGCGCGTGTCAAGATCTTTGAGGCAGGTTCTTCAGGGATTCGTTGAGTGAGCCTGCTCCTCGTCCTGGCGGAGCGGTTTGTTGATCCACGCGGCTCCGGGTAGAGCGGCTGGTTCGGGGTGCTTGCGGACGAACCGTTCGGGGTTGCGGGTGTACGCGGCGGCGAGGACGTCGGCGCGGGCGGTACGGACGGCGTCGGAATGTCCATGGTGGACGTTGTGCGGGGTGTGCCAGGCGATACCCGAATGCCGGTGCTCGGTGTTGACCAGGCGAAGAAGCGCTGACAGAAGGCGCGGGCGTCGGCGATGCAGCCGAACGTGGCGGGGAAGTCGGGCCGGTACTTCAGGGTCCGGAAATGTGACTCGGAGTACGGGTTGTCGTTGGAGGTATGTGGCCGAGAGTGGGTCTTGGTCACCCCCAGGTCGGCGAGCAGGAACGCCACCGGCTTGCTCGCCATCGACGAGCCGTTGTCGGCGTGGATGCTCAACGTGTCCCGATTGATGCCCTGTTTGGCGATCGTGTCCGCGAGGAGTTTCTCGGCCAGCGCCGCGGACTCCCGCTCGGCGATCAGCCAGCCGACCACGTACCGGCTGTAGATGTCGATGACCACGTATAGGTGGTAGTAGGTCCACTTGGCCGGGCCGTGCAGCTTGGTGGTGGGTCGGACCGGGGCGCGGTGCCGGCATCTCTGCCGGTCCGTTTCCCCGGCCCGCCCTCCGCACCGGACAAGCACGTCTCCGCGCATCCGGCGCTCCACGGGTTCCCGTTGGCTATGC
>WNGE01006301.1_pt1 | contig 19578 bp, 20 predicted proteins | sample 5400651 | NCBI WGS metagenome assembly WNGE01 (sample SAMN13153370, study PRJNA577476) | soil metagenome | isolation source: 60 cm soil or saprolite under grassland replicate 2 | place: USA:California | collected 2016-06-15
TTACTCGTAACAAGACGCCCGTAAAGTCTTCAAAATTAATCGGTAAGCCGAAGCAGAAGAGAACAGCGAAACCCGTCGCCGTGAGCGGCTATCACTGGCGCAAAAATGGCACCGGTTGGGACCTCAGAAAGGACGTCTATGTTACGAGTAACGGCATGAGGAAAAGAAAGCAGCCATACGTCGCGCATTTGAGCCGGGAAGCCTTCAGGGAACTGAAGCGCCAGCACAAAGGCGCAGCGCTGGAGTGGGCGATCGCCGAGTGGATCGCAGATCACGACAAGCCGTAAATACTAAGAGGCCGGGTTCATCGCCCGGCTTTCGCTTTTTGAGTGTGGGCGGTTTCGATTGGCGCGGAGTTGGGGAGTTTGCAGATTGTCACACCCTTGACACATGGACAAACCGCAAGCGAAAATTCGCTTGGCGATATCTCCTTAGTTTATAACCTTTTGCAGGTCGCCTTTTGTGCTTTTCCGCCAGTATCGGAACACCGACAGAATTTCTCGGCATATTTTTTTGAGATGTTTTGTGAGCGGTTTGAGTTTGATAATTTCCGATCGAGTCAGGCCGAAGTAAGTTGGGGTTCACCAAACCACAGCGCGTGATCTGATGGAGCATCAACAAGTTGATTTAATGGCTAACACACGCAAATCGCTGTTAAGGCGATGTGTGAAGCTGCGAAGAAGATCGAAAAATGATGCTTCTATGCCTCGTAATGTGTTTGGCCCAACAGAGGAGTTATTATGGTTAATATCATTAAGGGTACGACTAAAAAGCCTATATCAAGTGAACGGTTGGCTAACTTCTTCGCTCACAGCACAGAATACGAAGGATTTTTGTATATCGGCTACCCAATCATAGGAACGGCTGAAGGCCCTTTCCCAATCGACGCAATCTGGGTATCGAGAGAGAAGGGGCTAATTATTTTCAATCTTATTGAAGGCCGAGAGTTGAATAAGATCGAGGAGTCACAAGACGATAGCGCTAATAAGTTAGAAGCTAAGTTACGTGGACACAAAACCTTGATGAGAGGAAGGCAAATTCAGGTTCCTATAAATGTTGTGACATTTGCCCCAGCAAGATCTGACGTCGCAAAACACTCTACTGAGGACTACGTAATCTGCAATGAATCAAACTTGAAAGAATGGCTAGAAACTATCGAATGGCCGGATTCATCCGTATACCAGGAATTAGTAGCTGTTATTCAAGCGATCTCGACAATCAGGAAGGGGCGTAAAAAACGCGAAGTCAAAAGAGAAGATTCAAGGGGTGCTAAGTTAAAGCGACTAGAAGATTCCATTGCAAATTTAGATAATCTACAAGGGCAAGCAGTTATTGAAACTGTTGATGGCGTCCAAAGAATCCGAGGCTTGGCAGGCTCCGGAAAAACGATAGTTTTAGCACTTAAAGCAGCCTATTTGCATGCACAACATGCCGACTGGAGAATAGCAGTTACCTTCCATACTCGTTCACTCAAAGGACAATTTAGACAGCTCATAAACACCTTTACGATCGAACAAACCAACGAAGAACCCGAATGGGAAAACGTGAATATTATTCACGCCTGGGGGGCTCCCGGTGGGGGTGATCGAAACGGCCTTTACTATTTATTTTGCCAGCTAAATGGATTGGAATACTTGGACTTCAACTCCGCCAGAGCTTTATTTAGGAAAGGGCAGGAATTCGATGGTGCCTGCCAAAAAGCGCTAAAGGAATTATCAAAAACTACAGAAGGCATTTATGATGTGATCTTGATTGACGAAGCACAAGATTTTCCACCATCTTTCTTACAACTTTGTTATGAACTACTCAAGCCTGATAAACGTCTCGTATATGCATACGACGAGTTACAAAACTTAGGCTCTCAGTCTTTACCATCACCAGAAGAAATCTTTGGGACAAAAGAAGATGGAACCCCTCGTGTTCGGTTTGAATCAGCGCAAGAGGGGAGGCCTAAACAGGACATCATCTTGAAAAAATGCTACCGGAATTCAAGGCCTATTTTGGCGACAGCTCATGCCCTTGGATTCGGCATTTACAGGGCTCCTAGTCAGAGTTCAGAACCACAAGCAGCATCAGGCCTAATACAGATTTTCGATCACAAGCAACTTTGGCTGGATATCGGTTATTCTGTATCTAATGGAGTATTAGAAGAAGGCCAAGAAGTAACATTGCAGAGAACCCAGGAAAGCAGCCCGACCTTTTTGGAAGATCATTCTCCAATTGATGACCTGATTCAATTTCGTCGTTTCGCCTCAACGAAAGATCAGGCACAATGGCTTGCTGATGCAATCCAAAAAAACCTGACTCAGGATGAGTTGCGCCATGATGACATAGTCATTATCAATCCTGATCCATTAAGCACAAGGGGCGTTGTTGCGCCAATTCGCCAAATTCTTTTTGATAAAGGTATTCAATCACATCTTGCAGGTGTTGATACCGCCCCAGATATCTTCTTTAACCCTGAAACCGAGTCAATCGTCTTCACTGGTATCTACCGGGCAAAGGGCAATGAAGCCGGAATGGTTTACATTATTAATGCTCAGGATTGTTATTCCTCTTATGGCAACTTGCGAAGCGTGAGAAATCGTCTGTTCACTGCAATCACACGTAGCAAAGCTTGGGTTCGGGTGTTGGGTGTTGGGCCTGGAATGAATAGACTGATCGGGGAATTTACTGAGATAAGGCGAAACGACTTCAAGCTGAGGTTTCGCTACCCTACTGCAGAAGAGAGGCAGCACCTTTCTATTATCAACCGAGATATGACTGAGGAGGAAAAAAAGCGGGTAAAACAGGGAAAAGAGTCTCTACAGACTCTTATTGCGGACCTAGAAAGTGGTGTGATTCACAAGGAGGATTTAGATACTGAACAAATCAAAAGGTTGCTAAACTTCCTTAAAAAGAATCGAGGCTGAAAAAAGGAGCGAGGCTGATGAGTGCTGCAACGGAAATATTCAATCAAATCAAACTGCTCACGGCCGATATAATTGGGCTAGGATTATGCGACAAACAAAACTTCCCCGCTATACGCTAAGTCGGCGATGATATATTTGAAATTGATATAAGTGAAAAAAGTATTGGCAGCACCGTCTTACGGAACCTACCGTATAAAGTGATTTACAACGAATTATTACGCACTGAAGCATACAATTTACTGATGCTTGATGGCGCTTTGATTCAGATGTCGTACCGCGTCAAAAATGATTTGGTCGAGACGCATCGTTTGGCTTTTTTCCCCTCACCTTACCTTGAAGGTTTTCAGAACGAGCCAGATTTGTACATTGAAGAATTGGTTTATGCCGAAGTAATCTGGAAGAACATTGTGCCATTTCCATTGCGATTTGACTTCGATTCTCGTGAAGGCGTTTATGAGGAATTGAGGCATCCCAAATCACATCTAACGCTGGGGCAATATAAAAACTGTCGTATCCCTGTTTGCGCTCCCTTAACACCATATCACTTCGTCAGCTTTTTACTGCGACATTTTTATCACACTGCTTATTGGCACTATTCTGACGATATTAGGCCTCATAGCTATTGTTTTCTGGAAACAATTTTTACAAGAGAGAGAGAAATATTGCACATTCAGGTTCCATCCTATAGAGAGGAGTGAAGTCTTACCTATATTTTCTTTCTCTATACTTCGCTACGCTCTTACATTACTCTGCCATAGAGGAGCAAATCAGCAGAACTGCCCACTTTATCTTGGGCATGTTTTCAAGCTTCAGTAATAGCGAACTCCCCAAACTATTGGAGAAGGATGAGCGATTGCACCAAGCGCTGGATTTGAGCGTGCCCTGCATCGCACTCGGCTCTCGCCCCATACGCGCAGGGAAGGCCGCAAAGCGCCCCATTGTGGCGTGACGTTCGATGGCCCGCGCCGGTGCGATCTCCAGCACAGAGCGCCACCAAATAGTTGGTAAGGCTTCGGTAAGCCGAATTGACTAAAGACCAACTCCAGATCAAGCCGATTTACCGAGGCCTCAGTATATAGGGGTTACGTAAACGCTTGTTGGCCTGCAAACGGAAACCAGTCCGCCCCACATTTCTTTCACACGCGACTGATGATGCGTCTACCAATATGGAATTACTTCTTCAAATTGTTCGCATCAAGAAAGTCTTCGACCTTGTTAAACACATTGAGAAATAACGGGCTCCCGGAAAACGAAAGCGGGCTGACGGGGCCAATCGTCATAAACGAATACTGGCGGCTGGCAACGTCGAAGGCTGAATGCGGATCACGGAAGAGTTGATACAGATCAAGCGATGTTCCAGATGACCCGACCAATTGGCGCAGTGACTGAAACTCTTGTCCTAAAGCCAAACCGAAACCAAAGAAGAAGATTCGAAGCTGTTGGAGAATTTCCGGATCAAGGCTTGACAACGTTTGACTAATGAAAAGCCATCCCAACCCATATTTGCGCGTTGTCCGCGCGGCGTCTACTAAAACCTTGCGAACATCGCGCGCCGCCTGGTCATCACGTGGCAGCTCGCGTGGCGCAAGACGATGCGCTTCATCAATGACAACTAGTGTGTTGAGACTTTGCTCATCCTTCTCTCTGTAAAAGTATTCAGCAGTCTGTGTAAGTCGATCTAGCAGCCGCTTGATAACGAGGGATTGAATCTGATCGTTCCAGAAAAGATCTCGTGTCTGTTCCTTTGAAAGATCAATGACTAAAATCGGGCGATTCTGTATGCCCTGTCCTTGCGCGTTTGTCCCGATCAGCCAGCTCAATGCTTTGTTTATACTTCTAGCCTCTGTGCGGTCTTCGCGGAAAAGCTCAGTCACTGGTTGCCAGTACTCCTTGAAGAATTCGTCTGGGTCAGCTTCGCGCAAAGCTGTATCGAAGCGACTACGTGAAGCGTCCGTGCGATAGAAAACTTTCTGCACTTTTTCATCGCTGAGTATCTTCCAAGCCGTGTTGAAAGACGCTCGCTGATGAAGCTCATTAAGCTTGGTGTGCGCTTTTTGCAGTTTTTCCATGAGTACCTGGGAGGCGATCTCTCGGTTCTCACCCTTGGGAATGGTTAGCCGCTCGAAAAATGGTGACTCGAAAAGTATTTGGGCAAAAAGTTCCCAAGTGTCCAGAACCAAATTCCTTACCGTCAAAACCACTGATTTCTTGCCAAGTTCCCGCGCCACATCCCCAACAGGTAGCGCAAAGCTCCCGCTTCCCTTATGCCGCTGAATGTCTTTGGAAAACTCTCCTTGCGGATCAATGACCAGCAACGCCATACTTGGGTAGCGCGAATAAGCCAGCAACAGCATCTTCGCGAGTACGGATTTACCTGACCCAGTCTTGCCAAAAATGCCCAAGTGATAAGCCTCCCCTGCGCCTTCCCGCCCTTGTCCAAAGTGTTTGAACCAAAGTGGCAACTTCGGCGTTGAGCCATAAACGTGACCCAGATAGAAAATTTGCTCACGATAAGGTTGTAGGAGGACGTCAAGAACCTCATCGGTTACAAGATGGATCTGTGTGCCAGTAGAAGGCACAGTGCCCAGAATGCTTGGCTCATAACCGCCAGGGCCACCTTTGCGGAAAACTGCGCTGACGACCATCTGCCCTTGATGCGTGTCCTGCCGCTCGCTCACGGCATCAACTCTTCCACGTTGGCGAATCAAACTACGCATTGTTGGGTCTTCATGCCAAATGTTGCGCAACTTTACTTCCGTAATTTGACCAAGTGCATAATGAGACAAGGAGTCTTGCACAAAACGGAAGATTGCTAACTCGCCAACCAGTTTCCGCGTTACCGCAGTGCCGAGAATATCCAGTGTCAGTTGTGAGGTTGAGGAAGGTGAACCAACCACCCCTATCCTTTCAGTTTGGTCTATCAATACGTCCAGATTCTGTTTTTGCTGGGACATTAATTTATCCTCCAATTTCGCTGCGATAGCCATGCATCGCGAAAAAGACTTCGCCTATGTCGCCGTCGTATTTCTCTGAGATTCGCTGCGTGGCGACCTGACGAAAAGCTGGCACTGATCTGGCTAAAGCCTTTACAGTTCGATCAGCCATATAAAGCGGATACGGCTCGAACATTCCCGGTGTAGCGCATTGATGTTTTAGCCCTTGAATCACTGTCGCTAAACGATGGCGATTGGCTGCGATGTCCTGCGCCACCTCAACTCTGAGCGCGGGCAGCCATTCCTGGGGTTTGTAATAGAAGATGTGAATCTGTTTGAGACCGGCCACAATCGCTGTTACAAGTTGCTTAACCTGCTGGCGCATCTGTTCCGGGACTTGGTTTGTATTGAGATGCCATTCTGCCTCTGGCTGCTCCAATGGCTGGGGAGTGGTCAATTCACCTGGCTGCAAAAGAAGTGTTAGCATCCCTCGGTCATCGTGTTCACCGGCCCACTCCATTGCGTTGCCAATTTCGCGGCGCGTCGAATATTTAGGCAGTGCAATATAATTCTTGTCAGAGCGCTGCGACTGAAGCACAGTCAAATAAGCTTGCAGATACTCGGCACAATGGTTCAAAAATTCCTGTGAGCATTTCAGCGATGGCGATTGGGGAGCTTGGTTCAAAGCCTGATTGAAATAGATTACCGGCAGCGTCAGCGTAGCGTCGAGCATAACTAAATCGTGGGGGGCGCGCGTAGCAAGCAGCAACTCGTTGCCGAGCATCACAGCGCGCAGAACGGTCGCCGTGTCGGCGTGATGGACTTCTGCCGAAACAAATGTCGTGTGCCAAGGTTGTTCCCAATGTCTTCTTTCGGAAGGTGGAGTGAGTCCTTCTACTGCAACAGCCGCAGCCGCGGCCAAATCGGTGGTCAATAGTCGTTCGATTGCATATGAACCATCAGTCGCGCAAGTTGTCGGTAGAGGTGGGTAACCAAGCGTGGATTCGCTCAAAATGAATCCGCGATCTGATAGAGCTTGGCGGCGAATGGCGCGTTCCTCCTTAACTTGACGGAAAGTTTCAAGCAGCAAATCACCGACACTCGTAGTCTGTTTGAGAACCTCTTCCACAAGCGCGGCAGGAAGATCAGCAAATGGCGTTTCATCTAGTGCCATAGTCTTTCACCTTTTTTCAGGCCATAGCCTCCACATTTCACGATCCCATGATTTGTAGGCTTGGTCATTCCGGATCCTAGGGAATAACCATCGCTCCTTGAAAAAAAAGGCCAGATCTTCAACTGGTTGATCGAGCCATAACATTTTGCAATGCTCGCCGCGCAGAAACTCTTGCGCATTCTTCGCCAAAGGCGCAACGAAGACTTCGCGCCGGACACCGTGATATGTCCAATCACTCTGAATACCAAGACTGATAAGGCTTTTTCTTACGACCTCACGTTTGTTGCGAAATCCCTTTCCCCAAAGCTCATTCTTGGCGGTTGGTTCAGCATGTGACACTGCGTACTCAGCGATTGCTTGGTAAACACCATTTGAGAAGTGGAACTCCCCAAAGCCTCGGGTATATCCGACACTGTGGAAAAGCAATCGGTCTCGATACTTCAGACGATTGTATATAGAGGAACGGCCAAACGCGGACGAAGTGGCGATCAACGCAAGCCTAGCGTCAAGCTTTTTCTGGCGAATGAGTGATTGTTGCCCGCTATACTTTTTTTTGAAAGCCAATCTGACCTCATTACTGGTTGCAAGCATTGCAACCAGTTTTCCGCAGAGAAGTTTTGAGTAGGGCGGTATCGCTCCTAGCACAAATGCATCCATGACATGATTTAAGTTTTCACGCCGCGCTTGTTTATCCCAACCGATCCATCCGTCGCGCGCGCCGAGATTAAATACCGGGTCGCCTAGGCCGATTACTCCTATTAATTTGTTGTTTTGATCATCGATAACGAGGAAGCGAAGGCGGCGCCCATAACCCGTTGAAATAGGGATACTCCAATGGAGCGTCGCGTAGCGGAAAAGGAGAGCGTTTTCCGTCTCTGGTTGCACTTCGACTAGCCGTGGAGAAATGTATTCAGGTGCGACCTCTGACCCATTAGCCACGTGAGAAAGCAGTTTGGATTCACGTTTCGCCAGGGCCGGTTCTGCGGATTCGATCTGATGTGTCACTGCCTGGGCATGGAGTTTTCTGATTGCTTCCTTATCCAAATTTGAAGGAGGGAGGACCCTATTTCCCTTTATCTGGAACCCTTGATTCGTTAACGATTCAATAATCAATCCTTTGAGAGCCTGTTCTTTCACCTTATAACCTCACTTTGGATGGTTGATTTTGAGGCCGGGCAATTATAACTTTTGGTTATAGAGTTAATGAACTGAAAATTGGCCCCGCTTTTGCAGATTGATGTGAGTATTGTTTGACTCGAAACCTGATTCGGCTCTACTTAGTCGCCCCTGAAAAAGTCGCACCTCAAGCAGCGGCAAAAAGACCTCTGAAAGGTTGCAAGCCTGCCATCGGCATAAAAACAAGCCCTGAGTGCAGCGGAGCGCTCAAAAACATAGAAATTTGCAGGTCGTCTAGCGCTCGCAGTTCCTTCGGAACAAATGAAGCCAGGTCAAGTAAAGGAGTTCCCATTTCTTCAGCGGATTGTGGTGTGCTGTCTGTTTTTTTCCTTCCCGTCATGAAAACTTATTCTGCCGGTGCTCTTCGCCTCAATCACGTTCGGTCGATCGAGTCGCCTGATAACATAGTTTGAATGCTCGATCCAGTGAACAATCTAATGGCCTCTCCGTATTTTCTCAAGGTTAAATCAACAAGCGTGGCGAACGCTGCACACCTCATATGGGCAATTCACCCTTTCCGCTTCAGTGCGACCTTATCCGACAGGAGTGAGATTTCTTCTCTGATTACGTCAACGCCGAGTTCCTCCAGTCCGGGGATGCGCTCGAACGCGTAAGTCTTCATCACCCGTTGCGTGGCGCGATGAGCCTTCAGAGCTGCAAACTCCGGATCGTCGGCCAAGGCGCGGAGCTTGGTCAGGAGTTCCGCTTTGCGCTGGTTTTGAGCTTCGCCGACTTGCTGGCGCTTTTCCTCGGCTTTTACCTTCAGCGCTTCCTCGATTGCGTCATAATCCTCCTCAAACTCCTCATACCAAGGCTCTGTCATCGTCCAGCGCAGCGGCCAGGAGTCGCCCAGGCGCGCAGTTAAAACGAACACGGCGGCTTGTCCTATGTATTGCTCATAACGGCGCAGCTCAGGGGCGAGGTCTCGAACGTCGAGCATTGCCGGTTCGATGTCGCTCTTGCCTATGCGGAATTTCTGCGCCTCCGCTTCCATTGCAGCGTCCGGGTCTTCAATGAGGAAAGTCTTTTGACCAAAGGGGAATTGCTCGATCAGAATGGGCATGGGCTTGCTACTGGCGCAAACGTCTATCGTAGCTAGATATTCAGCGAGCGACCCCTCAAAAGTTAAGTCGCTCTTTGGCGATTGGCTGACGGCGACGGGTACCAGCCCTCTCTCGCCGTCAAGGATCATCTTTTGCAACTCATCAAGCGTCATAATTGATTCCCTGTTAGTTGAGCCTCTGGCGCGTAATCTGAGAAGTAGTCCCAGAAGCCATCGGCGTTGTTGTCGGTAGAGATCAAAACTTCAAAGTCATCTGGTTGAGCCAAGGCCGCTCGCTCTCCGGGCGCTGAGTTCCGATGGCTTCGATTGGCGCGGAGTTGGTGATATTGCAGATCATTGCGCTCAGTACTTACGAGGCTTGAAAGGCGACATCAGGATATTGCCGATGATCTCCAAAACGGGCAGCACTTTCAGAATGAATTTTACAACGAATAACACGAGGGCATATTTCCAGTTCATATAAAGCAGTGCGAGGAAGATCGCCCATTGCGCCCAAAGAAAGGCAACTACCCATCCAGGCAACATTGGCTGATCGGGCGGCAAAGTCCCTTGCTGTTTCGCTTGCATCAATCTGAGGTCAAGGGTGGTAATCGAAGCGGCGATAAAACAAGCAACGGTAAGGCCGATAATTGGGGGAGTCCATTGCATAAGTTGTATCTCCTGTTTTAGCAGTCGCACTGCTGAATAATTGGCTGTAACTGCTAGGGTTAGTGGTGCAGAGTATTTCAGCAGGCGCTCTGCTGAGGGCAATGCTCAACGATCATATCACATCTCGCCGAATCGGCGCGCGTGGCGCGCGGCGCAGACGATTATGATTTTGGCAGATAGTTGGCACGAATAACTTGACTCTTGATTCCCGCCTATGCGTGATTTGTATCGCCTGGCTTTTTGCGTTTAAACGGCCTACAAGCGCCGTCTGACCGTATGAGGCTTCCCCCTTCGTCACGCCTGAAACGCACAAGGAAGCCAGCAAAGCGCCAAGATGCGGCCTATGTCTCACGCAGCCCCGGCAGGCGCCATGACAGGCCGCGCAAGCTGTCCAGCGATTCGTTGAAGAACTGTTGCCGTCGCCGGTCGTTCCGTTCGCGCATCGCCGCGAACATCTCCCGCTGCCGTCGCCGATGTTTGAGCTTCAAGGCTTCGGGTTGTCTGCGCCGTCTGTCCACATCTGCTGTCCTGTCGAGCCGCGCCTTCAGAACCGGTACGACTTTCAACTGATCCTTAAGCGGATAGCTTTTGAAAATCGAAGCGTAAAACGGCCCGTCCTCGTGGTCTTCGTAAAACTCTACGAGCTCTTCAAAGATCATTGGTTTTCTCCTTTTCTATTTGTTGTGAACATGCGCGCGGTGCAGATGTGACGCCGCAAATTATTCGGCCAAATTATTTGCATCGCCGTCGCCATAGATGCGTTCGAGCGTCCGGCCCATCTCGCTTTCCTGGCCGCACTCCGAACAAGGCGCGCAATAATAGTTTACGATGTAGGCTATTGCGTCATCATAGGGCATCGTCTCATACGCCATCTGATCGAACGGCGGCGGAGACGTCCCGCAAGCGGCGCATTTTCGTTCTTGATTGGCCGTCTCGCGCCGCGCCTTTTCCAACTCAGTTATTCGACGTTTGATGCTGGACATATCAACTCATCCTCCCGATTTGCTTAGTCTCCCTGATAAGGCCGTCTTCGAGCGCCCTCAATCGCTGTTCGACTTCAATGATTTCGCGCCCCCTCAGTGCCATTTCGAGCACAGTCTTTGCCGCAGAAACGCGTGCGAAGGCATTGACGCTTTTATCGCCCATTACCTCGGTCAACACCTTGACGGCTTCGACGCTCGCCGCTTGCAGGCTTGTTAATACGTCCTCCAAAAGCCTGCCACGTGCGGCCCCGTACGCTTCGGAGAATGCAGGATCGTTGAGCCACCGAAATATGGTCTTCTCACTCACGCCGGCTTTGGTAGCTGCCGATGAAATCGTCGGCTCTTCCAACAACGCGGTCATGGCTCGAACCTGGCGAGCGCTCAACCCTGGCTTTTTCCTGTCATTTTCTAACATTTCTGGACATCGAATAGTTCGCGCGAACTATTTAGTGGTTAGTTTTCCATACTGGATACTACAAACACGATAGTAACACAGCTTGCGTTGGCGATTGTTCGATCACGCCCGAGATGGCTCCCTTTGCGTTTAAACGGCCTGTATTGGTTTGAAGGATAGCATACCTCGGTCCCGGTCCGGAGCGTGGCAGGAAAGCTGGGAAGCGCCAGAAAGCGGGCCATTGTCCGGAAGCTCTCCACCTAGGTTGCAGGTGGAGAGCTTGTTGATCTAATCGCTGCCGGGACTCGGGGCATTTTGCGACAGCCCTGCGGCGTTTCGCCAGTATCGAGCATCTCGACCAGCGCGGCGACGGCCTGGAGCGGCGTCGATGTGGTAGCGCTCACCGACTTAAGCGCCCGCTTGCGGTTGTGGCCCGAACCTTTGATGTCGACGCTGGCCGTCCAGAATCGGCCATCTAACAAGGGACAAGCGAGATCTGCCGGCGCGAGATTTCGGCGAAGATTTGAATTGAGCGCCGATTCGATTTGCGCCGCCGCCTCGCCATCGGTGCGGATCTTGCGCCACTTCGTGGTGATCGTATCGCCCCTCTTGTCAACGCTCGCCACCTACTGCCCGAAGGTACTCATACAAGCCCTTAAGCGTTGGGGGTTCTGCGTCGGAGCAATACTCGTCCACCATGTCATCCCAGAGTAGATCGCCGACTCTGGATTCGTACAGACTGATGAGATCAGATTTCGACGGCTTATAACGGGAGCCCCATCGAATCTCGTAGGCGGCCGAAAAGCGTCGAAAGCGGTAGGAGTTTCGCGCCCGTTGGGCGATGACGCAGTAGCAGGTACGACCGACTCGACGAGTGTACTGCTCGCCATACCTCTCTTCGATTTTTTCCTCGAAAACGATCCCTTTGTCGCTCCTGCATTCGTCGCAGTAATGGATGAGTAGGTCGCACTCCTGCCACTCGCCATCCTCGAAAATCCACCGATGACCGCGCAGATAGTGCTCCCAGGTATCGATCACTTGGTCAGCCGTGACCATAAATCCCTTACTCGACACTGGCCGCGCCTTCCGCGCCAGCGTAAACATCTCATCCCACAGCCGCGGCGGGATGCCGGCTTTAATAAGTTCGTCGGCCCAGATCGCGGCGGTGGCCTTCAGAGCCTCAAGCTCCAGCGGTGATTGACCGCCCAAATTCCGCGCCTTAAGGATCAACGCCCCCGCACGCCGCACATCGGTGTCAGTGTCCGATCGGCGTGCCGGGGCCAAAGATCCATTCGCCGGATTCAGTGTAGTTTTGTTCCTGTGATTTATATTTGGATTTGCCATTGCTCTTTGCTCCTTGTGTTGGGATTTCATTGCTGGCGTACCATTCCGTCGCCCACTTAACGCTTTCGCTGTTGTACCCGCGGCTGAGCCATTCGAGATAGCAGGCTTTTAGCCGGTCGAGGTCGAAGTCGTCGCCGACTTTCTGGATGATCTCAGGCCACAGCGCCTTTTTCGGATATCGGTTGTCTCGCAATTGGCGCACAGCCTCGACGGCTGGGTGTTTGGGGCTGGCTGACACCTTACTCTTTCTCCCTGACGCTGATTTGGGTGTGTTTGCCGAGACAGGTTGATCAGCTGAAGAATCAAAAACCCGAGTGGGTTTCGAGCGCGGCGCGTCAGCGCCCCTCTCTGGTGTAATCTCTGCGTAGTCTCTGTTCCTTAATAGCTTGTCGGTTTTCCGCAAGCTTGCTTGCTGGTTTGTCGCAAGCTTGTTTGCGGGATTTCCGCAAGCTAGTCTGCTGGATTTCCGCAAACTGGCTTGCTGGATTTCCGCTATCTGCGCCGAGCGCCGCCGCCAGTTTTTCGGCGTCGATTCGGAAATGGACAGTTGCCGGAACGCCCCTCAGTTTTTCGGACCAAAATCCGGTTTCGCGGAGCCGGCTTCGGCGTCGTCGGTTCTCTTGCTCCAATAGACGGCCTGCGAGAGCATCAGCGCGCCTGTAACGCTGCCTGTAATCATCACGAAGACGCGGTAAAAGGCGATCGGGCGATCAAGCAGGTCTCCCAGATCAGACGTCCTGGGTTCATCTGTTTGTGGCTGGAAAAATTCAGCGGATTGTGGGACACTCATCGCGTCGTTTAACTTTTATTCGCTAGGGGCCAGGTTTCCGTGACAAGCAGCCTGGCCTTTGGCACGTTAGGAGTTAACGGCTGCGACGAGAGTGAGAACTCTGATTGCTGTCACTGATCTCACTCTCGTCGTCCGCAGATGTTTTGCAGGTCCTACCGCCCGACTCAAGCCAATCAATGAGATGTTGACCTGAGTGCAGCACGCGCCGCCCTACGCGGTAGGCTTTCAGATGGCCGCTGTCATAGGCGCGAATCAAGGTGATTACCGAACACCCTACGGCGCGCGCGCCCTCTGCGCGGTCATAATTTCGCTGCGGCTCCAGCAGCGGACGCGCAACGTTCTTTTTCGTGGTTGAATAGTTCGCACGAACTATTGTGGATTTCCTTTTCCGATCTGCCATAATAGGCATAGCAAAAAAACCTCCTGGCAGTTCTGCTAGGAGCAAAACCGCCTGTTATTTAGGGTGGTGTTTCGGGTGATCGCGGTCTGGTCGTCAAACTTCTCCGCGATCACTCGTTTTATCTTGGACGCTCGCAATATAGCATAGATCGCGCGCCCGCCTACGAGATGACCCCGCCCCCCTGACGTCCCTCTTGACATACTGCAATGTATAGGTCCCGAAAGCGTTCATCGCTTCAGCCGTCCGGCGAACTAAGAGATTGGGTTTTATGCTCGCGCTGGTCGACGCGAGTAAGCGAGCTGGACTTTTGTCAATTGATTAACTCTGTTCTTTCAGGCTCCGTCTCAATCGAAAGCCATTCATCGAGAGCTTCAGCGGCTCGCCTTGCGGTCTCATCCGTCGGATTGATATAGCGCGCAAACGTGGTCTGCTGCGTGTGGCCGGTGATCTTCATCGCCTCTTGAGTGTGTAAGGCTTTCGTCTCGATAAGTCTCGTGGTCGCCACGTGTCGCAGATCGTGAAAGCGCAGGTCTGTGATCTCTGCCTCCTCGCACGCCGACGCGAACGCGCGCTTGATGTCGGACTTGATGCCGAAGACTAGGCCCGAGGAATCACGGGGTGAGACGGCCCATAAGCGTTCCAGTTCAACACGCAGTCTGGCCGTCATTCCCACGGTACGCGGCTGCTCGGTCTTCGTGGTCGTCGCGCGCAGCCGTATCAATCCGTTCGTAAGATCGACGTCGAGCCATTTCAGTTTCAAAAGTTCGCCCTTGCGCAAGCCGGTGTCGAGCGCGGCAATGAGGATCGGGCGAATGTGAGCGCGGCCTTTGGTTTCACACGAGGCGAGCAGTTTCGCCTCATCCTCGCGCGTCAGTATTCGGGTACGCTTGCGCTCCGACGCCATGCTGATGAGCGGCTCGCCAAGTTCGAATGGGTTGCGAACAAGCCAGCCCTTACGCATGGCGAAGTTCAGCACGGCCCGAAGTAATTGAAGCTCGCGGTTGACCGTGGCGATCTTGAGCTTGCTATCAATTCCCTTCTGGGCGTCGCGCTTGTTCGGATCGCGCAGCCGCTTGAGCTTGTATTTCAATATGTCGCCGTGAGTGATGGCGACGGCGCGCCTGGCCCCGAAGTGGACGACGAGAGTCTTCAGCCGGCGCTTTTGGCCCTGATAGGATCGGAGCCCGGCGACGCGGACGCGCCCGCCGTCTTCATCCTCTTCGTAAACCGGCTCGATGAGTTTCTCCGTCTCGTAGATGTCGGCCAACTTGGCGAAGGTGAGCTTGTCGCCATCGATGATGGTTGATCCGTGCTGGTCTAAATCGCGCAGCAGTTTCTTGAGCAGGATATTGCCTTCGGTCTTGTTGCCGACCTGGCGCCGAATGTTGCGGGTCCGGCCCAGTTCGTCTTTGTACTTAAGCCTGGCCGTCCAGGTCTTCCGCTTCTTGTCATAGTAGACGTATCCGGTTCGTTGTTTCGGCATGATGTGCGGTCTCCAGAAGGTGAACAAAGCGCCGTGACATGGCGCGTAAGTGTCCCTGAAAGTGTCCCTGTGGGGTTTGAGAGGTTGGAGTGTACGGCTAAGTTATTGATTTGAAATATGGCGGCGTCCGGACTCGAACCGGAGACCTAGGGGTTATGAATCCCTCGCTCTAACCATCTGAGCTACGCCGCCGATAATGTCTCTGGCCTTCAATACCACTCTTCTTCGGGCCCGCCCGAAAGAAGGCCGTCAATTTAGCACAGGCATATGTTTCAAACAAACGCGGCGAACACTTCGTTCGCCAGCACCGCGCCGGCGCGCGAAATCTTCAGTCTGTTTTCGCCCAGCTCGACCAGCCCGGCTTCGCGCAAGCGCTCGATTTCGTCGCGATAGCGTTCCAGCGCGTTCACGCCGAAGCGCCGCAAGTGTTCATCCAAATCGACGCCGTCTTTCAACCGCAGTCGCAAAAACAGATTCTCGCTCTGCCGGTCGTCATCACTGAGATCGATCCGCTCAACGAGCGGCGATTGGCCGCTTTCGACCTTCGCAAGATATTCATGGATGTTGCGAGTGTTCGACCATCGCGCCCGGCCGTTGTAGCCGGCGGCTGAAACTCCGAAGGCCCAGTAGGGCGCGCCAGTCCAGTATTTCAGGTTGTGGCGAGACTCGGAGCCTGGCCGCGCCCAGTTGGAGATCTCGTAATGCTCGAAGCCCCGTGGCTCGGCCTCGTCCGTCAGCGCGAAATACATCGCGACCGTCAGATCGTCGTCAACCGCGCGCAGTTCGCCGCGGTTGATCCGATGCAGCAGCGGCGCGTCCTTGTAAAGCTCGAGCAGATAGACCGAGAGATGATCGGGCGCGAGCGTGAAAGCCTCTTCGAGATTGCGCCGCCACGTCTCCATCTTCTGTTCCGGCAGTCCGGCGATCAGGTCGATGCTGACGTTCGCAAAGCCCGCGTCGCGCGCCGTCCGAACCGCCTCGCGCGCTTCTTCGGCCGAATGCGTCCGGCCGATCATCCGCAGTTCGCCGTCGTCGAAGGATTGAACGCCGAAGCTCAAACGGTTGACGCCCGCCGAACGCAATTCTTCGAGATAATTCTGAGAAATTGATCCCGGATTCGCCTCCGCCGTAATTTCGGAATCGGGCGCGACGTCGAACTCGCGGCGACAGGCCTCGATCAGGCTTGAAATCTGCCCGACGGTCAAAGTCGTCGGAGTCCCTCCGCCGAAATAGATCGTGTCCACTTGCCGCATCATGGGATCGCTTGAAACATCGGCGCGCCCGATCTCCTCGCGCACGGCCGCCGTATAGCGCCGCGCCAGTTCCGATTCGTATCCGCCGGTTGCAAAATTGCAATAATGACAGCGCGTCGCGCAGAAGGGGATGTGAATATAAATTCCCGCAAGCATGCTCCGCACAGTATAACATCCAGACCTTCATCCCATTGGCGCCTACGGACATATCTTTTACTGCCGAACTGACGCGTGGACTATCTGTCCACAAAATCAGCGACTACAACATTCGATGGAGTTTCACTCCCGCGAGGACTATAATTCCGCAGGCCTTCAGTTTACATAACGTATCCACTTGAAAGTTTTCGACACAGGGCTTGGGAGATTTATGCAAGGCCTGCTTCTAGTCTTCATTATTCTCTTGGCGGTCGTCTTTCTGGCGGCGCTGGTTTACTCTTTCAAGGTCTTCACCCGGTTGCGGACCGCGCTGCGCCAAGCCGACCTTAAGATCACAGTTTACCCTTTCGCAACCATCAGCCTGATCGCCGGATTCGTCGCCGGGCTGGCGATCTTCTTGTTCTCCGGCTCGCTGACGGCGGCGATCATGACGACGGCGGTCGTAACGGCGGCGCCCTCGATCTATGCGCTCGACAAACGCCGGCGCCGCTTCGGCGCCCTCCTGTCGCAGTTGCCCGATGCTCTGGAGTTGATGATCCGCTCGTTGCAGGCCGGACACAGTTTCGTCTCGGCTTTGCAGGTGGTCGCGACGGAGGCGCCCGAACCGATCGCGCGCGAGTTCGGCAAGGCGTACGAAGAGCAGAGCCTGGGACTGAACATGAAATCGGCGCTTGAGAATCTGGTCGAGCGCGTGCCGATTCTCGACATCAGACTCTGCGTGACGGCGGCGCTGATCCATCGCGAGATCGGCGGCAATCTTTCCGAAGCGCTGCGGAATGTCTGCCACACGATCCGCGAAAGGTCCCGCATCCGAGGCGCGATTCGGGTCAAATCGGCGCAAGCGAGGTGGCCGGGCTATGTCGCCAGCGCCTCGCCGTTCTTCCTCTTCTACTCGATCAACCTCGTCAATCCGTCTTATATGAAGACGTTTTATAATCACAAGCATGGCGTTTATGCGCTCGGCGTGGGCGTGGTCATGCAGGTCGTCGGATGGTTGATTACCCGCGAGGTCGTCAACATTCAAGAATCCCCGTCGTTCTTCTTCCCGCGTCGGGTCTCGAACCGGAAGAGGCGGATCAGCCGCGCGCTGCCGGACGCGCTGGACCTGATGGTCGTGTGCGTCGAGGCGGGGTTGGATTTGAACGCCGCGCTGCAACGCGTCGAACGCGAGATGGAGGTCGTCGAGGCCGAGTTGTCGGAGGAGTTGGCCGTCGCCAACCGCGAGATTCGCGCGGGCAAGCCCCGCGACCAGGCGCTGCGCGACCTGGGCGCCCGCGCCGGCGTGGACGACGTTATATCACTCGCGGCGACGCTGGCGCACACGGAACGCCTCGGGACTTCGATCCCCTGTTCTCTGCGCATCTTCGCCGATTCGATGCGCAAGAGGCGCCGCCAGCGCGCCGAAAAGCTAGTGGCCAAGGCCACAATCAAGTTGATTTTTCCGCTGTTGCTCTGTATTTTCCCCGCGCTCCTGATCGTGCTTATGGGGCCTGCGATCGCCGAAATATCGGATCTGTTCAGATCCACAGGCCGCTAAGCCGATTCACAAAACAGCCGGCGAGATAATCGAAAAACCTTGTAGCAAGATTTGGGGAAATTACTATACGATGTGGACTTTGTCCGCGCCGTTTCTGCAAGTGGAGATGGAGAGACCCGACCTGACGATAAACTGGATCATTATCGGCGCTCTTTTGGCCATCGCCCTGGTCCTGAGCGTCGCCGTGGCGCGTCGCCGCCTGCGCGAACGCGACGACGACTGGGATGGCTGAAATAGGCGGCTTTTGCCAGTTGTTTTTATGGGCTAAAATGCGCATTCTGCGGAATGGCGGCTATCACGAGAAATATAATGCCCGAATTCGCCAAGGAAAAAGAGATCTTCTTCGAACATCTCAGGCGCGCCGGATTCAAAAAGACGACACAGCGCGAGTTGATACTCGAAGTCTTTCTCAAAACCGAAGGTCATCTCAGCGCCGAAGACCTTTACAACATCGTCAAAGTCGAGGACCCGACCGTGGGCTTCACGACCGTTTACCGCACGCTCAAACTCCTGGCCGAATGCGGGCTGGCGCGCGAGGAGCGTCTGAGCGACACCCACACGCGTTACGAGCATCTTTACAACCACCAGCACCACGACCACCTGATCTGCACCGAATGCGGCCAGCCTGCGCATCTGGGGCGTTTGCTCGGACTGCCAGGCGCAATCCAGGGTGGCCAGGCGCTGAGATCTGAAACCGTGAACCGGCGAAACTCACGACGGAGTCTTCAGGTCCTGGCCGTCTGCTGGGCCACTCTCCTTTTCGCCGGCTGCCCGGGCCAAAGCCCGAAAGATGAAAGAGTCGATCGGCGCCAGGAGAAGATCGGCGCCGAAGATTTCATGCCGGAGCGGGTGAGGGTCATTTACGTCCGCAGTTGCGCGTCGTGCCACGGCCCGGACGGTCATGGGGTCGCCGCCGTCGCTCCTGATCTTTATCGCGCCAGATATCGCCCCCGCGAAGAGTGGGAGAAATATTTGCGCAATTCAGCGGACGCCCATCCCGTCGCTCATCCGCCGCCGTTGTGGCTCAATGAAGAGGAGACGAAGACCATAGCGGAATACCTTGAATCGGCGACCCGGCAAAATCAATAGCGATGAACGCATCGATACAGTACCGCGCGTCAGCAAGCGGCTCCGGCACAGCGCCGCGCGCGTCAGCAAGCGGCTCCGGCGCAGTACCGCGCGCGTCAGCAAGCGGCAGGCGAAATCAATGAACGCAGAACTTGAAAAACTCGTCGAACAGATCACCGATCAGATAGTCGAGCGGCTCAAATCCGAGCGCGGCCACGATTCGAACGGCGTCGATTGCGCCGAATGCAGCCCGCACACACTTGC
>WNGE01006008.1_pt1 | contig 19577 bp, 22 predicted proteins | sample 5400651 | NCBI WGS metagenome assembly WNGE01 (sample SAMN13153370, study PRJNA577476) | soil metagenome | isolation source: 60 cm soil or saprolite under grassland replicate 2 | place: USA:California | collected 2016-06-15
CACCAACCTGCGCCTCGAATTGGACAAGGTGCCGCTCTGGCGTGGAGATGCGGTCAGCGTCAAGCAACTTGCCGAAGACTTCGCGCAGTACCTCTACCTGCCGCGCCTTCGTGACACGGATGTGTTGCTGGCGGCCGTGCGCGATGGGGTCGCAGCGCTCACCTGGGAACGCGAAACCTTTGCCTACGCCGATAGCTATGACGCCACACGTCAACGCTATCTCGGTCTCAAGACCGGCCAGCAGATCATGTCCTCACTCGATGGGTTGCTGGTCAAGCCGGAAGTCGCCGTAACGCAGGTTGCAGCAGACATGGCATCCGCAGTACAGCCGACTATCAGTAGCAGCACCTCTGGTCACACCGGTACGTCGAGCGCCGGCCAGCGCCAGCCCATGACCGATGGCGGTATCGCCGTGTCCGAACCCACACAGACTCCGGCCGCGTCTACACGACCACAGCCACAACGCTTCTACGGCTCCGTCACGCTCGATGCGACGCGTGCTGTACGGGATGCCACTGCCGTGATCGAGGAGGTTGCGCAGCACCTGAGTGGTCTGCTTGGCGTCAGGGTCGAGATCACGATGGAGATCCACGCCGAACTGCCCGAGGGAGTCTCTGAGCATATCGTGCGTACGGTCACTGAGAACTGCCGCACGCTGAAGTTTACAAACTACGGCTTTGAGGAGCGGTGAAAATTATTGTCTCGCTATGCAGTAAGTTCAATATGGAAGCATTTAGCACAGAGTATCGTCTGGTTACATATCGTGTATTGTCGGATGGTGCTGAAGAGAGGATTGACCCTGTGAGCAACCCTGTTATCGTAGCGATCGTTTCAGCTATACTTGGCTTTCTTTTTGGCAATATTAGCGGTTGGATTGCTGCGAAAAGAGATAGAAGAAAACTTATGCAGGAGAGGTATACACAACAATATATCACTGAAGGAATTGATCCCCTTTTGAGTTATTTTGTGCATAAAGAACGGGAGTTAAAGACTGCAAGCTATGGAGACTATATGGGACTTCCAGAAGCTAATCCTTTTCCTACTCACGCTGAGGCTGCAATGAGAAGGCTCTGTGGTGATCGTTGCCTTGCTAAGGCAATTTCGGGTATCAATTATGAATATGGCCACCTTATGGATATTGTCAGCCTGATGGGGCTAGACACGGATGCGTCTGAGTACCCACTCAGCGAAACGATCAGCTATATCGAATCATTGAATGATGTACTCTTACGAGCACGCAAAGACCTTGAAGAGAAGATAGCAAAAATCGGCTGGCGGAAGAATCTGCTTGACACAACCAAAACCTGTGAAATACTCAACGAGATCGAAGAATATGAGCCTCAGCTACTATCGTTTATGCGGCAGCTCATGCGTGAGAAAAATCGTGGAACATCCTCGGAAACATAAGGGTGCTTTTATAGCAATATTCCACATATAAGGATGAACATCCGGTTCGGCTCAGGAAGGAACAGCAGGGCATGAAGACATTTGAAGAGCTGAAGGCGGTGTTGACGCAGGAGCTTCTCGAGCTGGAGAGGCTTGCAGGGATCTGGCCGAGCACCATCGAACAGCGTCATGTGAAAGAGCAGGAGATCGGGCGACACTGCTATGAGGCCGAAGAAGACCTGAGTCCGCTGGAACTCAACACGCTGAAAAGAGTGCTTGGCATCAATGACACCAGATGGCGAGCATACAAGGCAAAATTTATTGAGGGGAGTTCCCCTGAAGATCTGGTGTAGAAGCTTTCAGCCACGATGGAGCGTAACCTGTATTGGTGGGTCACAGTCCGCCGACGAGCTGGGCAGTGTGACGTACCTGGTGTGTCTCAAAACACGCAGCGGCTCTCTATCCATTCGGTCTACGTGCTGCGCTCCCTCATGTCCTCTTCGTTGTAGAGAGCAGACGAGCCACACAGAAAGGAGTGGATATGAACAAGAAGCAGCTATCAGGAAGGCGCAAAGCACCGCCAGGAAAGAAGCGAACGACCACCTCTCGGAGCAGCCGTCGCCTTACTCGTGACGACATGGCAACACTCGCGCAACTGGATCATCTCTTGGAGTTGCAACGTCGGCGCGAGCAGCTCGCGGCGAGTATCCCGCCCGGCATCGAGACAACACAGGAAATGCTCGAGAACGGCACGGTTCTCTATCATTTTTCGCATGAGGACGTCGGGAAATTGGGCTTTCTTCGCATTGCGCCTGTGCCCTATATGGTTCCCCCTGGGATGACGCATGTGAGCGCGGAGATGGAGCCATCCGACCCGGACACGGATGAGCAGTGGAACCAGAGATATACCCTATTCAAGGAGATGGTCACGCTCTGTGTCTCCGCGCTACCATCCTCGCACACGGTCTCATCGCCGCTCCCCTCAATGGAAGAAGCCCGCGCCCAACGTCGGCTCTACCTGCGCTTTCTCGACTGCGAACACAGTATCGCTATGTTCGGGTTGGCGAAGGGGTTATCTGAGCCGGAATACCAGCAACTCCGCGCCGCTATCGAGACAGCCTTGATGACTGCCAGCCCGATGGACCGCATTGGCATCGGGCAGCGCTGGCAAGAGCTCCAGATGTATTGGAAAGACTTGCAAGCCCGGCCCGAGCTATAATGGTGGCATCAGGTGCTGTGATGGCCTCGTCATCGCCACCGTCGGCGACCTGGTCGCCAAACGTGACACCAGATCGCATGTCACGTTTGTGCTCGCGAATGCACCTGTGACATTCCTCTCCTGCCCTGGAGGACGAGGGGTGTTGCTAGCGAGAGGAATATGCTACTCCATCGCGGAGTAAAGAGGAACGTTGTTGGAGAAAAGGACAGTGGCAAAGCATACGCAACAGTCAGCCATCCTCCAGGAACTGGTCGAGCACCACCAGCTCGTGCAGGGCGATCCATGCCTCACCTGTGCCTGTGAGTTATACCGCACGACCATGTACCAGTGGCCCAGACCAACTCAACACAGGGGATACGTATTTTTGCACTGACCTCTTGCGGAAAAGGCAGAATTACTCAGGCTCCTCATCCTGGCTGGTAGGCGGCGCTTTCAGCCTGCCAGCTACGATGGAGAGGAGTTCAGCAGCTAGTGCCAGGGCCGCACCTTCGGTCAGAGAAACAGCCACTTTGAACGATGGGGAAAGGATGTCTTGATCGGCAGGTCCGGTTGGGGTGCCATGCCGCAATTGGAGGAAGATACGGGTCGAGTCGCTGTAGACCAGCACTTTGTCTCCATTTTCCAGGCGAAAGGTCACACAGCGCATACCCGCTGGCGTACTCATCAGTCAATCCTTTCTTGTACAGAGAAACGGCTCTGGCCCAGTGCCGTTTGCCATGCACAGACGCAATTGCTGAATCTGTTGCTAGTTATGGGTACGCTCTCGGCCCGCCCGTTCCTTCGTCTAACAGGATGGTTCCCTCTTAGGGTACTGGACTTTGAGCCTGTTTTCAAGGTTTTACCCGCAAGAGGTCAGTGCAAAAATACGTACCCCCTGTGTTGGGTCAGTATGCCAGTGGCCCTGGCCGGTCTGCGTGCGCTGTTACCCACCTCAAGGTTACCACGAATGGAGCGCCCAGGTTGATACTCTCTATCCGAGAAAACGCTCCTCCTAGCGCATCAACCTGCTGCTGTGACGGCTGGCCAGCTCACCTATCGCCGCCAGGCCTGCGAGTGTGACGTGTAAAGATGCAAATGGAAGCAAGATTTATGAGTCAAACGACAATAGCATCAGGCTGCACAACATGACTGTAGCATCGTCTTGCGCAGCAGAACACCCCGGTCGGAAAAAGGCTGTAGAATCGCCTTGTAGGGCGGGTATTTTCCCTATTGGGAAGAGAACACCTTCATAGGTCGCTCTCACCTGCCGGTTCGCGTATAAGATCGTTGAACAGGGGGTGCCCCAACTGCGCCAGCGCCCAGTCCAACCAGGTGCCCTCCTGTGCGTACCAGTCCGCTAAGATCTGCGTGTCGGTACCTGACCCGCCTGCCCGTGGAACGATGATCGTCTCCCTGAATCGATGGCCAGGAATCGGGCAACGTAATGCGATACCCCCGCTCTGCTCCACGCGCTCAACAAGCGCATCTGGTGGAGCATAACCAACCCATGAGAGTCCTGGAGAGAGAATAACTCCAGCCAGATTCGGGAATGCTGTGAACGCCTGCTGAAGGAAATCCGTGAGGAACTCGAGGGCTTGGGCCAATGTCATCCCCTGGGACCGGAACATTTCCCAGAGCCCGGCGGATTCATCCAGCCGTACCCATACGGGCATAGCACTCCCTTCGGCCTGCCTGTTTTTGTCTTGCAAGAGGGCGATCAGCCGATCCAGAATAGGCGCCTCAACCGGATCACCCTCTACTCCCCAAGGCTCACCAACCGTTGCTTCTGTGGGACGAAAAACTGTTACGAGTACCTCTCCTGGGCCTGGGACCTGCCTGCTGAGACCATCCTGGGCAGTAGTGTGTGCCGCTTCTCCCAGATCTCGCAGCCATTGTGCCAGACCGTCAGCATGCTGCGGCGAAGCACTCTTCAGGGAACCAGAAATTCGTACATCGTACTGCCATTCCAGCAGGTGCAATTGCCACGATAAACGTTCAAAGAATGCGAGCGCCTTCCGCTCTTGAACGGACATACGCATTGAGGTGGTTTCCACGAGCAGCTGAGCAGAGCCGTTGGTGAGGCTGACGTCAGCGGATCGACCGTTGCCAAGTGCCGGTTCAAAGAGAATATTCCACCCTGCTCTCAGGCCGAGACCGGCTACTTCAAGTTGGAGCAACGCGCTCGCCCAATTAATCGGTTCCAGGTTCCGGCGCAGCGTCTTCAGCACCCGTCCCAGCCTGTTCTGCGACCGATTCAGGTTGAAGAAGTGTATGTGAGCCGCCAACCGGATCAGGTTCGCGTATACCCAGGGGACGTCATTCGCCGGCCAGAGGCCGAGGGAAAGGATGGGATGCATGTCTGGCGAGACATGTCCTTCCAGTCAGACCAACCCATACGTCGCTGGCCGCCCAGCACCTCGGCCATCCTTTTATGTCGCGCCAGTGTCTCGTCTTCTGGAGATTCTGGCTCAGAATGTTCAGCGTCTGCGTTCATCGCCATTGCTCGTTCCCTCCTTCATCCCAGCTTCGCCATGGCCAGGCTGTCAATTCCTGTTCGCCGCGCGGTGTGTTGCTCGCGCATCTGCGCCATCGCTCTGGAAGCCTCACTCTTGACCGTGCCCACCGGCTTGTTCATCTCCTCGGCGATCTGCCGGTAGGTGATCTTCTCCGGGTCGGTCGCAGCCCCTGAAAGGTGCTTACGCTCCACAATCGCCCGCTGGGTTGGCGAAAGACCCCTGAGCAGATACTGCACCTCTCTATGGGCCTCAATTGAGGCGCTCATAAAGCCAAAGTAAGGCTTTTCTTCACGGAAAGAATGCATTCGCTTTCGCTCACTCAATTGTACAGATTCCGCCCATGAAATTGGAATGAATTAAGTGATTTACACTTTCCGCCAGGATAAAGTTTGCATGTACACCGATTTCAAAAGAACACCCAGCTTATCAACGGATGAAAGACGAGGTCAGCTCATACTGATTTGCAGTGGGCTACCGAAAACAAACTGATACGCCTGTCCTGCCGCTTCAGAAACCTGTGCCCAGTCAGGGAGATGTAGGACATCTGCTTCGAACACCTCCCGTGCTTCTGCGGGCAGCTCGAAATCTGGTCGGCAGAGTTTGACGATGATATAGCTCGCCACGAAAGTCTCAATGAATAAGCCCGTCACTATTGCCACCGCCCGGCCCACATAGATGGGTCCGTTACTCTGCCAGAGACCGATATTATTATACAGTGGCCGCCCGTGTGAATACTTACTGAGCTTTTGATACAGCTGTCGCACCCAGCCTCCTGGATACGCCAGACCGCGATGGGCTTGGTCTACGAATCCAAAGTGCACCGTACGATAGAGATGATCATGGAGCTGCTTCGTCTCCAAAGCGCCATGCAAGCCTGTAGCAGCCGCACTGAATTTCACCTCGTCATTTCCATCTAACCAACTCTGTAAAACGTTTCCTTGTGCCGTGAGTTGACAATAGGCGCCGACACTCACCGAATCAAGAATGATCCGTAGGGAGTCGATCGCCTGGCGGTAAAATCCCACGAGCATGTTGTAGAGAGATGCGTCTGGTTCGTTGATAACTTCGATCATTGCGAGCCCAACGGGATCAGGGTGCTCGCTATCTCCCACGCATTTCGGCCACGTACCGGCTAGTTGATTCAGAATGTCAAATAGTGTTCCGTGTCGGTTCGAGGTGCGCACAGCCACTTCGTCGGGCAACACCGTGAGGTGGAGCCAAGTATCCTCCGGAATCAAGTCTGATGGTGTTGGCTCCGGTGTGCCCGAAGATAAGGCATAATCCTCCTCCTCCAACACGGTGCGGATGGCACGAAAATCATCCAAGGGCATATGCTTCGACATTACTACGTCCTTTCAATCAATATCACCTTCGCACCTGAGATTTTCCCATTCAGCGCACAAGATCGGTCGCGCAGGCTGAATCAGGGGTATGGCACCGATGTGTGTAGTTTGTCAAGAGGGCAAAATTCCTGCCGTTTTTTGACCATCAATCAGGCTGACAAACCAAAAACTGCGCAAGCTGACCCGGATCAAGGCTGCGGAGCGAAGCGGAGCACCCGCAAGGCTTGACCTTGAGAGACGGAGGCTCCCGTCTCAATACACACACCACGTCAACGCACAGTTATTCGTCTCCCAGAACGCACCTGCTGAAGACGTGCGGTGGGTTGACGGATCTGCCTCTCCAAAAGGAGCAGGAAGAAAGCCGTAGGCTCATCAAGCATCCCTGGGAGCTTGAGGCTCGGTCGGGGTGCTTCCATGTGGCTCATGGCAGGCGCACGGAGCAAGCGATGCCGCCAGGCCCGACCCTTGACAGGGGTGGGTAGACTCGGCACGAGCGAGAGCGACCTGCCTGCGGGTGCGCTCATCAATGCAGAACCAGGTCGCTCTCGGCGCGCAGCGCTCACCCACCCCTGTCAAGGGCGGCATCGCCCGTGCGCCTGGCTCGACGGAACGCTGGGGATGGACAGGCAGCCCTTTGCACCGATGGGGGGAGCGGAGCGATTCCTCTTGCTGAACATGGCAGGACTTAACACTCTCGCTGGCTTCCTTCTCACGTTCCAAGCGTGTCACATGAGGAAGCGACATGGTCACCTCACGGCAGCCTGATAGCGCATCTTAGGAGCGCTTCCTCTTCTGCGCTTCTCGAAGCAGCTGCTGCCTCACCGACAACCGATAGGTCGTCCCGTAGTAGTTGATCTCCTCCAGTTCCTCGCTTATTCCTAACTGGTCAAGCTGCTGATACAGCAGGAGCAGCCGATCGCGATGCTGACCAGGAGTGACCCCAGCGTGGGCAATCCAGTTCATGAGCTTGCGGGCGATCGCCTGGGCATCGGCATGGCAATCAGCTTGCTGCTCCGTCAGGACATGCCAAACAGCGACCAGCAATTTACGGGCAATGGCGACAATCGCCTTCTGTTTACCGATCCGCCTGCTCAGTCGCTCAAACTGGGCTTTCCAATGGGGATGATGCTCCACCGCGACCCAGGCCGCTTCTACCATCACCCCGCGTAAATCACGTCGACCCTCTTTGGTGATATGGCCTCCTTGATGGGTTTCCCCAGAGTCATGTACGCTCGCTCCCAGCCCGGCATAACCGACCAGCTTCTTGGCAGAGGGAAAGCGCGTAATATCGCCGATGGCGGCCAGGATGCTCATGACAGACAGCACCCCGAGACCGGGAAGCTGCACCAGAAAAGGCACCTGCTTGACCCAGGGCTCACAGGTCGAGAGTCGTCCCAGCTCTGCCTCAACCGCTCCTACCAGTTCCTCCAGGGAATGTAAGAGCGAGAGATCTTGTTGCACACGCAGCTTCTCTGAAGCTGAGAGGGCCAACGAGAGCCACCATTGCTGCTGATGGGCGGCAAAAGGCTTCCCTGGTGGCAGCGTGAGGTTGTGACGGTGTAAGACCGCATGTAAACGGTTGCGGACTTGTGTGCGCTGGTTGACGAGACGCTTGCGATGGCTCACGAGTGCTCGCAGTTCGCGCACAGGAACCGGCGGCACCCAGACGGCCGGCACCAAATTGGCGGCGAGCAGGTGCGCCAGTTTGATAGTGTCACGCGAGTCAGTTTTGACGCGGGCCGCCGCGATCAGCTTCACGGCTAATGGGTGAGCCACCGTGACAGAGCCAACCAATGGCTCCAGCTGATCGTAGAGCAACCAGGCATTGGAAGTCGCTTCCAGGACTACGGCATCAGAGGAGGTCAAGTGGGTGGTTGCCCAGACGGAGAAGGCTTCGAAACCGAAACGCCGTGGGGGCAAGACGACCTGCTGGTGGGGATCGACCGCTCCCACCACCAGATACTTGCGGTGGATATCCAAGGCGACAAAACGCGTTGGCGAGGATGTTGTTGCCATACGTTCCTCCGATCAGAACTTCGGCGCAAGGCCGAACCAACACTGTGGGTGGATGAGGCGCGTCCTTTGGGCTAGTGGATGATCACTCACCGATTCGAGCTTGGCGATCGTTCGTCATCTCAGTTAAGGTCATTCGGGCGGGCGACCAAACAAGGAAACGAGCTCAGATGTCTCATGCCATAACCGCGGTCGGCCCTGACGCCACGCACCATAGCGGCGTCCCCGCCCCTTTACAGGGGTAAGGTAGCACGCGACACGCCTCACTAACAACATCCTAACAAGGATTCGTGATTGAGAGGATCAATTTCGCCTGTCAACTCGCTTCTCTTTGTTCTACAGCCCTGGCTTGAGTAATTTTTGCCTCAAATCACCAATCACGAATCTTTGCTCTACTCCCTAGGTCAGGAAGGATTCATACCAATTTGCGTTCTGACTGAGCATAGTGTTCCTCGTTCGCATACATATCTTGCCATTCATATGTGTCCGTAAGAACGCAAATTGGCATCAGACGCCGGTTTGGGCTTGCACGCGCCCTTCTTTGATGGCGGCAAGGAGGAGCGCATGGTCGCGTTCCATCTGGTCGGCATAGGCCTCGGCGAACGAGGCGATGGCCTGGTCGAACACATCACTGTTGCCCAGGTAGCCACTGATCTGTGCCGGGTCACTGGTGCGGGCGTGTGCTCGCGCCAGGGTGGCCCCGCATAACGCGACGTACCCCGAAAACAGTACCGGATCCATCGTCTCGACCTCCGCCGAGAATTTCATGTCACGCAACTGCCGCGCATAGTAGTCCCTGCCATTATAGGTAGACCAACCCAGGAAGATATCACTGGCTGCCTGCATCATGCGCTGTCCTATCACCACCCGCTGCCCATGGTTCTGATACGGACTCGCCCCCATGTACGGCTCAAGCACCGACGCTCCGGCTTCTTTGATCTGCATGAATAAGGGATCATCGCCCTCTGCTCCCCCTAAGAGCAGCACGATGGCACAGCGCGTACCCACACTTCCCACCCCCACAACTTTCTGCGCGACATCCAGCGAGCGGTAGCGAGAGATGATCATGCGACGCTCCTCCGGCAAGCTCGCCAGGTATTCTTTCACCAACGCTCTCCACTCTTTAGTATCCAGATTGTCCTTGTCGGTGTCCAGCGGGTCGTAGTGATAGATCAATGGCGGCTCATCCTTGATGCGATACTGGCCATTCACGGCCTCGGTCAGCTTCGGGAATGTTTCAATGCGGGTGCGTTTGCTTGCTCGTTCCGACGCGCGTAGCAGCGCTTTTTTTGACTCCTTGACACGTGCCATCGCGAGAATGGTCTCCACGTCGAGGTGGAAATACCAGACATCCAGGTGGTTCATCAGGGCAAACTGCTGCATACGCTCACGGTAGCTTTGCACGCACCTCAATACAGCCTGCCTGCTCTCCTGGGCACTGTAGCCATTCTGCCTGCCGGCCACGACCACGCTGGCCGCCAGGCGCTTCACATCCCATTCCCAGGAACCAGCGAGCGTCTCATCGAAATCGTTCACATCGAAGACCTGCTGGCGCTCCGGGGAGGCAAAGACGCCGAAGTTGCTCAGATGCGCATCACCGCAGATCTGCGCCTGGATGCCTGAGACGGGTGACTTGGCCAGGTCGCTTGCCATGATGTCTGCTGATCCGCGAAAGAACGCGAAAGGTGACAGCAACATGCGTCCATAACGAATAGACACCAGTTGCGGTATCCGCGTGCTGTTTGACTCTTCCAGAGTGCTGATCGGGTCGGGCCGCTCGGGGTCTGGTGCCCAGCTTGCATGGCTGGAACGGGGTGCCTTGCTACGCAGCGCCTTGCCGGCAGCATAGCGCTCAGCTCGTGTTGACAAACGCCGATCCCATTCACGAGTCTCTGGGGATGAAGTGGTTGTGGTAGTCATAAGACTCCTCCTCTTTCTGTTGTTGTGGACGGAAGTATACGAATCATTGTACATAGTATCAGGGCCTTTAGCAAATCCCAATGGCACCCATCAAGATTGAGACAGCAAGCCCTAATGTGCGCTCAAAACGAGTGCCAACAATCTCAGTCTTGATGGTCAAGGGTGAAAAATGCCTAACACCCTGATGAAGCGTTTCCTCTCATCATTGTTTACGCTAATCAGAATAGGCTCTCCCCCATTTTAAGTGAGTTCGCTTGCTTTGCGCTCGAAAAGCTGGAGACCTAGCACATGCATCTGTTACAATAGAGCGAGAGAGCCTGTTTCCAGTAAGGAGGGAGGGAGTCATGGATCTTCGATCAGTACAAAAACCATTCAAGGAAAAATATCGCAGCGACTCCGGTAGCGCACGGATAACACTCAAGGCACAAGGCGGCCAGACTGAGACCCCAATGGCATGCTCAGTCGATATCGGACGCGCACTGTATCAAGCAGAAGCCCACACAGGAGTGGGAGGAGCAGGCACTGCCGCTTGTTCAGGGGATCTTCTCCTGGGAGCTCTTGCCGCCTGTGCGCAGATCACTTGCCAGATGGTCGCTACAGCTATGGGGATACCAACGAACCGAATTGAAGTGAAGGTAGAAGGAGACCTGGATCTTCGGGGTACTCTGGGTATGTCAAAGGAGGTTCCCGTTGGTTTTGAGACGATCTACGTTCGCTTTGAGATAGATGCGCCTGAGGCAAGGGAGGAGCAAATACGTGCTTTGCGCGAGAAGACAGAACATTATTGCGTGGTGATGCAGACGCTGACCAAACCACCGAAACTAGAGGTGGACTGGTCTAAGTGACAGACAAGAGCAGTAACTTCCTCCTCTTATCCTGAGATTTGTTGGAGAAAATAAACAAGGCGTACAGGTGGTCTTTTAGAAGTCGCGTAACAACAAACCGCTCATCTTTTAATGATAGTTGATCAGATTCCATGCGGATATAAATTATATGGAAACTATCATCTATTCCACCTGTGGCAAATAATAGCGGAGCCTCATAAAGTACATTGGCGGTTTGTTCAGGCCAATCACGATAGGAAAGAGGTTGGTTAGCACGTTCATAATTGAGCTCGGACCAAAATAACTGTTTCAGTGGTTCTATGCTCTTTTGCCTGCTCAGGGCTTCGAGAAGTCTTTGTACATTTCCAGTCAGGTCCTTGGTAGCAGTAGCTTTACTGGTAGTTTTTTCACTCATGACTTACCCTTCCAACTCTAACTCTTTGCGGTTCTATTGGAGTAAATACTTATTTGTATCTGGTTACATAAACTACCTGGTAGTCGTTTTACCCTGTTCTACTTATCCGATTTTTCTAGGGTATCATCTGCTACACTCTCGATCAACTCCGAAGCATCAACTCCCAACGCCTTTGCCAGCTTGCCTAATGTCTCTGTCGTCACGATAGTAGTAGGCTGTCTGTAGATGCGTTGTAGTGTCTTGATATCAACATCGGCACTTCTCGACAGTTTTCCCTGACTTATGCCCTTCTCTTTGGCAATCTCTTTTACACGTAGCTTAACCGCCATGGATAACCCCTCAGCTTATAGTAAAAGCAGTGTATCTCTCTCCTATGGTTGACAACAGAGGGATAATAAACCTATGATTAAAAACATAGGAATATAAATCCACTGATTACAACACGAAAGAGGGACATCACATGCGTTGGGCAGTCGAGTATGAGCTACCAAGTGGCTCTATAGGTTTGTGTATCTTCTCAGCCGAAAACCTACAAGCCGCTCACGTTTTTGTGGATGAGATGCGTACTCGGTTTGGTCACGATCACGTCTTCAATCTGAACGAACTGGCAAACGGTACAGGTATTGAGGAGCTTTACCGACTGTTTCCTAGATTAGCAAGTATCGTCAATTGGGGAGAAATACCAAGAAAAAAGCGGGATATCGCCTATTCATCAGACCTTCTCACGAACTGAAGCAGACAAAAAGACATGAGTCATCCCGAATTTTAAGGATGAGCTAGCGAAAAGAAGCCTCCTGAGATAGACTTGAAGTAGTGAAAACGAAGTCAAGCGAACTCAGGAGGTAATCTTTATGCACGCACAGTATCTCATACAGCCAGAAACACCGCAAGTGCCGCCCTACGATGCGGAGCAGATGGCGCAAGGACTGGCAGAGCAGTTGGCGGTCTTTCTGTTCCCGTTGTTAGTGAGGCTGGATCGTCTGTTGGATAAACGACTGGTGCGCACTTTTCTGCAAACGATCCAGGTGATTCTCGCCTATCGAGATCGCATCGGCGGGTTGCTTTTAAGCGAATTGGGCGGTTACCTGCTGAGCCCGGCCAAGGCCCCAGCAGGAACCAAGCGGTTGAGTACCCTGGTGCATTCGCCCAAATGGACGGCCAAGATCGTTGAGGATGAACTGTGGCAGCGGGCTGATCACCAGGTGCAAAACTGGCAGGAGCAGGGCGAAGACGCATTGGCCATCTGGGATAGCAGTGAATGGGAGAAACCGGAAAGCGTAGCGTCGGAAGACTTGTGTGCGGTGCGCTCAAGCAAAGCCAAACGCCTGACCCATATCAAACCCGGCTACTACCATCCACCCAGTCGCCCCATCTTCGTGCCGGGGATGCATTGGCTGGCCGTCATCGTGGTGGGTCGCTCGGTTCAGCTTGGCCCTCCCCTGCTCGCCGCGATGCGCTGGTGGAGTAGTCGCGGAGCCAAGGCCTCCTTCAAACGCGATGAGGAAGGCAAACTGTTGGTGGAACGGCTGTTGGGGTGGGGGCAATCGGTGGTGCACATTTTCGATCAGGGCTTTGCCGGAGCGTTTTGGCTGGGCGTACTGCTGGCCTTTGCCTTGCGCTTCGTACTGCGCTGGCGCGGTGACTACCAGCTTGATGATGCCCAAGGCAATCGGCGCAAAGCCTGGCGTATCGCCTTCGGCAAACGCGGCTGGTCGGAGCGCACCGTCTGGGATAGTCGCCATGCCCGCTGGGTGCACGCCAGCGTGCTGGCGCTGCCGGTGACGCACCCCGACCATCGGGACACGCCCCTGTGGTTGGTGGTCTGCCGTAGCAAAGGACGCACCCCCTGGTATCTGTTGACCGCTGAGCCGATCACGACTGATGAAGACGCTTGGCGCGTCGTCTTTGCTTATGCGCGCCGATGGCAGATCGAACTCACCTGGCGTTTTGATAAAAGCGAACTGGCTTTCCAGAGTCCGCGTCTGTGGCGCGAGCAGGAACGAGCAAAGCTCTTGGCCATGGCGACATTGGCCTATGCTTTTCTCTTGTATCTGCTGGCGCCGCGCTATGAGCCGCTGCGGCTCTGGCTCTTGCGCACCTTCTGTCATCGTACTGGTTGGCACCTGCGCCGGGTCAAGGTCCCGCTCTACCGTCTGCGCTCTGCACTCAGCCGCTTGTGGCAACGCTATCCGCCCTGCTTTGCGGCCTTGGGCAAGCCGCGCCATGCCTTTTGCCTGGTATCCATCACCTAAGATGCCTTCCGGTTCAGACCCAGCGTGGGCCAACGAACCGGAGGCGGGATGAGCTCTTCTGGGCTGACCGACGGTTGGATGGCTTCGCCGCTCAGCCAAGGGGACCTCTTGCCCTCATGTCTCCACACCAGGACTTTTGCCTAGCCATCTCCTCTCCTTCCTGCTCCTCGCCTCCCTCCCTGTGGGCAAAGCGCTTCTGTTTTTGCCTCTTCCCTACGCAATGAAGGGATCAACCGCTTTCCCGCTGCGGCTGATCCCTTCTGCTCTTCTCTTCCTCCCCACCTTTGCCTCTCCTACCAAACTCTTCCCCAAAATTCGGGATGACTCATGTTGAGTGTTTCCTGCGGCACAATTATTTCAGTTCCTGAACCTGAATAGTCCAATCACCTGTTGCATATACATCCAGATACATAGAGCCGCCATACTGCTGTACTGCGCTGGTTCCAGTTGTAGGCGAGAGAGCTACAGGGCAATGTCCTGTGGTAACTGTCGGATTTTCGCTATTGCCGCTGAGAGTGCGGCCAGATTTGTCATAAGCAGTGATACCGACGGCGCCAGTAGCTGCATCTGATACTGTCGAATTCGTGCATGACCAGTTCAAGCGCCATCCCTTGCTTACGGTGAAGAATGGCGTTTTACCGTGTGTATGGCCAGTGAATGTATGCGTTGTTGTCCATTCTGGTGTAGGGGTGTTGATCGATGTCGGTGTTGCAGTAGCTGCTGTTGTGGGTGTGGACAGTGTAGCTATAGGTGTCGAATTGTTTGAGGTCGCTTTGCTATAAGCAGCGTTGGTAGCTATAATAAAAGCTACAATGACGATGGTCACAAACAGCCACATGGGCATACCAGCGATCCTACGTTTCCAGAATGACGGCTTCTTTGGTGGTGGCGGTTGCATTGGTGGTTGCTGTGGATAGGGTTGATTACCGGGGTACGGCTGTTGCGGTGGCTGTTGCCATGGTTCGTTGGTTGGTGGTTGATTCGACATAAGATAGTTCCTCCTAATCTTGGATAATTTGTAAGTAGAAAAAAGACTATTCAATATAGATAACTAAACTTTGCGTGGGAAGTAACACATATTCTAAGATATGCTTTCTCTGCTTTTTGGGCAAATTCCGCAACACGTTTTCACGCGACGCCATGCAAAATACAGCTGGTCTTCAAAATGATCGCGGAAGAAGTGGCGAAGGCTCAGGCGCGTTGGAGCGCCTGTTCGCGCCGCAGAACTCAGGCGTCTGTGCTGAGGTCCTCGCCCAAGGAGATCATGTTGCCCTCGGGATCGGTAATCACCGCTTTTCGGTAGAGCCCTGGCACTGTGTCGATCGCGGAGGTTTCAAGCCCTCGTTCCCCAAGCTCAGCAACGTGATCCCCCAGGTCGTCCACGAGGAGCGTGAGCAAGGCCTTGCCGGCGCGGTTGGCGTCACCGACCACGTAGATCCATCCTGTATCTGCTACCTGCCACATGGATTCGTTTTCCGTCACGATGACATCTGGGGACCGTCCGAAGAAGCGCTTGTACCACGCGAGCGCCGAGTCGTAGTCGGCCACGGCAATGCCAGCGAAGACATGGTTGATGGTCAATGCAGCCTCCTTTGCCATGTGTTGCGTCTCGATCTCTTGTAACGAGATGCGCATAAGCTGATAGGTCAATCGTACCCAGCTTGACGGAATCTTGCAAGGTTTTTGCCCATGTGGACTGACCCCTCTTTATCTGCGCATCATACGGCGAGGTGCCCAGTGGTGATCGTTCAGCGCTTCAGGCCATGTGGTGATACAAAATAGGAGTGTGTAGCGAATCAGGAAATGGTGCTCCTGTTGACGAGACCTCACTATGACGGTGAGGCCAAAAAGTCATTGTGCTACTGACATACTGTTGTCATTCGCATGGGGTAGACTATGGGGAGAAGAGAAACCGAGTGCCGCAGTTGGTGTGGCTGCTCAGCTTTGAAAGGAAGGAATACCCATGGCAAAGCTTCTCGGACCCGATTTTATCAGCTTGCAGGTGCGCAACCTCTCCGCCTCGCGTGCGTTCTACACGGAGCTGTTGGGCTTCACTGTCGATCCGCGCTTCAACACTCCCGATTTTGTCCTCTTCGATTCCAGCACGATCCCTTTTGCTCTCAGCGAGCCAAAAGTGAACCTGGATGAAGCACCGCAGCCGGGATGGGGTGTGACGCTCTGGATCGACTGCGATCATGTCAATGCGTTGCATGCCAAGATGGAAGCGAAAGGCGCCACCATCATCCAGCAACCCTACGATGGTCCGTTCGGGCGCACCTTCGTCTTTGCTGATCCCGATGGATACCGGATTACGGCCAATGAGAACCCCTGGGACCGCTTTCCTTTGGGCGGCAGGCACCAGCGCTAGGAGCATGGAAGGCACGGGCCGGATGCAGGGTCTGGAATGTGAGCGATCCATTTCAGACCCTGCATCCGGCCTGGGCCAATTTACAGGCGTGCCGACCCTAAGCACAGATCTGGAGCGGTATTGCCTGGAGCTTTTCGGGGAAACCAAAAAGCCCTGGAGAAAAGCAAGATACGAGAAGTTTTTTTCTTTTCAGCATGCTATAATGATCAAGTGACCAGCATGAGAACGCTTGTCCGCTGGTGCTTAAGCACCTCGGTGAATGCATGAAAGGATCATGAGACGCGAGTATACCCTCACGTTCAGTATTACAAGGAGCAAGTATGAGAAAACTCGTTGTTTCAGAGTGGGTGACGCTGGATGGCGTCCTTGACGCGGATAGCATGGACGTGTGGTTTAACCCTTATCACAGCGAGGAGCGGGCAGCGTACATCACAAAGACGGTCCATGGGGCGGATGCGCTTCTCCTTGGACGGGTGACTTATGAAATGTTGGCGTCTTATTGGCCCTACCAGAAGAATGATGACAATGGGCCTGCGAGCAAGCTTAACAGCGTGCCTAAGTATGTAGTTTCTTCAACTCTGAAAAAGGCAGAGTGGAAAAATTCAACAATTATCAATGAAAGTATCGTGGAAGAAATCGCTAAGTTGAAGCAGCAGCCCGGCAAGGAAATTCAAATAGAGGGCAGCCCTACCCTTGTCCAATCACTCATGCCAACTGGCCTTATTGATGAGTATAAGTTCCTCGTCCATCCCATTATCATGGGGAGCGGAAAGCGCTTTTTCAAAGAGGGGATGGATACGACCAGGTTGAAACTTGTCACAACTCAAACTTTCAACGTAGGAGTCGTTCTGCTCTGCTACCAGCCAGCACAAAATTAAACGAATCCTGTTCCCTGCTCATTTCAATCGTCCAGGAAGTCCCCCACGACGCGGTTAAATTCCTCCGGTTTCTCTCCTTGCGGCCAATGCCTGCTCTCCTGCATGATGTACAGTGCTGCGTTTGGGATGAGCGCGTGGGCTCGCTGCGCATAGGCAAGAGGAGCGGCTGTATCTTGCGCGCCTTGCACCATGAGTGTCGGGACCGTGATTTCGTGCAGCCTGGTGGTGAAATTGCTGCGCAGGCCGTTCCAGAGGACTTCGCTTCTCTGAAAGGAGATAAATGCCTTTCCTGCCCTCGGTTCGCGCGCAGTCAGATAGACCCGGTCAACGAGTTCAGCGGAAAGACGCGCCGGGTTGTAGATGAGACCTGCTAGCAGACTCCACCGGATCATAGATCGGCTTCTGCCCATCAGCCACCAACTCAACTCGTCGAGGAAGGGGAGATGCACATAGAGGTAGGACAACTTCTGTGCAGCGAGTTTGTCTTGAATGCCGTAGGTATCGACGGGAACCAGCTTCCCGACTCGCGCAGGAGCATAGAGCGTTAGGGCGAGCGCGATTGCGCCTCCCATCGAAATGCCGACCAGGCTGACCTTCCCCAGGTGCAGCGCGTCGAGCAGGTGCTCCACAAAATTGACATAGAAATCCATCGTGTACTGGATATCCGGCCTGTCACTCAGTCCATAGCCTGGCAGGTCGGGCGCGAAGACACGGTGATGGGTCGATAACGGCACGATGACCTCGCCCCAGGAAAGGGTCGCCGAGTCGATGCCTCCGCCATGAAGGAGGATAACCGGGGAACCGCTTTCTCCAGCAGTGAGGCAATGAATACGCATTCCATCGACGTCGAGCCAGATTTCTTGCACTTCTGTTTGCAGCATGGTATCTCTTCTCCTTTACCGTAAACCACTCAGCAATTGATCGAGAAACTCCCGCAGTGCCAGTTTTCCTTGTTAAAATAGATGCTCACAGCATATCATCGCACGATGGATTTCTCTATAGACTTTCGAAGAAGCTCAAGAGTCATATGCTATAAGCATATGATGGAACAAACTGCAAAAGAGACGATGAATATTTGTTTTCTCCAGGCTGCCAAAACGCATAAAACCGCTCTAAAAGCGGTTTTGCAATCTACATACCGTTGTTCTCAGCATGCTCTCCGGCACGCGATTTTTCTGTGTTGCTCTGTTTGCTTTTTTTCCTTTTCTTGGGTACACTCTGTGAGGGATTGACCACGATGGGCAGAGATCATTCAGCGAAGAGTCATCTCTCCCGTCACCAGACTACGAGCGAAGTCTCGAACGGGGAAAGAGAAAAAACGAGGGAAACTCCAGCGAGTCACGGCCGTGGCCACGACGTGCCCTGGGAAGCTCTTCTTGTCGTTTCTCGTGACGGCACGATGCGCTCCCTCCTTCACTTGAACTGTCACACGAGCTTTTTTGGGGGGAGGGCCCTCCCCACCATATCACACCTCTGCCAACGACATGCGGGAGCATCGTGCGGATATGGCATGACTGCTCTCAGAGCATTGTTAGGAGAGGTACAGAAAATCCAGACGGAGCAATGGAAGAATCATGCTCGCGTGCAGATGCCTGCGAGCAAGACAAGGAGAACACTCATGACAAACAAGCAACTCAATGAGGTGGCCGAGACGCCAACCTTGTCCTTACAGGAAATGAGCCAGGCGGAACAGGCGGAAGTAGAGAACCTGGTTGATCTGCTCTATACTCAGCGTCTTGTGACGAATGGGAGCGCGCTACTCGCGAGTCATGCGCAACGTACGCGTCGCACGACGCAAATTCTGCAGGAGCGGCCAAGCGAGCAACCAGAGGCATCGGAGGCATCGGAGGCATCGGAGGCATCGGAGGCATCGGAGGCATTGGCAACACTGCTGAATGTCTCTGTCGAGACCTCCCTGCGCTTCTTCTTCGCTCCGCTCTTCTTCATTCGTGAGAGAGCAGGGAAGACAGAGAGCGGAGACGGCAGAGGCCAGGAGCGAGAGCTCGCCTCACAGAGGGAGTACTCCCTCATCCGCTGAGGGAGTACTGACGGAGGCAGTCCAGGCAACCAGCAGTAGAAGACCATACCGAGCACCAGGTGTTCGACGAGGAACGAGCGGGGACAGACGGTCAGCCTCAGCCCCGCTCGGCTGGTCTTTCTGGCCGAGCACAGGGCACAGGGAAGCAGCAAGAATACCGTGTAACAAGAACAACTCTCTTCACCCCTACCTCGGAAAAAGCATCTCCATTGCGAGCAGGCTCGTGCATGCGAGTGGGTAACGTATCGAAGAGTCAAAAGGTGCAATTCATTGCAAGAAAGAGAAGGAAAAAACAGTGGCGAAAAATACAGTAAATGAGGCGACACAGCGTCTGACAACATCCGTTCAAGAGGCGAACCAGGCAATTGTCAACAGTGCAACTGCGGTCCAGGAGCGGAATATGCAGTTCGCCCAGAGTACGCTGGA
>WNGE01007883.1_pt1 | contig 19574 bp, 15 predicted proteins | sample 5400651 | NCBI WGS metagenome assembly WNGE01 (sample SAMN13153370, study PRJNA577476) | soil metagenome | isolation source: 60 cm soil or saprolite under grassland replicate 2 | place: USA:California | collected 2016-06-15
CCCGTCGACCCGACGCCGTGCTATCTGTGGTCGCTGGTCTGGCGCGAGGGGGACCGACACCCGCTGCTTGGGCGACTGCGCCAGCGCGCGGTCGAGACCGGATGCACGGAGGGGTGGCTCGCCTACGACGCCGAGCGCGACTGGCTGCCAGACCCCGACCTCGCCGACCTGCGCCGCCACCAGTAGGCAAGGCCGCCCTGGCGATCATAGGGACGTCCATGCGGTGACCGCCGAGGATCACCATCTGCGCGCGTTGCCAGCTGACCACGACCTGTTTGAGCGGAGGAATCGTCAAATTCTGTGGATCGCCGGTGAGCGCATGATCACGCGGCGACCTTGTCGACTCCCTTGCCGGCCTCCTTGTCCGGTGTCGGGTCGGGTCGTTCGATCAGCTTGCCCTTCTCGAACCGCGCGCCGGCGCGGACCAGCGCGACCAGGTGCGGGCCGTTGACCGCCCGCCAGCGGCCCTGGGCGCGTAGGGTACGTAAATGCGTTCACGCAGCTCAAAGCACTCCCGAGAGACCGCCGGGTCCGTCACCTCGACGCACTCCATCGGCGGATGCCGCCACCGCACACGAACGACACCCGCTACTCCAGCAGCGCTGCGGCCCGGTCGCACTCCTCCTCTGCTACCGCACGCCCTCCTGCCGATGCGTTGCCCATGCGCGTGGCCTTCCCGCCGCTGCCGATGGAACCATCGCCGCAGGTCACTTGTAGGCTCACCGTGAACGGCAGCTTTGCCGTGCTCGACCGCCAGCAGCGCCGCCTCCGCGCCCGCGCCCACGCGCTCGGCTTCACCGACCTGCACGGCTACCTTGTGGCGCGCTGCCAGCAGTAGGCCAGCCTGACGCAGCTCGCCGGCGAGCTCGACACCACTGTCCTGGTCGTCGGCCGCCTCCTCGACCACACCGGCCTCCAGCCCCCACCCCCGCCGACGGCCGCTGCCCGACAGCGCCGCCACACCACAGACCAGCAGCTCACCTTGCGGGCCGCCGCGCTGGGCTTCGCGAGCCTGCAGACGTACCTGGCCGACCGGGTCGGCCAGCGGGCGTGGCCGCTGTGGCGGGTCGCACGGGAGCTTGGCATCCACCCGGCCACCGTGGCCGACCGGCTCGACCAGCGCGGGCTGCGGCGCCAGCGACCAACCGCCGGGCACGAGCGGGCGCGCGAACGGCGAGCCGCTAAGTGGGCGGCCAAGCGGCAGGCGCGGCTGTCCGCGCTGGGGTTCGCCGACCTGGAAGGCTACCTGCGGGCACGGCGGGCCGGGCAGGGCTGGTCGGCGCGGCGCATGCGCGCCGAACTCAAGGTGAGCCGGGCGTGGCTTGAGGGCGAGCTGGACCGGCTCGGCATCCCCTGACACCGGCTCGGCGCCGCCCACGGTGCGGTGCCACGTTGCATGCCATGGCGTCTGCGGTGGTCGGCTACGGGTCCGGCGACCGCCACGCAGCCGCTGGTGCCGCTGTCAGCTCGGGCAACATAAGCCCCGACAGGATCGTGACAAGCCGCTGACAGGACCTCGGGATGCAGCTGCAGGTTGCTCCGGTGGCACGAGCCAGATCAGGGGGACGATTCCGCGCTCGGTGCGTCTGGCGGCGAAGGCCGCGCTGCCGCTAAAGCAGCCGCGTGGCATCGCCAGGACGCCAGGATCGCCTCGCGGAGGAGATGAGGTAGGCACTCGTGTCGGAGTTGCGTTACCAACCATTGGCATAGCTGCGGCTTCGCGCAACGCTGGCGCTCTGAGCAGCGGCTGGGCCCCCGGTCATGGAGATCACGCTCGCGCCGGTGGGCTTCGCTACGCCGGTGGGTCCTCCGAGAACCCCTCTGCTGCACTTGGCATTTGCATCTGCATATGCATCCGCATTTGCATTCGCACTTGGCGTGTCGGATCATGACCCGCAGGAGTCCACTCCGTGTGAGGATACGGTGAGCAGCCACGCAGGCCACAACCCCCGGAAGGAGCGGAGGAGGGACGGGAGGCGCGCCGGTCCCGTCCAGTGGCCTCGACCCTACGTCCAGGCACAGCCCCGTGCAGTCCTCCACGACCCACCACCTGATACCGCTCGCCTCGCTTCGGGAAGAAGCGGCCAGCCGCATCCCTCCCGAACCGATCTCTCGCCGCCCCCGTTCAGCACCCCACCCGGTCCATCACAGCCGGCTTCGGACTCGCTGCACCGCGGCATCCTGGTGGTTGACATCGAGGGCTACAGTCGACCGCCGCGAACCAACCGCACCCGCGGGCGACTCCGCGATACCCTCTACCTTCTCCTGGACAAAGCCATCGGGAGCTCGGGGATCCCCGCCAACCAGCACGAGCCACCACAAGACCAAGGCGACGGCGCGCTCCTGCTGTTCCACCCACAGGTCCCGAAGAACCGGCTGCTGCACCCCCTGATCACCAACCTCGCCGAGGGGCTCACCGATCACAACCGCCGCGTGCCCGAACGCGAGCTGCTGCGGCTACGGGTCGTGGTGCATGCCGGAGAGCTCATGCGCGACGAGCACGGCTGGTTCGGCGAGGACCTGGACCAGGCGTTCAGCCTGGTGAACTCCGACACGCTGCGCGCCCGCCTGGCCGAGACCGCACGCCCCCTGGTGCTGCTGATCACCAATCAGGTCTATCAGGGCATCGTCAGGCACGAGCTGGCGGGCATCGACCCCTCCAATTGCGAGCAGGTCCACGCATCCGTCAAGCTCGGGGAGATCCGCGCCTGGCTCCATATCCCACGCTGACACCAGCAGGACGCACCGTGGGGGAATGTCGTCGCTGTCGAAGCCCGACCGGGCGAGCGGTGGGTCTTGGTCCAGTGGCGTCTGACCAGATCCCGATGCCATCGCAGCAACGTCCCCGGGGGTCACGAACCGATGACGTCAGTGCTGTCTGGAGAGCAGCCGGGTCAGCGCCGAAAGCTCGACTCGGGCCGGCCAGGCGGGTCGCGGCCGGGCGACCTGTCGGCGCGGACTGCGCGTGGGGTGCGGGAACTCAGACATTGGCTGTGAGCTGTAGGTTCGTCACCGCGCGGCTCGGTAGGGTGCTGCTGCCATCCCCACGACCAAGGCCACCTGATGCTGCCGAAGCTCGCCTACCTCACACTCTGCCGGTCGATGCAGCTGCTCGCCCTGCTCGCCCACGGCGGCGCCGCCAAGGACCTGGAGATCCTGGTGCTACGCGACCAGCTTGCCGTGCTCCACCGCCAAGCCCCCCGCCCCAAGCTCGAACCTGCCGATCGGGCGTTGCTCGCCGCGATCAGCCGTGTGCTCCCCCGAACCCGCTGGTCCTGCTTCCTCGTCCCTCCACAGACGCTGTTGCGCTGGCACCGGCGGCTGGTCGCCGGCGCGTGGACCTACCCGCATCGCCGTCCAGGACGCCCGTCGCTGGACCCCGACACGCAGCGGCTGATCGTCCGCCTGGCCACGGAGAATCCCCGCTGGGGCTACCAGCGCATCCAAGGCGAGCTCCTGCGGCTTGGCACGCAGGTGTCAGCGACCGCGATCCTGTGGGTGCCGAAAACCTTATCCGCAGACGTTGACCTGTGGCTTCGCATTGGTGGCGGAGGTCCGCGATGATCGCCAGTCATGGCGTTGCGACGGCGCTACCTGAGCTTCTGCCAGCGCATCAGCTGGCTCGCATTGGTAGCCCCCGGGCAGGCGTCCAAGCACGCCGAGATCCTCGTGCTCCGACACGAAGTGGCGGTGCTGCGCCGGCAGGTCGCCCGGCCACACCCCTCCTGGCCAGACCGCGCCGTGCTCTCGGCACTGACTCGGCTGCTACCTACCGCAGCGGCGCCGACGCCAGCAGTTCGTGACGCCGGAGACGTAGCTGCGCTGGCATCGGCAGCTGCGCAAGCGGCATTGGACCAAACCCCAGCGCCCGCCCGGTCGACCGACGATCCCGCGCGGCTACGGCAGTTGATCCTGCGGATGGCAGCTGAGAACCTGACATGGGGCTACCGGCGCATCCACGGCGAACTCACCCGGGCTGGGGTACAAGGTCGCGCCGAGTACCGTGTGGCTGCTCCTCAAGCGCGCAGGCATCGATCCGGCGCCGCGTCATGCGGGGCTGACCTGGCGGCAGTTCCTGTCCGCAGGCCCAGAGGATCCTGGCCTGCGACTTCTTCCACGTCGACACGGTGCTGCTGCAGCGCCTGTACGTGTTGTTCGTGCTGGAGCTTGCCACCCGCCGGGTACACATCCTCGGCGTGACCGCCAATCCGACCGGGGCGTGGGTGGCCCAGCAGGCCAGGAACCTGCTCATGGACCTTGAAGGCCGCATCGAGCGGTTCAAGTTCCTGATTCGCGACCGGGACGTCAAATTTGCCGCTGCCTTCGATGCCATCTTCGCTTCCGAGGGCATCCGGATCGTGCGGACGCCCATGGGGCGCCGCGCGCGAACGCCCACGCGGAGCGGTGGGTGGGCACGGTGCGTCGTGAGCTGCTGGACCGGACGCTGATCGTGGGTCGACGGCATCTGGAAGTGGCGGTGGCAGCCTACGTCGGGCACGACAACCAGCATCGGCCGCACCGCTCGCTTGGCCCCAGGTGCCGCCGCTGGGAGGGTGTCCCGCCGCCGGTTCCAGCCGCCAGCGCACGGATCGGACGGCTCGATCGACTCGGCGGCCTGATCCACGAGTATGCCCAGGTCGCATGAGGCGGACGGGTTTTCGGCACCCACAAGCCGAAAGCGGCTCACCTGCCCATCTCCTGGCGAACCAGACGGCTGCCTTGCACAGGAACTCCCGCTCGGCCGTGGCGGGATGCGCCCTGACGCACTCAACGAGGATCATGGCTCGATATGGAGACTGCGGAGTAGGAACGTTCGCACCTGAGTTGGGATGTCATCGCGGTGCAACAGGGCCTCGGCTCGGCCGCCGCGTTGGCTGCGCTCGGCGACCAACAGCGCCTCGGCCACCGCGAGTTGGCTCTCGAGCGGGAGTGCCGGCCACGTGGCGATGGCAGTATCTAGCGTCTTCGGGTCGACGCGATTTGCGGACACGAGGGCGTCGGCCACGGCCTTCACCCCGCGTGGGTGTTCGGCGAGGTCCACCTCGGTGAGGTAGCGCAGAAGCAGATCGCGGGCGTGCGGCAGAATCTTGTGCGCAACCAGCACTCCCAGCAGATGCACGGTGTCACGGGCGAGAGCACCGTAGGCAGCCGACCTGATCCGTGAAGGAGTATCGGATTGGCTTCGTGACGGGCGGCGATCCAGCAGCCGATCGAGGAGCAGCCCGGCGGCGCGACCGCCATCCTCGGGCGTCAGCCCGCCACGGGCGGCGGCAATGACGAGGATGTTCACAAGAGACGCCACCAACTGCTGGTCCTCGGCGCTGGTGATCCGTTCGACCGCGGCGGTTGGAATGCGTTGTGACATGAGACGGCCCTGGCGGTAGCCTGCACCAAGGAACTCGGCTACCAGCCTGGCGGCGTGCTCATATGGTGTGGCGAGCAGGCGAGCGAGGTAGTCGGGCGCCCACCAGTCGGCAGCTTCGGCCGCCTCAATAAGGAAAGTCGCGGCCGCGCCGGCAGTCGCCTCCCCAGCCTTGAGGATCGCCGTCGTGGTCGCCTCCAGCGCGTCGGCGTCATGCGGCGCGAGCCGCGCGTGCAGGCGCTGAAGAACCGCTTGCTCTCCCGGTGTCCCGCCGACCGTCCGGGCGAGTTCGTCGCTGAGCGCATGGAGGACTTCCGCTGGGGCGATGCTTACGATCCGGTCGACGACCCGTCGGTGCACTCTTGTCGAGTCGGGTGTGGTGGTCTGCCGGGCGAGGTCGAGCACGGCTTGCAGCGCGGGGGTGTTGTCACGGTCCAGGTTCACGAGCGCGGTCAGCACGTGGCTCGGCGCGACCGGGACCGCACCATACAACCAGTCGCGGAGATGACCGCGCCGGTCACCAGGGAGTGTCACACCCAGTACCTCGACCGTCCGCTCGACCGCCGAGCAGGCGCTGGGCGTGCTGGGGGTCGGCCGGCGGGTCAGTTCCTGCCCCAACTGCTCTGGCGTGAGGGTGGCGAGGCTGCGGACGGCGTTAATCGCCCGCTCGAGCGTCTGCCCGGTGCTTGAGAGCAGAAGGTCGACCAGGCCCCTGATGACGGCCGGGTCGCTCGTGGCAAGCCGGGCCACGGCTCGAGCCTGCGGGTTGTGCCATCCCTGCGGGAGCTGGTCGGTGAGCATGGCCTTCCAGTCGATCCAGCCGGTGACGGCTGGCCCGTCAGGGCCGATCCATGCCGCCAGAATGAGGTCGACCTGTTCGTCGACTGGGCCGGCGGGGCTGGCGTGTGCGCGCGCCACATCCAACAGCGCCACCTGCTCTTGGCGGCTCACCCACGCTTGCAGGTGTATTCGGAGCGCGATGGCACGACTTTCCGGGCCGAGGCCGCCCCAGGCCTCCCGGAGCTTGTCACGTGCTGCGGCGTCGGTGATGCCGGCGTCATGGAGCTGCATAATCAGGCTTCGGCCGACTTGATCGCTTGACCGGTCTCTCTTCTTTCGGTTTCTCTTCTTGTGGGATCGGGATGTCTGGTATTGACCAGCTCTAGTGGCATGCACGGTAGCAAGTGCGTCCTCAAGTGCTGCGGCACGCTCTCTTTCTGTGGGAAGGCGCATGAGGAGCTGTCCGAGAACGCGGGCCGCGTCATTGGTCAAGCCGTCCGCGCCCTCCCGCAATACCCGGCTGGCAAGCCGAAAAGCGTCTGGTATCAGCGGGGGGCTGCTACTGCGCAGGGCATGGAGCAGAATCTTCTGGTGGTTGGCGTCGCGCGCCAGGACTGCTTCAGTGATCGTACGCAGCGGCTCGGACTCGGCTCGCTCCACCGCAGCGAGGGCCACCGCATGGAGTGCATCGACCACACCGAGATCGACCTGACCCACCACCTCCGCGAAGCCGTCCGGATCGTCGGCCGGCAGGTTGAGCAGCAACTCGCCCAGAATCGGCCACAGCGACCCAGTGCCCGTACCCACGGCGCCCAGTAGCCGGATGCGGTCGGGAAAACCTTGATCACTGGCCAGCCACCGGCCGATCGCGTACTCGGTGAAGGTCTGGTGGAGGAACCGGGTCCGCCCGCTGTCCAGCGAGACCAGCACGCCCTCGCTGCGTAGCCGGCGCCACGCCTCGCCCGTGGGGTCGAGCTGCGCCATGGTGGCGTTGTCCACCCAGTCACGCAGGCGGAGCCGCTGGATCGACAGGTCCAGCAGCCGGGCCGCAAGCCCCAGGCATAGCGATTCCTGCTCCTGACCCCGCTGGTCTGGCTTGCCGCGCCAGGCCGCCACTCGTTGGGACCAGTAGACGTGATAGAGCCCGTGAACGGTGAGGTCAGGCGGCACAGTGCCCCGTCTGGCGAACGTTGCACACGTTAGTCCGAGCAGCAGCGGGCTTGTGTAGATCTCGCGCAGCTGCCTCGGAGAGGTGGGCTCGTGCAGCTCGTTGAGCAGCTGCTCAACGAAGTCGTCGACAAGCCGTGACCGAGGCCAGCCGCGCGGCAGCTCGTCGTCGCTCAGGCGCTCCAGGAAGGCCGAGGCCATGCGCTCCACGTCCCTGGCTGTCAGCGGGGGCAACCGGCGTTCCAGGAGGCGCCCGTGGAGCATGGGTGCAGCCTGACGGAGTTCGCCGAAGTGCGTCTGGTAGTCGAATCGGCGGCAGGTAACCACCAACAGCGCCCCGTCGTCGGACAGGCGGCGAAGCAAGTCGGCGATCGGCTTGGCCGATGTGTCGGTGAGGAGCTGGTCCAGGGTGTCGATAAGCAAGACGGGAGGGGGCCCTTGGGCGCGCAGTTCACCGAGCAGCTGCCCTATGCGCCGTTCGGCTTGCCCGGTAGCCGCCTCGCCGAAGGCCAGGTCGAGCTCCGCGGTGGTCGGCTGCGCGCTGACCTGTACGTCTCCGCCGGACACCAACACGACCGAGCGGCCTGCTAGCGGGTCCTGTCCGCCTGCATGCATGACTAGATCGAACAGGTACCCCAGCAGGACGCTCTTGCCGGCGCCTCCACTCCCAGTGATCATCAGGATGGGCGGCTGCACGGCAAGGGCCCCCTCTCGTAGCGGGTTGGCGAACGACGGATATGCGTCACGAAGCTGCCTTGGGAGGATCGCCGGCTCGAGCGAGGGGCGGCTTCGGTCGAACTGTTGTGCCCAGTGGTGGAGCGGAGGAGAGTTTGCCACGATCAGCTGGTCGGCCATGACCGTGCCCGCTGGTTGCGCTACTGGTGGCTTGGATGGCGCGTTCGAGTTCGTGGGCGACGGTCCGGAATTCATCCTCAGAGGGTGGACGGGCCAGCCTGATGAGACGAGAGGTCGCCGGAAGGTCCTCCCCAGCCAGCAGCACCACCAGGTTGACGAGGTTCAGGCGTTCCTGCCAGGCCGGCGTGCCGAACTCGTGACGCGCGAGCGCCGCGCGCAGCCCTTCTGTGGCGACCTGAACTTCGGCCAGCAGGCTCGTACGGTGCCGACGCCGCTCCTTCTCTCGCTCAGCCTGAGTGAGCCGCAGAGAGCGCAATGCAGTCAGGCTCGCCACAGCAGATGCCAACGCACTGCCGCACGCTGCGAACGCCGAGATCGTCTGAGCTGTGCTCGCAACGGTTATATGCATGGTCCTCAAGCCAGTTCTGCGAGGTTAGCCGGCTCTGGGCCATCCTATCTGGCTTTGTTGCATGGTGAGTATCGGGGGAACTGACGCCCACGCGCACGCCCTCGTGTCCGGCGTTGCCCATGCGCGTGGCCTTCCCGCTGCCGCCGATGGAACCATCACCGCAGGTCAGTTCATCGATGCGGATCTCCCGGAGCGGGGTGGCACCCGGCAGACCACACGCATGGGCAACGCCCCCACCAGCACCGTTGCGTTGCAGGCTCACCCTCAACGACGGCTTTGCCGTCATCGACCGCCAGCAGCGCCACCTCCACGACCGCGCCCACACCTTGGGGTTCGCCGACCTGCACGGCTACCTCCAAGCGCGCAGTCAGCAGCAGGCCGGCCTCGCCCAGCTGGCCGACGAGCTCGGCACCACCACCCTGGTCGTCCGCCACCTGCTGGACCAGGCCGCCCTCCAGCCGCCTCCGCCGCCGCTGGCCGCGGCCCGGCAGCGCCGCCGCACCACCGACCAGCAGCTCACCCAGCAAGCCACCACGCTCGGCTTCGCCACCCTCAAGGCGTACTTGGCCGACCGGGTCGTCCAGCGGGCGTGGCCGCTGGCGCGGGTCGCGCGGGAGCTTGGCGTGCACCCCGCCACCGTGGGCGATCGGCTCGCCCGGCACGGCCTTCGGCGCCGAGGGCCAACCGCCGGCCACCACCGGGCGGCGCAGCGGCGGGCGGCCCGCTGGGCGGCCACGCGGCAGGCGCGGCTGGCCGAGCTCGGGTTTGGCGACCTGACCGCCTACCTGCATGCCCGGCACGTGCAGCAGGGCTGGTCGATCCGGCGCATGCGCGCCGAGCTGCGGGTGGACCGGGCGTGGCTGGAGACAGGGATGGACCGGCTCGGCATCCCATGACGCTCGCCGGGGCTGCTCGCCGTCCCGCCTGCGCCGAGGTGGCCACCGAGCCTTGCCAGGCTGGTGGGGTTCGTGTCGGTGGCCCGACTGGACCATGGGCCTACCAGAGTTCACTACGCCGGTGACGCTGTAGCCCTGCCTTGCGCCAGGTCCATCCACTCTGGGCGAGGCCCGAATCGTTCCGGGGGGAAGGGATAGGGATTTCGAGCGTGCGTAGCCACTGCCGGCAGCCCTGCTCGGCAATACCGGCGCTTTCCCAGGTTGCACCGCCGTTACCTCGCGGGTCCGTCCCATCCCCACCTGGTCCCGATAATCGCTCCGCACGATCGTGAACACCGGCCGGAGCATTGAACCTCTTCCCTCGTCCTCCCTTCGGGTCAGGCGCCGCAGCGGCGCTGGTTCTCCGCACTGATGCCCTTTCCACACCAGTAGGGGTTCCCGTACTTGATGTCCAAAGGTGACAGGTGAGACCGGATGATCCGCTCTTTCAGCAGGCCCGGAGCCTGCCATGTGATCTCGGAGGTGTCTCCAGCCTGGGGGATGCTGGTACCGGGGTCGAATCCGGCAGGCGGGGCGGCGTTGGCCCAGGTCGTGAACCAGACCCGGGTGATGGTCACGATGATGCCCTTGGGACTGCTCACGAGCTTCAGGCTCGTATGTCCGCGGCACATCGGTGGGGGCGGCGTGGTCAGTGCGTTGAGGCACGGCCCCGCATTCCAATCCGATTCGCCGGTGTGGTCCTGGCGAATCGTCATCCGCCCGCCGTGCACCGACCACTCGCCTACGAACTCGGCGAATGGGGGCGCAGACATACGCTGGATCACAATCTTGGCCCATGACCTGTCGCTGAGCTGGTCGAGGATCCCGTTCACGGCGCCATGGAGATAGTCCACCACACCGGCCACGGTCACGATCGGAGCCAGAATCACCCCCCATACGGCACCGAAGGCGTCGATGATCTGTTTAGCGTTCAAGCAGTTAGCGATCATCTCGCCACTGTTCTTGCTCTTCACGCAGGCATCGGAGGTGAGGATAGTGTCGACTACCTTCAGCACTGTGGTCGGGTCATCACTCGCCCCGAATCTCGTGATGATGGCGAACATCGCCTTCACCCCGACGTCCAAGGACGACAGCAACTGCGCCTCTGCCCCGACAGTGGCCTCCAGGTCCGCGTTGGTGCCCCGGCGGACGTCCGCCGCGAATACCGCCTCGTCACGAGGGTAGATCACAGTGCCCTCGGAGCTCAGCCGCCTGGCGATCTTCTGGGCGATCGTCCCACCCGAGCCGCCGGCCAACACCGACAGTCCCGTGTGCAGCGCGAGGAGGGGATAGCGCCGGTTGTTGACGGCCTTTAGCACCAGCTTACCGTTTTGCATGCCGAAGCACCATAAGATGCTATCCTTGCCCAGGACGGTCACCAGGTAACCGTCCTGCCGGGCTTGGGCCTGGCCTGTGCAATGGGGCGCGGCAGCGTCCTCGCCAATGTGGCTGGTAAGCCCGTCGAAGAACTGCTTGAGCACCTGCAATGCACCGTCCACGTCAATATGAACGGTGTTGAAGAACGACAGGTGCCTCACCATCACGCGCACGTGCAGGCCGTCAGCCGTCACGATCGTGCGCAGCGGCGTCCACGAGCCCTTGACCGACTCGCTAGCGAACACCACGGTCCGGCCATCCGCCGCCACCTTGCGCTCGAGCGGAAACTCGAGTGTGAGTGACGCCTTCAGCGGACCCGAAGGCCCCACGCTGAAGGTCTGAGACACGGCCGTGGCGAGCCTCAGCGAGGGCTGCAAACGCGAGGACACGACCAACGCGTGGAGAGCGACCGGAGCCTTCGCCCCAACCACCTGCACACCGGCCCCCACGTCCTGCTTGGCCGCCGGCACTATGGTGGCGTTTGTCACCTTGGTTCTGTTCGGCTTGTCCCAGAGCCGCCCATGCGTACCGAGCGCGCCTGCCACCAGCGTCGCCACCAGCAGCACTGAGGCAGTGCGCCACATCCTTTGCGTCACTACTATCACCCTCCTTTCCGGATAGTAGGGAGGAGATTCAACGAACAAGGGCCGGGCCGGTACGTCCAGTCGGTCTCGTTCCCTAAGCCCGGGTTCACCGTTTCGGTAATGGAAGGCCGATCAGTTCCGCGACTTCTCAGCCTTGGCCGGAAGTGCCCAAGCTTGAGGCCTCGGCGCTCGCCGCTTCTCAGCGGTGCCGCGTCTCCACCCTCCCTGGCTCTTCAGCCCCTCGGGGTGCGGTCGTAGGCTGCATCCATGGCCGCCACGGTAGCGGCCTTGGACTTACCCGTGTAATTGACTGGCCCCCCAGGCGCCAGCAAGCGAGTGTCGAGCGCGGGCACCATTAACAGCATGCAGCCGTCGGGCAGTCGTGTGAAGTAGCCGACCTTGGGCAGGTGTTCACGGATGTCGTGACGGGACCCCGCAACCCTCTGGCTACCGTCGACCCCCATCGAGTACGCCCACGCCCGGTACTGCGTCTGGGCCTCGGTGCCGCAGTACAGGTGCAGGTCCGTGGTGACAAAATATGCGTCGATGGCGTTCTGAGCCTTATCGGCATCACGGTCCGCCCCAAATAGGCAAGCGGACGGCTCGTCCTGTGGTGCGATGACTCCCTCGACTGCCTTGTCGAGGATCTTGCTCGCCTCGGCGAGCGTGATCACATTGCAGGCACGCCGAACCGGCGTCTTCGGAGCCGTTGCCGACAGCACCTGCGGCTGCGTCGACGGAGGCATCGCCTTCATGCGCGACGTAACCGCCGGGTTGGTAGGCGCCGACTGCTTGGCACGCGCCTGCGTGCTGTGCGACTCGAACGCACCGCAGGCGGCGAGGGCAAGTGCCAGCGCCGCCCCCACGGCGGCACCTCGTAGTAGTTTCTTCACGTGCAACCGCCCTTTGGGATCGGATGCCTCAGCAAAGCGGCGCTCCCCTCGTCGAGCTCGTCCAGGTCGTCATGGTCGAACACGGCCAGGACGGCGGCCCCGGCTAGGCCGTGCGCCTCGAGCCAGTGGTTAGTCAGAGTTCGTCTACCGTAATAGGGTGCTAGGGGTGTTCAAGCGTCCTGCCATGAACCCGAAGCGAACGAGCCAACTGGAGCACGCTCGGCCTGTCTGCCCGCGCGGTCGGGTCCGGATCCCCTCCCGCGTACGGATCGTCCATCTCGGCGGCAGCCTCGATGAGGCCGCCGCCGAGGGGTCGCTCAGCCGAATGCCGGCCGGATGAACGCCGCGACTGCCGCATGCCCGTCTGGGATTGGATGGAAGCTCTCGCTTGCCGAATGGAGGTCGGTGATGGGACCGATGAGGATGAGACCGTTGATCCACGACGCCTTCGTGTCACAAAGCCGATGGTCCTCGAACACGAAGCTGTCTGGCACGTAGCGGATCGTGACATCCGGGCGGTTGGTCGCAGCCCACGCCTGCGCCTTTCGAACCTCGCCGAGAATCGTGCGGTTCAGTTGGTCGCCGGCCTGGTTGAGCCACGTCGCGTCGGCGGGTGCGACGGTGTATGCGGAACCGACATTGCACAGCGGCCCGCCGCCCTTCTGGGAAGCGTTCCAGGCATTTCCAAAGAGTCTAGGGTAGCCGGTGATAACGAGCCGCCCGCCGTTGGCCATCCGGCCCGCTAGATCCTGGTAGAGCGCGTGCAACGACGGCACGGGATGGTCGTAGCAGGACTGCTTTGGCTGATGAGTGTCTACGTCGATCCCGGGCAGCGTGACACAGCCCTTCGGCCGACCGTTCGTGAGCCAGCTCAACGCAGTGGGGAGCGCTTTGGCGATGCGGCTCGCGCAGCCGTAGCGGCCCGGGGCGCCCGGTCCTTGGATGCAAGAGGCGAGCACGTTGGGGAACCCGACATCGTTACCGCCGACGGACAGCGACGCCAGGGTCGTGACCTTCGACGAGATGTGGTCGCGTTGCGGGACCTCAAACCCCTTGCCGTTGCCGCCGTTGAACGATTGGAAGTCGTCGATGACCGCGCCGGAGCAGGCGGCGAAGTCGATGGAGGTGTTGGTTGCGGTGCGGATCTGCACCGGCCATGCCGTGATGGCGCGATGGCAGTCATTCAGCGTCCCGTCCGACGGCGGGATGTAGTCGTTGAGGCCGAAGGCGCCTTCGCCGGAGGAGTAGGAGTCACCCAGTCCGGCGTAGGTGCGGGTCTGCTCCACATGCAGCGCAGCGGTCCCGAGCTGCGCGCCACCGCACGTCACCGTCGCGGTGTAGTCCCCCTCCCCGCCGACGACCACGGTCTGCGTGTAGGTGCTGCCAGTGCCAGTAACCGGCAAGTGGACGTCGATATCGCTGGTCGCGGTGGCCGCCGGGTCGTTGTTGGCTACGGTCATCGTCGGGGTGCCGGATCCGCAGGTGTAGGTGCTGACGAAGAGGGTGCCGGGTTTGCCGGATGTCGGGGTGAACGACAGGCCGAGGTGCCCCTGCCGGGCGGTGAGGACGGCGCTGGTGAGCGTTCCCTCGAGCGCGAAGTAGGTGCTGGCGCCGTCCGCGAGCCCGCCGGTGAAGTCGACCTCTGCGGTGTCGGGGCCGGTCGGGGTGTTGGTGACAAACGACGTGCCGGGTCCCTCGTAGCCGGTGGGGCCGAAGGGGCAGCCGGCGATGCCATAGGTGCACAGTCCGTCACCGTCGAACCCGGCCAGATCGCTGCCGGGGCCGGTGACGGTGACTGCGTCGACCGCCTTCCCGGACATGTTCCGGATGCCCACGAGGGTGTCGTCGCCGCCGTCGTAGTCACCGACGTCCGGGTCCGAGTAGACCGATACGGTGCCGTCGGGGTTGACGACGAGCAGGACCTGGCAGCTCGGTGAGGCGCCGACCGCCGGGCACTGGGTGAACGGTGGCAGCGGCACCGCGGCAGCTGCGGCATGCGCGGTAGGCGCTGCGCCGACCAGTCCGACCGCAGCGGCGGCCACAGCGAGCGCAGCGAGGCCAGCCACGACTCGGCGCCGCGCGGTGAGTTGTATTCCCATGAAGTCCCCCCTCCGCCCCCGGTCGGGGGCGGCAGTGCAACCTAACATGGAGGGACGCCACGAAAATCACGCAACAGACATAGAGGTCATAGTCAAGTTGCAGGATTCTGTAGACGGACCCGGTCGGGATCGGCTGATGCCGTCTACAGCCTGTGGGGCACATACTGTAAATGCGTTCACGCAGCTCCGGGCACTCCCGGAGACCGCCGAGCCAGCCACCCCGACGCACCGCAACCGGCGGATGGCCCCGCCACGCTGACCAAGCCCACGACCCTCTCTGCAGGATCGCCGCGGCCACTCGCGCCCGCTCCCCCGCCACCGGCCGACGTCCCCAGCCCGGCGTTGCCCATGCGCCTGGCCTTCCCGCCGCTGCTGATGGAACCATCGCCGCAGGTCAGTTCAGCGATGCGGATCTCCCGGAGCGGGGTGGCACCCGGCAGACCAGGCGCATGGGCAACGCCACCACCAGCGCCTTCGCGCCGCAGGCTCACCCTGCACGGCGGCTTTGCCGTCCTCGACCGCCAGCAGCGCCACCTCCACGACCGCGCCCAGGCCCTGGGGTTCGCCGACCTGCACAGCTACCTTGCGGCGCGCTGCCAGCAGGCCAGCCTTGCGCAGCTCGCCGGCGAGCTCGGCACCACCACCCTGGTCGTCCGCCACCTCTTGGACCACGCCGCCCTCCAGCCCCCACCCGGTCCGGCGGCCGCGGCGCGGCAGCGCCGCCACAGCACCGACCAGCAGCTCACTCAGCGCGCCGCCGCGCTCGGCTTCGCCAACCTCAAGGAGTATCTGGTCGAGCGGGTCGCCCGGCGGGCGTGGCCGCTGGCGCGGGTCGCGGCGGAGCTTGGCGTGCACCCGGCCACCGTCGCCGACCGGCTCGCCCGGTACGGGCTCTGCCGCCAGCGGCCGACCGCCGGGCACCAGCGGGCGGCGCAGCGGCGGGCCGCCATGTGGGCGGCCAAGCGGCAGGCGCGGCTGGCCGGGCTGGGGTTCGCCAGCCTGGAGGAGTATCTGCGGGCACGGCGAGAGCAGCAGGGCTGGTCGCTGCGGCGCCTGCGCGCCGAACTCCAGGTGAACCGGGGCTGGCTGGCGGGCGAGATGCTCCGGCTCGGCATCCCATGACTGCCCTCACCGACGTCGGCACCGGGGCTCGCCAGGTCAGGCTGCCTGCCAGCCGCGCCCGCAGCGCTCGACGACGGTGCGGCGACGACCGCGCAGCCGCTGGCGAGATGGGCAGCTGGTGCATGGGATCGCGGACAGGATCGTGACCATCCGCTGACAGGACCGCACCGTCGGCATGGAGCCGGATAGGACTGCGGTTCGCTGCGCTGGCACGAGCCGGACCAGCGGTCCAACCGCACGCTCGATGCTGGTGGCGGCGAAGGTCCTGCCGCCGAAGATCGCCGGAGCCATTGGCAGGGCGTCTCCTCGCTACGAGATGCTGTCGGGGGTTCAAGTCGGGAGCGACACCGGTTGGCGTACCTGCGGCCCACCGTCACCCTGACGCTCTGAGCTGCGGCATCAGTAGAACTCCTTCTCGACGTAGCCTCTGGAAGGCGCCGTCAAGCGCGCATGGCCTGGTCACTGCCATTTGTCCCGCTGCCCGAAGAGGCAACTCGATAGGATCGTGACAATGCTGTGACAGCACATTGGCAGGCTACTGTGTAGCTCAGACAAGCGCCCAGGCAGGCCGTCGAAGGGCAGACCCGCGAATCCCTTTCGCAGCTGACCCAAGGTGTAGGCTCACGCCACCGGCGTTGCCGCCGCCAAGGCGTCATGGTACGAGGACAAGGTCGTCCGCATGTTTCCCCCGCAACCGCTGTCGCCTGAAGACCCGAGCAAGCTCGGACCGTACACCACGCTCGGTCAGCTCGGCGCTGGCGGAATGGGGATCGTTTACCTCGCACGCGACGAAGACGGCCAGCGGGTCGCGATCAAGGTCATCAAGCCGGAGCTTGCGGCCGATCCCCGCTTTCGCAAGCGCTTCCGGCGGGAGGCGGACCATGCCCGAAGGGTGGCCCGGTCCTTCATCGCGCCAGTGCTCGATGCCGACTTCGACGGGCGGCAGCCTTTCCTGGTGACCGAGTACATCGCAGGGCCGTCCCTGAGCGAGTACGTGCGGCAGCACGGCCCGATGTCCCCCTCGGATGTCGAACGGCTTGCTTTCGGCGTCGTCTCAGCGCTCTACGCAATCCACGCCGTGGGGCTGGTCCACCGCGACCTCAAACCCGGTAACGTCGTGCTTGGGAGTGCCGGCCCACGCGTGATCGATTTCGGGATCGCCCGCGCGCTCGACGACACCAGCAGGCTCACCTCGAGCGGGATGCAGCCCGGTACGCCCGAGTTCATGGCGCCCGAGCAGTTCGACAAAGACGGCGAGGCGACGACTGCAACGGACGTGTTCGCCTGGGGCGGTCTCGTGCTGTTCGCCAGGACCGGGGAACCGCCGTTCGGCCGAGCATCCGACAAGGCTGGGGTTGCGCTCGCGGCGTTGGGGTATCGCGTGAGGTACCAGCAGCCGAAGCCGACAGCGCTGGAAGCGCCATTGCGCGAGCTGGTCCAAGCGGCGATGGCCAAGGAGCCGTCCGACCGCCCAACCGCTCAGGAGCTGCTGCGCCGGCTCATGCCGAACAGCCCGCCCATGGGGGCGGATCGGCCGACTGTGGCGACCGAGCAGCGGCGGCGCAGGTCGACCGTTGCACCGGAGCCTCTGTTCCGCGCCCCCAGCGGCGCCGCGCTCACCGTCGCCCGCAGCGAGCCCGGGCAAGTGGCGAGCACCGGCGTCCGCAGACCCTTCAGCCGCCTGGGCTTGCTGGCCGGTTCGGTCGCCACGATGCTCCTCGTCGCCATGGCGGGCCTGATCGCCTGGTGGCTGTTTCGGGCCATTGCCGCCCATGCAGGCATGGTCGTGTTCCTCGCCGCCGAGTGCGTGCTCGGGGTCCTTGCGCTGGTCGGCGGCGGCCTGCTCGTGGCGAGACTGGCTGACGACTATCCTGGGGCCAGCCTGGTTGTGGGTGTGGCGCTGCTCGCCGCTGTGGTTGCTATTCCTTTCTCAAGCTATCACGGGCTCCACGACCGCTACTGGGTGGGTTTCGATCATGGCCGCATCGCCATCCTCAAAGGTGCAGGACCGGGCGGTTTTGGCTTTCTCCACATCCACAACGCCAGCGTGGTCGAGCGCTTCGACACCGACCGCGAGCGGCTCCCCCCACTGGTCGCCGATACCCTCGAGTATGGCATCGAGATCACCAGCAGGGCCGAGGGACAGCGGGTCGCCCACTGCCTGCCACTGGTCTTTACCCCGATGCCGGACGCGCCGGTCGGGCCCGGTGACGATGCAGCGCTGTGCGCCAGCCGGATCTTGGACATCCTTCCTTGGATGTCGGTACCGCAGCCGATCACGCTGCCCGATACGACGGACCAGCCGCCGGCGTTGCTCGCCACTGGTGACCGGATCCTGCTCGCGTGGACCGCCAAGAGCGACGGGCACCTTCGCCTTCGCTCCTCTACCGACGGAATGCACTTCAGCGCCCCCGTCACACTACCAGCGACAAGTGAGAACGCTCCGGCGCTGGCCACCGACGGCACCCGGGTCTTTGTGGCGTGGAGCGAGCCCGACGGTCGCCTCGCGGTCATGTCGTCCGCGGACGGCTTGCACTTCGGTGACGCCGTCCGGCTTGAACAGACCAGCGCGACAGCGCCCGCACTCGCCTACGGGGACGGCAAGCTGCTGCTCGCTTGGGTCGGTGACGCGAATCACCTCCATGTCATGGCGTCGCCAGACGGGCTCAAGTTCGGCGAGGACACCACCCTCGACGACACCAGCGAGATCGCCCCGGACCTGTTATTCGCGGATCACAACTGGTACCTTTCCTGGATCGGGAGATCCGATAGGCGAGTGAACGTCGCGCGCTCCAGTGACGGCCTTAGCTTCGCGGGTAAGGTCGTCCTCGACGCTACAAGCGAATACCGCCCTGCCATGACCGTGCGCACGATCTGGTTCCTGGCCTGGACCCGGTTCGAGGACGATGGGCTCGGTGTGCTCCTGTCCAAGGGCGCCGGCGCGGACTTCGTGAATGAACTCGCGCTGGCCGAGCAGAGCAGTGGCGTGAGCTTAGCTACCTTCCACGGCCATGTGCTACTCGCGTGGTGCGACGACAGCGACCAGCCCGCAATACATGTCGCCACGCTCGCATGATATCGCTGGAGGTTCGCCGTGGGCACGGAGCAGACCAGAGCTACAACCTCGCGGTCGGCAGCGAAGATCGCGCCGCCAAGCAAGCACCGCTGCGACCGCTCATAGGGCGGCGAAGCCTGCCGTCACGAGTTTGAGCCGCCTGTAGAGATTCATGTGACTGCATAATGCGCTCAGCGGGTCGAGCTACGGCACAAGCTGGAGAGCAGGGTCACCAAGGGGATGCGTCGTCGAGTCGAAGAACCGAATCGACATGTGGGGGAACTGTTGCAGTACAGCGGTCTTCTGTGCGACGAGCTGTAGAGCGGGGCCCGGTCTCATCGATATCGCTATGCGACGGTCTGGATGTCGCTGCAACGCTCGGAGTATGTGATCATCCTGAGCGGCTCTGAGGCCATGGCCGAAGAACGACCATGTCCCCATCGTCGCTACCCAGCATTTGATAGACAAAGGAGAGGTAGTCGGACGACCGAATCACTCTCATCTTGTCAGTGCTCGTTCCTTCACTGACGAACAGCGGAAGATCGACACCGTGGAAGTCGCTTCCAAGGAGGCTGAGGAGCGTAGAACCCGAAGACGCCACTCGCTTGACTGTCCGTCCGTCAGCCAGGCGGTAGATGTGCAGCCCACCGTGCAGATAGTGGACGAGCGTCATGTCGAAGGCCGGCTCAGTGTTGTAGAGGTCGAACTCCAATCCCGATCCCGGGTTCCAGAAGTAATCGCCGAACTCATGACGTTCGGCCGTCTCCATCAGCGACCAGTACACGAGCAGGTCGTAGCAGTACTTCGTTAGGTCTTGCGAACGTGGTGCTGCTGGGTGTACCTGTGAAGCGAGAGCACCAAGCCGAAAGGAGCGCGCCACCACCACTGGTGGCAAGCAATGACACCCACACAACTTCGCCGCATCCGCACCCGTCT
>WNGE01010753.1_pt1 | contig 19574 bp, 20 predicted proteins | sample 5400651 | NCBI WGS metagenome assembly WNGE01 (sample SAMN13153370, study PRJNA577476) | soil metagenome | isolation source: 60 cm soil or saprolite under grassland replicate 2 | place: USA:California | collected 2016-06-15
TTCTTTTCACTAATGAGCGCCAGGGGACGCATCCGCCGTTTCTGGTTTGGCTTACTGGACATCGGGGCGCGCGGCGAGTCACGGCCCTCACCCAGGCTGGAATGCGCGGCTTCGCCATCGCCTCCGAAGAGATTATCAAGCCAACGGTTCGCGTCCTGACGCGTGATGGTGATATCGTATTCATGGAAGTTCGCCCACGCACTTCGCTGGTGCCGGGAGAATATGCAATCATAGGCGACGATTTAACGCGCGTCGCAACTTTTCGGGTGACCGAAGCGTCACCACAATAATTCAGCCGAGAACTAATCACGATGTCTTTATCCGCGAGTTCGAAAAAGAGCCTGAATAGCAAGGGATTCTGGACGCCAGGCCGTGTTCTTCTGACCTTTACAGTTTTCGTGGCAATCAGCGCACTTGGTTTATCAAGTTGTAATTCCACGGACGATAGCAGCAAGAACGGACCTGGAGTTGCCAGTTCTAATAGGCCGGTTAATCCCAATTCATCCGCGCCCAACGCGAGCAATGCTCCGGCGGCATTCATTTCATTACCTCAAACATTGCGGGACACAAAAGTTCAGACGCTTGATGGCCAGTCGCTAAAACTCGCTGACTATGCCGATAAGGTAATGGTGCTCAATATCTGGGCCACCTGGTGCGGGCCGTGCCAACTTGAAATGCCTGAACTGGTGAAAATGAATAACGAATACAAATCGCGTGGCCTGGTAGTGCTCGGCCTGGCGACAACTTATAACGAGCACCAGGGCCAGGACTATGTGAAGAACTTTATTCGCGCCAGGGGCATCAACTACAAAATCGTCTGGGATGATGGCAGTCTTTCCGGTCCGTTAGTGCAGTCCGTCAACGGGCAAAGCGTTATCCCACAGAGTTTTGTGATCTCCCGCGACGGCCGCATCCTCAAACATTTTCAGGGCTTCAATCAGTACTCGACGCCGACGCTCATGCGCCAGGCGGTTGAACAGGCTTTGAGCGAAAAAGGTTGAAGTACGTGCTCATGCCGCGCTTACGACGATGAAATTCCCGCGACCATCAATCAAAAAAATGCGCTCTGCGCTTGCAGTAGCACTGACACTTTGGTGTGCGGGCGCAGGCTGCATGATTGTGAGTTATGCTCACGGGACTGCGATGCGTGCCGAGCCGCGCATCCCTGCGGAAGCATCGAGCCTGGGGGAAGTCTCTGGCTCGATGAGTTCGCACTCCTGCTGCAAAGCCCACCACACAGCGAAGCATAAGCCGATTTCCCAGAGGCATTGGACAATAGAATCGTCCGAAGTCGCTAATCAGATTGCGTTACCGGAAAATGCGGTTCCTTCCGGTGTGAACAGTTGCTGTCCGTTGACCAGCGGTTCCTTTGTTTCGACCGGGCGCGTGTCTGGTGACTCGAACATTTCCGTTTCCACTCAGGTAAACACTTTCTCGCCTCAGCTCAGCAATGCGCAAGGTAATCTCAACGATTATCCACTGCGCTTGCCTAATCAGGAACATACCTACCTGCGCTGCTGTTCATTTCTAATCTAGAAGTCTGCCTTCTTTAAAGCCAACCCGTCCGCTAACGCAGGCGGTTCTAACAGGGTATCAGTGTATCTGCTGATATCAGGCAATAATTTTTTCAAGGAGAAAATCGAGATGAAAAGTTATCGAGGATTTATTCTGGGCCTCGTGCTGGGTTTGGCAACCGCTTTTGCCACGCTTGGTTTGGCCCAGAACGCAACTCAAACCGACCCTAACAAAACAAAGGAATCATGTTGCGCAATGGCGTCTTGCTGTTGTTGCGGTGGCGATTCGTGCGCGATGAAGGATGGTTCAAAGAACAAATCCGATCAGCACGACGGCTGCTGTTGCGGCAGTGATTCATGCAACATGAAAGACATGAAGAATAAACCGCAGTGAAGCTGGGGGATATTTTTCAAGTCTAATTACCAGAGAGGGTGCGGCGCTTATTCAGGCCGCACCCGACTCAGATGCGCTTTGCGAAAATGTCAAGAAAGTGTTTGTTGTCCCCCAAAGGAGCTTATGCGTCTCGGGCATTGAACAGTTTCGATGCTATATTCCCTCCAGAGCATGTTTCGGTAGGACATTTATGTTGAGGCTACCCTCAAAGAGTAAATCTGCCGGCGCGGTATTGAGCCTTGCGGTTTCCGTCGCCACGTGGGGCAACGCCATGGCAGGAGTCTTTTGCCCACACTTGATGGGCAGTTCAGATTCCTGCTTGATGCTTAAGGCGAAGGCTCATCATCCTCCCGATCGGGTCAGCGATTCGGACTCATCGATGGCCCGTGATAGCGTGGACCACTCACACATGACTGAGACGGACATGCAGAACGTGCCGATGAACATGTCTGACTTGCAGATGTCAGAGCTGAAGATGGATCATACGACCTCCTCGCCACCGAAAATAGATCCCGAGCTGTTGAGCAATGGCGCGCCGGAAATCAGGCCAAACAAAGAGTTGACCGCTGAAACAATCACGCAGCCGCACGAGCCATGTTCACATTGCTTGATACACTTGCGATCCGGTACGAATGTCCCATTAAGGGTTGCAGTCCAAGCCAACGCTTCAGATCAGTTGGTTGCGGCTGATACCGGCGCAACTATTGTGAAAGGCGTTCCTTCATCTCTGACGTTTGTAGAATTGCACGATCATAGTCCACCTGGTTCGCAGTCCCCTTTGTATGTTCTAGTTAGTGCCTTCCGCATTTAAATCCTGTCTTTGATCACCCAGCGAATAACTGTGCAGGCACAGGTCTGCACAGTCCTTCGGCCAGGCTCTAATCCGAGCTGGTTGTCTCAACCTGTTATCGATCCAGAGGGGAAGCATGCAGTTCAAGAATAGTCTTCATACGCGGTCGCGATGGTTTGCGCTCGCCGGCCTAATACTTATTTTGTCTTTGGTCGCATCTGCGGAACCCGCCCAGGACATGCAAAACATGCCGGGGATGAGCAAGAAGTCGTCGCCACAAAAAAAGCGCGCGGCAACGAGAAAGAAGAAGCCGGCCGGGAAACACAACATGGCGAAGATGCCAGGCATGAACATGCCGGGAATGAAAATGCCAGGAATGCACAAGCACACTCGGCGAAAGAAGCGCACTGCCCGAAACAGACAGCGATCTCAAAAACATCAAATGGGCAATATGCCGGGGATGAAGATGCCCGGAATGAAGATGCCGACAACCCCGACGTCACCGAGGTCTAAGCCCTCGTCGCAACAAATGAATATGCCAGGAATGAATATGCCTCAGGCCAATCCTTCACCATCATCATCTCCACCGACGCAGATGAATATGCCGGGAATGCAGATGCCGCAAGCCAGGCCTTCACCCGGCGCTCAACCCGCCGCATCTCCACCGACGCAGATGAACATGCCGGGAATGAACATGCCGGTGCCGCAAGCGAGTCCCTCGCCCGGCGCGATGCAGAACATGCCGGGCATGGACAATATGCAGGGAATGGGGTCAATGAACATGGGTCCGCTGATGGTGATGATGGCGAACGATATGGGCGTTCGCGTCGGTTCCAGCGATACGAACATCATCTCGATGGGCGCGATGGGGTCCGGTACTTCATGGCAGCCATCATCAGGGCCGATGCACATGCATTACAAAATCGCCGGTGATTGGCTGCTGATGTTCCATTACAACCTGATCGTCGGCATGAATCGACAGGGTGGTCCGCGCGGCGTCACCAAACTTGATTCGGAAAACTGGTTCATGCCGATGGCCTATCACAAGCTGGGCAAGGGTACCGTTCAATTGCGCGGCATGTTCAGTTTTGAACCATTTACGTTTCCGCCGGGAGGTTCGCCGCTGCTCTTTCAGACCGGGGAAACCTATAAAGGTCAGCCATTGATCGATAAACAGCATCCGCACGATCTTTTCATGGAATTGTCGGCGCAGTACACATTGCCTGTGGGTGAACGCGGGACGTGGTTTACCTACTTCGGTTATCCGGGCGAGCCGGCTCTTGGCCCGGTTGCTTTCATGCATCGCGCGTCGGCGTTAGAAAATCCTTCGGCGACGCTTGCGCATCATTTGCAGGATTCGACGCATATTTCATTTGGTGTCTTAACCACGGGATTTGCTTATCGCTGGTTCAAGTTGGAAGGTTCGATTTTCAATGGCCGCGAGCCGGACGAGAACCGTTACAACTTCGATGCGCATAAGTGGAATTCGAGATCTGCCCGTCTGTGGTTCATGCCGAATAAGAATTGGACCATGCAGGTGAGCTATGGCTTTCTGCGAAGTCCTGAGGCACAAGAGCCTAACACCGACATTCGTCGCGCTACAGCTTCTCTTCAGTACAACCGGCCCTTTCATCGGGGCAATTGGGCTGCCGCATTCGTGTGGGGACGTAATCACTTAAGTGGCGGCGGCGAGAATGCAAACCTGAACGGATATACTGCGGAGTCGACGATCAACTTCCTCGATCAGAACTATTTCTACACGCGCCTGGAACTGGTGGACAAGAATGAGCTATTGCGTCCGTCAGACCGAGCTTTGCTTGGCATTACGCAAGCTCACCCTTCATTTCGAATCAGCGCGTACACGTTCGGTGGAGTGCGCGACATATGGAACACAGACAAGGTTTCGCTCGGAATTGGAAGCGACGTCACATTCTTTTCAAAACCGTCGATTCTGGATCGCGTCTACGGAAATAATCCGGTGGGATGGAAACTCTTTCTGCGGATTCGTCCGGGCAAGATGGATATGAGCATGCATGGCATGCACGGCAATATGGGTGCGCCGCAAAAGCCGCCATCAAATCCATAAGAACCGTGCGACAGGACTTCCAAAAAGAGCAGCACCTTTCCGCGAAGCAGATCCATGAGCGGGTCATCGCGGAGTTCTCTAAACGCTGATTGCCAGAGGAGGAATATGAATGGGACTGCCGATAACTGGGTTTGGTTTTTTACTAGGCTACATCGTGATGGTCGGCGTGGCTTCTTTTCTCGAGAAATTCAGCATGAAGCAGTTGAACCCTTATCAGGTGAACTTTCTCATGGCTATCGGAATGGCAGTGACTGCCGTGCCGGCACTCTGGATCAAACAGGGAAACCTGACTGTTCCGACGAAGGCGCTACCTTTGGGCGCGCCAATTGGTCTGTTGATGGCGCTCGGGTCGATCTTCTTTGTGCTGGCACTTTCGAAGCTTCCTGTGGGCATGGCCACAGGCATTTCAGTTAGCTATGTATTATTCGTTCTATTCCTGTCCTGGCTCTTCTTAAGTGAAAGTATGAGCTGGATGAAAATTCTCGGCACCTTGCTAACAATAAGTGGAGTGGCTCTTATCTCGTGGGAGCAAAAGTAAACAACTTCAGAGGAGGATAACCCGTTGATGCCAAAGAACCATTTCAAACTTAGTTTGAGCATGCTCGCGCTGCTGGCAGTGTCGTTGTTGTTCTGACGAGTGCTGAAACCGGAGAGGCCGTGCTAAACTCAACAACAATCCAGCCGCGGACACGACCATGTCGGCTACATTAGCGACAGCAGTTGCGGCCTTAAACACATGTGGGCATGGGCGATGACAAGTCCTGCGCGCTCATGTGCGTAAAGGGCGGCAGCAAGTTTGTTTTGGCAGATCGTAACCACAAGGTTGTCTACAGACTAGACAATACTGGCCAGGAAAAGGCGCGAGAGTTTGCCGGCCAGAAAGTAAAAGTGACTGGTCGAGTGACTGGCAAGACGATTAAGGTTACTTCTATTAAGGCTGCGAGCTAATGCGTACAATAGATAGGTGAGTTGCCCAACCCTTACTAGCCCCCCGCATTTTGAGGTCTGTATTGAACCCAGGAGGAACTGATATGCGACGAACGACAGGTTTTCTGACTTTGTTGGCTTTAGCTGTTTTCGCTGCCGCTTGTACGACTGCGGACAATTCGAACAGCAACGCCAACTCAAATACGATGGTTACGGCATCGCCCAGCCCTGCTACCAGTCCCGCTAATTCGAATGCGAACATGCAGGACAATATGAACATGGGCAACATGAACATGAAGGACATGAAGAACATGAAAATGGGCAATCATAACAAGAAGGCTAATGCCAACAAGACACCATAGTTCCAATTCAAACTGAAAATCTACCGAGGATGCCTGCAGTGTCCGGTTGCGGGCATTCTTGCGAGGACGAATACTCACGGGAGCACGGGTTTTTGTCAGCGCTGGATAATATAGGGAAATGAAGCCAGACCAGGACACGAGTCTCACACCAGCGACTACATCGCCTCGCGATAGAGTCAGCGCGGTCGCAGTAGATCCGGTTTGCGGAATGACCGTTAATCCAGTCTCCGCTGCCGGTTCCTACGAGTACAAAGGGAAAACCTACTATTTCTGCAGTACTGGTTGCCTGACCAAATTCCGCGACCATGCAGAACGGTTCCTCCGGAACTCGACCGAAGCAATTGCATCCCAGCCGGTTGGATTTCAGCATGAACCAAAACCTGCGGCACGAGCAGTCGATCAGAGTTATACCTGCCCAATGCATCCGGAAGTGCGTCAGGACAAACAGGGTTCGTGTCCGAAATGCGGGGTCGCTTTGGAGCCCGTCATGCCGCTGCCGCTTAAGGAAAAGATCGAATACACCTGCCCGATGCATCCGCAGATCATTCGGGATGCGCCCGGCAACTGTCCGATCTGCGGCATGGCGCTGGAACCCCGCGTCGCAACTGGCGAGGAGGACAATGCCGAGCTGATCGATATGAAGCGTCGCTTTTGGGTCAGCACGGTTTTGACTGTTCCGTTGCTCATCCTTGCGATGAGCGAGTTTCTTTCCGGTGATCCCATGCGCAACTTTGTAGGCATGCGGAATATCGTTTGGCTCTCATTCGCACTTGCGTCGCCGGTAGTGCTCTGGGGTGGCTGGCCGTTCTTCGCACGGTTCTGGCAGTCGATCGTGAACCGCAGCCTCAATATGTTTACGCTGATCGGACTCGGTGTCGCCGTAGCGTATGTCTACAGCGTAATCGCAACGCTCTTTCCGCAAATCTTTCCCGCCTCGTTTCGCGATGAGATGGGAACGGTGCCGGTTTATTTCGAAGCGGCTGCGGTGATTACGACGCTCGTTCTTCTCGGGCAAGTTTTAGAACTCAAAGCGCGCAGTTCGACGAGCGCGGCTATTAAGGCGCTGCTTGGCCTGGCGCCGAAGATCGCGCGCCGCATTCGCGACGATGGCAGCGAAGAAGACGTGCCATTGGATCAAGTGCAGGTCGGTGATCGTTTGCGGGTTCGTCCGGGCGAGAAAATTCCCGTCGATGGTGTGGTCGTGGAAGGTTCAAGCAGCGTTGATGAATCGATGGTTACGGGCGAACCAATTCCAGTCGAGAAGAAACCTGGCGACAGAGTGATTGGCGCTACAGTAAACGGGACGGGCTCACTGGTGATGGAGGCCGAACGTGTCGGCTCGGAAACGTTGCTGGCACAAATCGTTCAGATGGTTGCCGAAGCGCAACGGAGTCGCGCGCCGATTCAGAAATTGGCAGATATCGTTTCGGGCTACTTCGTCCCGGCGGTGATTCTGCTCGCTATAGTCACCTTTATCGTATGGGCCACGATTGGGCCGGAACCGCGAATGGCCTACGCCATCATCAATGCCGTGGCGGTGCTGATTATCGCGTGCCCCTGCGCGCTTGGGCTGGCAACTCCAATGTCGATCATGGTGGCAACGGGCAAGGGCGCACAAGCAGGCATCCTGTTTAAGAATGCGGAAGCAATCGAGGTGCTACGCGAAATCGACACGCTGGTCATTGATAAGACAGGCACGTTAACGGAAGGCAAGCCAAAGCTTGTCACGGTTGTGCCGGTTAATGGCTTCAACGAAAGCGAGCTGCTGCGTTTGGCGGCAAGTCTTGAGCGAGGCAGTGAACATCCTCTAGCTGCGGCAATCGTTGCGGATGCTCAGGAGCGCGGGGTTGATCTGACGAAGACAGAATCGTTCGAGTCGATTACCGGCAAAGGTGTTAAGGGTCAGATAGACCGACGCTCGGTTGGCTTGGGAAACCGCGCACTACTTGAAGAACTCGGCATCGATTCGGGTCCGGTTGTAAGCGAGGCTGAGAAGTTTCGCGCGGACGGCCAGACTGTTATGTTCGTAATCGTCGACGGCAAAGTCGCCGGATTGATCGGAGTCGGTGATCCAATCAAGGAGAGTACGCCAGAAGCAATTCGACAACTGCACGAGCAGAAGATCCGCATCGTCATGCTTACGGGTGACAGCCGCACAACGGCAGACGCCGTCGCGAAAACATTAGATATCGATGAAGTAGTTGGTGAAGTCTTGCCGAGTCAGAAGGCCGAAATCATCAAGCGCTTTCAAAGCGAAGGACGCAAAGTTGCGATGGCCGGAGATGGCATCAACGATGCTCCGGGGCTTGCTCAGGCGCACGTCGGGATTGCGATGGGCACAGGCACAGATGTGGCGATGCAAAGCGCAGGGGTAACATTGGTCAAAGGCGATCTGCGCGGTATCGTGCGCGCCATTCGCTTGAGCCGCGCCACGATGCGAAACATCAAACAGAATCTCTTTTTCGCTTTCGTTTACAACTCGATAGGCGTGCCAATCGCGGCGGGCATTCTCTATCCGTTCTTCGGAATTTTGTTGAGCCCCATGATCGCGGCGATCGCGTATACCATCACTAGACTGTAGCCGTAGCCTTGAGGGTACGGCAGCACAGAGTTGCTCGGCACTGTGACATCCCTGAACATCTATTCAGCGTGACCGTATCGTGCACAGGCGAATGCGACAGCTTTCGCGAGAATATCCGCAGCCGCAGCTGTGGAATTATTCGCAGAGCTTGGGATTCTTGCGATGAACAATTGTGAAGAAGCTCAAATTTGCACCGAAAACCAGCGACCTCGCGGCGGTATGTGCATTGCTCCTGAAGGGGCGAGATCCCTGGGTCTTGGCGTGTACCTGTAGCTTGACAACAATTGAGAGTTTTCAATAGAGTGGCCATTGAACATGAAGAAGCGCCTTGCATCTCTTTTCCTTTTGCTCGTCTTGACCGGCAGCGCGTTCGCCGGTGTGCCTCTGCAGTCGGGTGAAAGCAACTGCAGTATGAGCATGATGGACATGGATTGCTGTAAAGCTGCGCTGTTGCAACAGCAAACGCCCGAGGTTGCCGACGCGAAGTTGTGCTGTGCGCTTAACTGCGCTCACAACGGAACGACCTCGCCGCCTAATAATGGTCGCATTTCTCCGCCATCACAGGCTTCTGTACTCGTTCACCTGGCAAGTGCGGCGCTTCCGCCTTCATCGATGATCCTGCGATGTCTCAGTTGTTCGCATGGTCCACCCATTTACTCGAATCCCGCGTACATCCGCCACCTCGCTCTTCTGATCTAGTCCCCATCAGGCAGTAGTGTGTCTTCTTGCGGTTCCTTTCTTGGAGCCGTCGGGAAGCTTGCGTATTCGTGTGCGTTATCGCGCGTACGAACGAACGCCTTAAAGAAACTAGTTAGGAGAACCTATGAAGAAACCGTTGATCGCTATTCCATTCCTGCTCGCAGTGGTTGTGCTGATCGCAGCTGCCTGCGGTTCTAAGACAGGTAGTGATGCTGGTATGCAAACCGGCAAAGTCATCAAGGCCGTGCCGGTGGGAAATCTGACCGCTACCCTCTCGAATGAGAGTGGCGCGCTGAAGCACGGCAATCAGGAGCTGATGCTTTCCTTCACTGATGCGGCAGGCAAGCCAGTCGATGTTGGCGCCGTCTCGCTAAGTTTCCACATGCCGCAAATGGGGAGCATGGCTGCCATGAATGACGCTGTGACGTTCACAACCACCAATACGCCGGGAGTCTATCGCGGCAAGGTAGATATCGAGTTCGGTGGTGAATGGCAAGGACAGCTTGCTTATGAAGGGCCGGCGGGTAAAGGGAAGACAACGTTCAGCGTGACAGGTCAATGATACATCGACTCATTGAACTGAGCCTGCGGAATCGCGGCTTGGTGATCGCGATTTATCTTGGCCTCGCGGCTTGGGGCTATTGGGCACTCCTGCGCACACCGATCGATGCGATTCCTGACCTGTCTGAAAACCAGGTGATCGTTTTCACCGATTGGACGGGCCGCTCGCCGCAGGAGGTTGAAGATCAGGTTACTTATCCGCTGGTCACCAACCTGCAAGGGCTGCCAGGTGTGCGCGTGGTGCGCGCGAGTTCGGCGTTTGGCTTCTCGATGATCAATGTGATCTTTGAGGACCACGTCGATCTCTATTGGGCGCGGACCAGAGTCTTAGAACGGTTGAATCTGGTTACGGCGCAACTGCCGCAGGGAGTGACTCCCACGCTAGGTCCCGACGCTACGGGCGTGGGCCAGATTTTCTGGTACACGCTCGAAAGCGATTCCGTGAACCTGCGCGATCTGCGCACGTTGCAGGACTGGTTCGTGCGTTATCAGTTGAATTCGGTGCCAGGTGTTGCAGAAGTTGCCAGCGTCGGCGGCTACGTGCAGCAGTACCAGGTCGACGTCGATCCTAACAAGCTGCGTTCGTATGCACTGCCGCTATCAATGGTTGTCGAAGCAGTTGAGCGCTCGAACAACAACGTGGGCGGCAATGTCGTTGAGCAGGCGGGCCAGTGGTCGGTTGTGCGCGGCGTCGGATTGATTCAATCAACAGCGGATATCGAGAACATAGTTCTAACAGCGCGGATCGGCATTCCCATTTATGTAAAGAACGTCGCGAACGTGAAGCTCGGCAACGCGTTTCGGGTGGGTGCGCTGGACAAGAATGGCAAAGAAGCCGTCGGCGGCGTGGTCATCGCGCGCTACGGCGTGAACACCCTGGAAGTGATCGATGCGATCAAGCAGAAGATCGCTGCGCTTCAAAGCGGACTGCCGAAAGGCGTGCAAGTCGTTCCGTTCTACGATCGAACCCAGCTAATAAATCGAGCGACACACACGCTCAAGCGAGCGTTGATTGAAGAATTGATCCTCGTCACCCTGGCACACATCATCTTCCTCGCACACTTCCGGTCGATTCTGATTGTAACGATGCCGCTCCCGCTTGCAGTGCTGCTCGCTTTCCTCTTTATGTACTACATGGGCATCAGCTCCAACCTGATGTCGCTTTCGGGCATTGCCATAGCGATCGGCGTACTGGTTGATGCTGGCATTGTAGTAACAGAAAACGCATTTCGTTTCATCGAACAACGCAAGGTCGATCCGAAAGATCGGCAGTTGGTCTGGCAGACGGTCTTGGAATCGACGCGGTTGGTAGGGCGGCCAATCTTCTTTTCGATGGCGATCATAATCCTCGCCTTCATTCCGGTTTTCTCCCTCACCGGCGAAGAAGGCAAACTCTTTCATCCGTTGGCATTCACCAAGACCTTCGCAATGGTGGGCGCGACAATCATCGCGGTTACGCTCGTGCCCGTACTCTGCACGCTTCTGCTGCGCGGCAAGTTTCACGCTGAGCAGGCAAACCCGGTGATGCGGGCCTTGCACTTCATCTATCGCCCGGTGCTGCGGTTTGCTTTGAATCATCGTGTACTCACCGTTGCTTTTGCTGTCCTACTTTTCGGCGGCGCGATTTTTCTGGCCACGGGAATTGGCAAAGAGTTCATGCCGCCCTTGAATGAAGGTGACTTGATGTTCATGCCGGTGACTGACCCGGCGATTTCCATCGATGAGGCGATCAAGATTACCGGCCGGCAGGACGAGATTCTCAAGAGCGTGCCCGAAGTTGAATGGGCCGTGGGCAAAGCGGGTCGCGCAGAAACGTCAACCGATCCCTCGCCAACGAACATGACTGAGACCATAGTCCACTTGAAGCCGGCCGAAGAGTGGCGAAAGGGTCTGACTCGAGAGTCTTTGATCGCGGAACTCGACGAGAAGCTGCGCATGCCAGGCGTCACGAATATCTGGACCCAGCCCATCAAGAATCGAATCGATATGCTCTCAACTGGGATTCGCTCGCAAGTGGGCGTCAAGGTATTTGGCAACGATTTGAAGACGTTGGAGCAAACCTCGCAGCGAATCGCGGAGACGTTACTCAACATTCCGGGCGTGAGTGATGTTTACGCGGAGAGGATTGGCGGCGCGCCTTACATCGACATTCATATTAACCGCGTTGCGGCAGCGCGGTATGGCATCGACGAGAGAGTAATTAACGACACAATCGAAAAAGGTATCGGCGAAACAAATCTTTCGGTGACCATCGAGGGCCGTCGTCGTTTTCCCGTCCGTGTGCGCTATGCGCCGGAGTTCCGCGCCAGCGTGCAGGCTATCGGGCAAATTCCCATCACCTCATCGACGGGCGCGCCGATCCCTCTGTCGCAGCTTGCGGACATCACTGAAGTGCAGGGGCCGACAATGATCTCCAGCGAAAGCGGCTTGTTGCGCGGCACCGTACTGCTGAACGTGCGCGGACGCGACGTAGGCAGCTTTGTCGACGAGGCGAAGAACAAGATCGCGCGTGAGATACAAATGCCTGCCGGCTACTACATCGAGTGGAGCGGCGAGTACGAGAATCAGCAACGCGCGCGCAGCCGTTTGCTCCTCGTCGTGCCAATTGTGCTGATCGTGATCTTTGCACTGCTTTACATCACGTATCACTCCGCGCTTGAAGCCGCGCACGTCCTGATGGCGGTGCCTTTCGCTTTGACTGGTGGCATATATCTGCTTTGGTTTCTGGGCTATAACTTCTCTGTCGCCGTTTGGGTTGGATTCATCGCGCTGTTCGGAACTGCCGTGCAGACGGCAGTAGTGATGGTCATTTACCTGGAGGAAGCGGTGGCGCGCAAGCGGCGTGAGGTTGGTCAACTAACTCGGGCGTCGTTGCTGGAAGCTGTTACTGAAGGCGCGCTGCTGCGGTTGCGACCAAAGGTGATGACAGTCTCAACCGTGGTCGCGTCGCTCTTGCCGATCATGTGGAGCACGAGCGCGGGTGCGGAAGTCATGAAGCCGCTGGCCACGCCGGTACTCGGCGGAATGCTTTCAAGCCTGCTCCACGTGCTGATCGTGACGCCGGTGATCTTCTTCTGGCTGCGTGAGCGAGAACTGAAGAAGGAACACCGTCGCGGCCACAACGGCGCTGCTGGCGTGATAGCGACAATGATTGTAGCCGCCCTGTTAGTCCCAACTGGAAGAGTCTCAGCCCAAACCAGCAAAGAGACTGGAACCCCTCAAATCAAGCCTGAGTCATCGCGTTATCTCGATCAGACAAACGGCATGACTGCCGACGAGGCGGTTGCGTATGCGCTGGCGCACAACGGTGAGCTCGAAGCTGCTCGTAAAGAGATCGATGCGGCCAAAGCGATGGTCAAACAGGCCCGACTGCGTGCAAACCCAAGACTTGATATCGAGGGTACGCGGCAGGTTCCTCCCGGCAAAGACAACAGCTTGATGGCAGGCGCGATGTTGCCTTTGGAACTGGGCGGGCGCCGTGCGACGCGTATTACCGTCGCTGAGCGTGAAGTCGAGGTACGTGAGCGCGAAGTTGCCAACCGCGAGCGTTTGCTCGCCGGCGAAGTACGCATGAAGTTTGGCGAGGCGCTGGCGCAAGCGATGAAGCTTTCATTCACTAATGAATTAGTTGACGCGAATCAACAAAGCTTTAATCTCATTGCGGCAAGAGTCGTCGAGGGCGCCACGCCGCCGCTTGAACAAAACATGGCCCTGGTCGAACTTAATAGACTGAAATCGATGCGCGAGAGCGTTGCGGGCAAGGTCGAGGTATCGTTGTTCGAATTGCGAAATCTGCTCGGCATGCCGCCGGAACAACCGCTGCGACTAAAGGGTGACTTCGATCATCTCGTCGATCAACTACCATCCGTATCCGAAGCGACTGAACGTGCATTGCGCGAGCGGCCAGACGTGCTGGCATTTCGCGCGAACGAGAATCTGGCTACGGCACGAATCGAGCAGGCCCGAGCACAAGGCCGTTTGGACGCCAGCCTTACTGCCGGCTATGAACGGATGAATTCGAGCTTCCCCGTTTTTGGTGTGAATGAGCACGGCCAGTTGCAGCCTGTCCAGGATGTCTTTCACTTTTTGAAGTTCGGTATCTCGCTTGACCTGCCCGTCAGAAACAAGAATCAGGGTGCTATCGAAGCCGCCGCCGCCGACTCAGAAGCGGCGAAATCTCGACGTGAATTTGCCGAGCTAACTGTGCGCCGCGAAGTCGCATCGGCTTATGCGCAGTATGATCGGGCAGTCCGGGCAGAAGAGATCTTTCGAGTTGGCGCGCGTGACCCCGCCCGGGCCAATCTCGATGTTGTCAGGCAAACCTACGAGCTTGGTTCAAAGACCCTGCTGGATTTTATTGCTGAGCAACGTCGCTTCATTGAGCTGGAGAATGATTTCATTGATGCGCAACTTGCTGTCTATAACGGGCGAGTCGAGATCGGACGCGCCACGGCTTCACCGGAGTTTATGAAACGATGAACGAACAACCCGAGAGACAAATCGATGGTGAGGTTCCTGCGGTCAAAGCCTCAGCCAATACTTCTAACCGTCGAACTGCACTGGTCATTGCGGTAGCAGCGATTGCGATAGTCCTCGGCGCGATTGCCGCGTGGCTCTTGTGGCCGAAGCAAGCAGGCAAACCGGTACCGGCGCCGCGCTCGGTTTCATTCGAAGAATCTCCACAGAATCCAACAGCCGGAGAACAGAAGCTGACTCTTACGCCGGAACAAGCTAGCAGCGCTCAGTTGAAGATCGAAACGGTGGACGAAAGACCGTCGTCCGAAGCAGCAGGACAAATGGCAACCGGCGTGGTCCAGGCAAATACATATAAAGAGACTCCGGTGGTCTCCCTTGTGGGCGGAATTGTGCGCAGCGTAGGTGCCGAGCTGGGCCAGAATGTGAAGAGGGGCCAACGAGTCGCAGTGGTATTCAGCAACGAACTTGCTGACGCGCAGTCACGCTACCTCACAGCCGTTGCGACACTCGATGAACACCATCGTCATCATCTACGCACGATGAAACTTGTCGAAATTGGCGCGGCGAGTCGTCAGGATTTGGAAATGGCCACTTCGCAATATCGCGAAGCGGAATCAAACCTTGCGAACTTACGACAGAAGTTGCTGCTGCTGGGAATGACAGCGCAGCGCATAGACTCGCTGAATTCAACTTCACAGATTAGTTCTGAAGTCACTGTGCCATCACCGTCGTCCGGTACGGTAACGAGCCGCACCGTGAATCCGGGTGAAGTGATCGAGGCGAATAAAGAAGTCATGCGGGTGACTGATCTTTCAACCGTCTGGGTTGTCGGGCAGGTCTACGAAAAGGATCTAGCGACGGTTCGCGTCGGCAGCGGCGCAAATTTAACGTCCGATGCCTATCCCGGTCGAGTGTTTCGAGGTCGCGTGTCATATGTCGATCCGAAGATAGACCCCGCAACGCGCACTGCGCAGGTCAGAATCGAACTGAACAATCCCGGACAGATCTTGAAGATCGGGATGTATGTGAATGTCGGGTTCGCCGCGCTGGGACTTGCGGAGAAGACGACACCTGTAGTTCCGAAAGACGCCGTTCAAAGCATCGGCAACCAGCAATTCGTCTTTCTAGCCACGGGCAAGGCAAATGAATTCAACATGCGAGCCGTTCGGCTTGGGCGAGAGAGCAGCGGCTTCTACCCAGTGCTTGAAGGACTGAACGTCGGTGATCGCGTTGTCACGCAAGGAAGTTTTCTGTTACGGGCCGAATGGGTTAAGCAACGACCGGGGCAGTGAACGCTGGTTAACATCACAACGCTATCAAGGTTTCCTGATCTCAATAATTTTCAAACCGCCGATGCCGTTTTCAATCGTGAATTCGATGGTCTCGCCGGTTTTGATTCCCTTCAGCAATGAAATGTCCTTCACATAGAATTCCATCGTCATTGCCGGCATCAGGTCCGGAATATCCTCATGATCTATCTCGATTGAAGGTCGTTTCGGGTCGATTGACCTGACCACACCTCGTGCGCGGTAGGTTGTCGTTTCGACGGCTGCGGCCGGGCCGGCGGATTGTTTCGCTGACCTTTGATCGCGACACGCGACAAAACCGGGAATTGCGAGGGCGATGACGAGAACTGCGCTCGGTAGTTTCACGTTACGGTTTATTAGGCAGGCAATTCCACGAGTACGGAAATTGATTCGGCAACGACACTCGACATGTGGCCCTTGCCTGTTGTGTCTTCGACCAGGAGCGCGCTGCCCGCTCCAAAGCGTCGAGTTTCGCCATCGCTCGAGGTGACTTCCCATTCTCCGGTGAGGACGACGAAAAAATTACGTCCCGAAGAGGGATGCCAATCGCTCGACCATCCTGCGGGCGCCGACATAAATCCAAATTGACTCGCCGGCTTCAATTCAGAAACATTTAGCGGCGGAAACGAAGCAGCAAAAGTAGTCGGGCTCAAACTAACGGTCACATTTTCGAAATGCGATTCGCCCTGATCGTCTGCATACAATCGGGTATATTCCATAAACAGATCTACGCGACCTCTCGCGGCACTTCGCTCAAAAGCGCCAATATGTTTCCCTCTGAATCGCGAAAATCGGCCAGCCAGAGATCGTAGGCCGGCATCGGCGCCACCAGATGGGGCTTGACGATAAATTCGACACCGCGCGACACGAGCAGTTCATAGGATGCCTGGATGTCGCGAACTTTGTAGTAGATAACCGAGGCAGGATGATCAATTTCCTGCCTGTCGGCAATCCCCACCAGGATCCGGATGCCGCCGCAATCAAAGAACGCCATGTTCGGCGGGGCCTGGAAAAGGAACTTCATTCCCAGCGTGTCGCGATAAAAAGCGATCGCGCGCTCAAGGTCCTTCGCATTGACAAGAATTTGGGCAATCGAAGATAGGCCAGGATCGGCGGGCGCCATGGTAGCCATAATTCCCTCCTTATAGTTGACTGAAGCGACTTCCCTATAACATGAGCCCTGGCGTATTATCAACAGTCCTTCGGGATAAGCACTCCAATGCAAAGAATCCTGCGCGGTTCAGCTTTAGTCGTCGTACTCCTGTTTGTTTCCGGTTTTGGCGAATGCTACAAAGCGGTAACCAAGAGTCCGCTGCCGGCGCATATCAAAACCGTCGCAGTTCCCGCATTTCAAAATGATGCGCTCCAGTTCAAGATCGAACATCGCTTTACCGATGCGGTAATCAAAGAATTGATCCGCCGCGGACATGGCCTGCGCGTACAAAGTGAACGGGAAGGCGCCGACGCGGTGATCGATGGAGTTGTCAAGAGTTTCAATTTTTCCGGCGTGTTGCTGGATGATCAGGGCCGTGCCAGAGTCTTTGAGGTAACAATCGTCGCGGCGGTAACTGTGCGCGACCAGGACGAGAACCGGGTGCTTTACGATAATCAGAACTTTGTTTTCCGTGGCGAGTACGAGTTCGCTAACGATCCGCGCAACTTTTTCCACGAAGAAGATCCGGCCGTTCAACGCATGGCGCGGAACTTTGCTGAGTCGATTGTGTCCACTTTGATTAATGGCTTCGGGGTAATGGCAGACAAATGAGTAACAATGCGTCAGAGGTGGTTGAGTCTCCCCTCCTTTGGGAGGGGATTAAAGGGAGGGCCTGACCGTGAAACCCTCTCCCCACCCTATCCCAAAGGGAGAGTGCAACGATCCAACCCTCTGTCGCCGACTGATGCCCTGTATTTGACCGCTGCGCTTTGAAACTATGCCGGTTCGCAACTTAAAGGACCTTTCCCTATCTCTGCAACAGGGTAAAATCGAACCAATCTATTTTCTTTTCGGTCCGGAGACTTATCTTCGCGATCAAGCCACGCGTCTGATCACTGAATAATCTGCTCACTGACGACGCGCGTTCGGCAATTTCGGCGGCCGAACAACTGCCGATGATGTCATCGCGCCGAGTGGTGCGGATCAGAAACCTCGCCAAGCTTCGAGAAGCCGATGAAGAAGTCCTCTTGCGCTATGTCGAGCGGCCGGTTGAATCGTCGGTAATGATTTTCATTACTACCGATATCGACAAGCGAAAGAAACTGGCGAAGACCTTAATGCAGGGCGCGGCACTCGAATTTCAGCCGCTGAAGAACAACGAGCTTTCCGCGTGGGCGAGAACGCATCTGAAGAAGCTGAAGACAGATATGGATCCCCTCGCGCTCACTCGCCTGATCGAATTGGTGGCCAGCGATCTGCACATGCTCAGTAACGAGCTGAACAAGTTGGCGGCCGCTGCCTTACCGGCGGGCAGGGTTAGTCTCGAGCTGGTTGAGGCCCTCGCGACTCGCTCGCGCGAACATCAGAACTATGAACTTACAGATCAGATACTCGCGCGCAATGGAAGAGGGGCCCTGAAGATTCTGAGAGAATTGCTGGATGACGGAGTCGAGCCGGTGATGCTGATAGGCTTGATTGCCGGGACGTTTCGGCGTTTGGCTATAGCGAAGGACCTTCTTTCTCGCGGCGCATCGGCGAGCGAAATTTTCAGCGAGGTGCGCATACCATCTTTTAAACAGAGCGCTTATCTTTCGTTGTTAAGACGAGTTGACGCCGCAATGCTGGCGCAGAAAATACGACGCATTGCTGATGCGGATCTGGCGATCAAGACCTCAAAAGCTACTCCTCGCATGCAGGTGGAAATGCTGGTCTGCGAATTCTTAGTTTGAATTAGCCTTCTAATCTCCGCCCCTACGTGAGAAGTCTAACGGCTTCAAATCCGGCTCGACCCATTCTGCCTTCGCTTGGGCAGAGTCGATTACTCCGCTCGAATAATAATCGCTAATTACGGTTTTGTCGGCGTAACGATTGGCGAGTTGATTTGCAATTTCAGCAAGCGATGCCGCAGCGTGGTGGTGATCAAAGAACTCCTTCACGACCTTGAGCCAGAAAATCGTAATCGTTTCATGATAACCGGTCTTGCCGTAGGTCTCGGCCAGCCGTCGAATGCCGAGCTTCATCCGCTCGGTCGCTTCTTCACAGGGGAAGTTCGAAACGTACCACAGCGCCACAGCGAGATGCTGATGATGCCGGAACGCTGACGGATGAAAGGCGCATTTCTCGAATGCCGAAACCAGCTCGCTGATTTCCGTGTCATCTTTGAATGGCTGCCTCCGATTAGCCATAGATACTCCTTTACGCATTTCGCCTTGATACAAAAAGAAAACGAGGCAGATCAACTAACGATCTGCCTCACTCTCAAAAGAGTCTTCCGAGCTGTTATCCGCCTGCTATCGCAGGCCGGCTCACTTTGCCGTGGCCTGGTTCGCTCGGATAGTCAAACGCGACTTGTATCGCGCCGCGGCGTTTCGATGCAAGACACCTTTCTGTACCGCTTTGTCGATCTCAGAAACGGTCACAGGCAACTGCGCGCTGACGTTCCTGGAATCGCTGCCGGCCAAAGCCGTCCGCAGCTTCTTGATCGATGTTCGCAACTCGGCGCGATTACCTCGATTGATAACCCGTCGTCTCTCACTTTGCCGCACCCGCTTTTTTGCTGACTTATGATTTGGCATCAAACACTCCCTATCACTAATTCGCGCTTGCAAGCCGCCACTGCTGACGGCGCAAGCGCAGTTCGAAACTATAGGACTTACGAAACCGGGCTGTCAAGGTGACATCCGTTATGAATCAAACCGAAAAGGCCTGCTTTGCGGCAGGCCT
>WNGE01004313.1_pt1 | contig 19570 bp, 15 predicted proteins | sample 5400651 | NCBI WGS metagenome assembly WNGE01 (sample SAMN13153370, study PRJNA577476) | soil metagenome | isolation source: 60 cm soil or saprolite under grassland replicate 2 | place: USA:California | collected 2016-06-15
ACAGCCCCAGTGCATGTCGCCAGTGGTACCTCCGGAACTGAGGACAACATCGAGCGCCCAATGACCTACGGTGAGCGCGTACTTGATGAGGCAACGATGCTGGGTGAACCGCTTCCAGGCGATTCCTATTTCGCCTCGGCCGCCGTCGGTAACCACCGGCTGCTGACCATGTCCGGCTGGCTGGCACCCAGCCGGGCGACCTCGGACTGGGCCGCCTCGCGCAGGGCTGGTAATCATACGGCGCAACGCCCTGCTCACACGCACCAGAACCGTCATTTGCAAGATCGCGATCGCCGAGCACGGTGAGCCTGCCGGACCTGGTGGGGTTGCTAGCGGCGGCTCCTGCGCGGGGCCCTGGGCGATGCTGACAGCCGCGGAGGGCCTCACCGGCGACTGCGCTCCGGCAGGGTCGGGAAGGCCGCTTAGGGATCTCCATTTAACCGGAGCGGTGCAGGCCAGCGGCGCGTCAGGAACAGCTGGCAGACCTGTCCTTTCGGCCCGTGAACATCGCGAACGTCGGCTACTTCGGGGCTGGGCAGGTCCGCTTAGATGGAGACCCCTAGGCCGCTACAGCCGCGGAGGGACCCGCTTACAGCCGTAGGCGGGCCGGCTTACAGCCGCGGGTCGACCGGCTCGCTCTCCAAGGCGAGCACGCCGAAAACGCACTCGTGCACGCGATAGGCCGGCTCTCGGCGGACGAACCGGTCGAGCGCCTCGACTCCCAGCGCGAACTCGGCAGCTGCCAGCGACCTCTTCCGGCCAAGGCTGCGGTCCCGCAGCCGGGCGACATTGGCGGGCAGGGTGTATTCGGGCCCGTAGATGATCCGCAGGTACTCCGGCCCCCGGCACTTGATCCCCGGCTGGGTGATGCCACGCCTTCCTCGGCTGATCGGCTCGGCCGGCTTGACCACCATGCCCTCGCCGCCAGCGCCGGTGAGTTCCTGCCACCACTCCGTCACCGCCTCATCGGCGCCGGGGTCGGCGAGATCGGCCACGAGATAACGGGTGACCTTGATGAGCGGGTCCGCGGCGGCAAGGCGTTCGGCGGCCTTCATGTGCCACTCGTGGTCCCGGCCAAAACAGGTGCCCGTGGAGCCCGCGAGCAGCTGAAAGGGGGCGAGCCTGACGTCGTCGATGGACGACACCGGCCAGGAGTACGGCCGGTAGGCGCTGACGAAGGCATTAGCCGCCCGCTGCCGTTGCCCGGTGCGACCGCGGAGCCCGGTCACGTCTATGCCCCTCGCCAGGGCGGCGTCCAGGGCTTCCACCGAGGCGCCCAGTGTGGCTACGGCAGCAGCTCCTACGGCTGCGTAATGGCTCTTTATCAGTTCTTCCGCCTTGAGCGACCACGGCAGTATCTCGCAGTCGAGCGCGGCCCACTCACCGAGTTCGTCCCACAGCCCGGCTGACGCGATCGCCTCGCGGAGCCTGCTAAGCAGCGCTTCCTGCATCCCGGCATCGGCGAAGAACCGGCGGCCGGTGCGCGTATAGACGATGCCGGTCGCGGCGGTGCCGAACCACTCACGCGCGGCCTCCGGCGTCCCGCAGACCACCGCGACCGCCCGGGAGCCCATGTGCTTCTCCTCGCAGACCACCCGCTGCAGTCCGTCGCGGCGGTATGTGGCCAGCGCGTCCGCCGGGTGCTCAAGCAGGCCGGGCCCGTCACTGGCCGGCACGGGCGCCATGGTGGGGGGCAGGTAGATCAGCCACTGCGGGGCAACCGCGAACCGGCTCATGACCTCAAGCGCCGCGGCCGCGTTCTGCTCCGGGATGGACACCCGGCCGCGCAGCCGGGTCTCGATGCCTCTCCGGCCGAGCACGTCGGACACGTCCAGCAGGCCATCTGGGCCTGCCTGGCTGGGCGCGGCGTCGGCGTCCCGTACCAGCGGACGGGCCGGCTGGTAGTACGCCCGGCGGGCACTGACGGACGCCAGTTCCCGTTCCGGATAACGCAGCGCGGTCAGCTTGCCGCCGAACACGCAGCCGGTGTCGATGCAGATGGTGTTGTTGACCCAGGCGGCCTCGGGTACCGGGGTGTGGCCGTACACCACGACGGCCTTGCCGCGGTAATCCTGCGCCCACGGGTATCGCACTGGCAGCCCGAATTCGTCGGTCTCCCCGGTGGTCTCGCCGTACAGGGCGAAGGCCCGGACCGCCGCCGAAGCACGCCCGTGCATCTCTGCTGGCAGGCCCGCATGCGCGACCACCAGCCGGCCGCCATCGAGCACATAGTGGCTGATCAGGCTGTCCAGGAAGGTGATCACCTGGTCGCGGAACTCGGTCGGCTCGGCCGCAAGCTGGGCAAGCGACTCGGCCAGGCCGTGGCTGACCTTGACGTCGCGGCCGCGCAGCGCCCGGAGCAACTTGTTCTCGTGGTTGCCCGGCACGCAGATGGCAGTGCCCGCCGCGACCATCGCCATCACCGTGCGGAGCACGCCGGGGGTGTCCGGGCCGCGGTCGACCAGGTCGCCGAGAAACACCGCGGTCCGGCCGGCCGGGTGCCGACGCGCGCCATCCGCGGCTGGCTGGTAGCCGAGGGCGTCCAGCAGGTCGGCCAGTTCCGCGTGGCAGCCATGCACGTCGCCGACGATGTCGAACGGGCCGTGTGCCGCAGACCGGTCGGTCCAGGCGGGCTCGCGCACGATCTGCACCGCGTCCACCTCGGCCTCGCCGCGCAGCACGAACACGCGGCGGAAGCCCTCCCGCTCCAGCCGCCGGACCGAGCGCGCGAGCGACGCATGCTGCCGCGCGATCACCGCGGCTCCGAAGGTGCGGTCGGAACGGGACGCGTTCCGCTCGATGCAGGTCTTCTCGCCGATGTCGAGCACGATCGCCACCGGCAGCACGTGCTGCTCGCGGGCGAGCGCGACCAGCGGGCGCCTGGCTTCCGGCTGCACGTTGGTGGCATCGATCACGGTCAGCCGCCCGATGGCCAGCCGCTTGGCGGCGACCACGTGCAGCGCCTCGAAGGCCTCGGCGGTCACCGACTGGTCGTTCTCGTCATCGCCTACCAGGCCGCGGAACACGTCCGAGGACAGCACCTCGGTCGGCCGGAAATGCCGGGCGGCAAAGGTCGACTTGCCGGACCCGGTGACGCCGACAAGGACGACCAGGGACAGCTCCGGGATTCTGATCGTCGTCATCGGCGCCGTGCCAGCAGCGCCAGCTGCGTCGGCGGGCCGGCCTGCGGGTCTTCTGGCCCGACCGGCGCGAAGGCAGCAGTGTAACCGTGCCGCTGCGCCACCGCACCGGCCCAGGCACGGAACTCGGCCCTGCTCCACTCGAACCGGTGGTCCGGATGCCGTAGGGCGCCCGGCGCCAGGCCGGGATAGCGGACGTTGTACTCGGCATTGGGCGTGGTCACGATCACGGTGGCCGGGGCGGCCTGGCCGAACACTGCGTGCTCGAGCGCGCCGAGCCGGTCTTCGTCGACATGCTCGATCACCTCCATCAGGACCGCCGCGTCGTAACCGGCCAGGCGGCGGTCGCCGTAGGTGAGCGCGCCCTGCAAGAGCCGAATACGCTGCCGCTGCCGGGGGGCCATCTCAGCCAGAGACAGCCGCCGTGCCGCACGTTCCAGAATCGCGGCCGAGGCGTCCACCCCGACAATCTCCTCGAACTGGCCGTCCTTCAGCAGGCCGGACAGCAGGCGACCATCCCCGCAGCCGAGATCCAGCACCCGCCGCGCACCTGATGCCTTCAGCGCCCCGATGACGGCGGTCAGCCGCAGGTCCCGCAGCCTGACGTGCTCTTTGGCCTTGGCCTCGATCTGAGTTGCCGCCTCGGCCCGAGATGCCGCATCGATCTGAGTTGCCGCCTCGGCCCGAGTTGCCGCATCGATCTGAGTTGCCGCCTCGGCCCGAGATGCCGCATCGATCTGAGTTGCCGCCTCGGCCCGAGATGCCGCATCGATCTGAGTTGCCGCCTCGGCCCGAGATGCCGCATCGATCTGAGATGCCGCCTCGGCCCGAGATGCCGCATCGATCTGAGATGCCGCCTCGGCCTGAGATGCCGCCTCGATCTGAGATGCTGCCTCGGCCTGAGATGCCGCGTCAGCCTGAGATGCCGCCTCGGCCTGGGCGCCCGAGTCCTCATCGAGCAGCCGTGCTATCGCTTCTGCGGCCAGTCCCCGCTGGTGCCGCAGGTAGCGACGGACGATCACGTCGCGCTCAGGGTGCGCGGCCAGCCATACGCCGGCGCCATCGACGAGCTTGTCGATTTCGTCGCTGGTCACCCAGTAGTGCTTGTCGTCGTCCAGTACCGGCAACAGGACATAGAGGTGGCCGAGGAGATCACGGACACGGCAGCGCATGGCGAGCCGCACGTCGAAATACGGACTGTCGCCCCATTGCGGACGACGCTCGTCGAGCGGGATGGCCTGCGCGCTTACCTGGTAGCCGAGCGGCTCGAACAGCCGCCGCAGAAGATCTTCCCCGCCACGGCACGGCAGCACAGGAAGCCGGGCCGACAAATCCAGCTTCTCCTCCGCCAGCTCAGGACGTTCCTTGCACTGGCCGCGCAGCGCGGATCCGAACACCTTGCGAAGGGCAACGCTCAGCAGCGAGGAAGCCACATACGGCCGGTCGTTCACATACGCAGCGAGCGGAAATGGCCCGCCCCGGCTGCGGCGTACCAGTGCGACCGGGTCCACCTCAACCAGCAGCGCGATGGTGCAGCACTCCGGCTCCGCCGCCGGGTAGAAGGCGTGCGCCACGCCGAAGGCAAGCTCGACCGAGCGCGTGGCCGCCGGGTTCTTGTGCAGCAGGAACCCAAGGTCCGTCGCGGGCGGCGACGTGCTGGTGATGGTGAGCAGCATCGGTTTCCTTGCCTCGGCCGGCGATCAGCCTACGCGCGCGCTGACCGCCCGTCGCTCCAGTTACCGGCCGCCCGCAGGCTCGCCGGGCTGTCCGCCCGAGGCTGGCGGGCTGCCATCGGGGAAACCAGGGAGCTTCCGGCGACATGCCGCCGGCCCCGTGCCGGAGCGGGTCGCTTCAGGCCTTCCGGCCGGCTCCTACCAGGCCCCAGAATTGCGTGGGGTCGCTGGGCACGTCGGCGGACGAGTCGGGCCGCCACAGCGGGATGTAGACCAGCCCCGGGTCGATGAGATCGAACCCATCGAAGAAACGCCGGATCTCCGCCCGCGAGCGGAGCTGGACGTGGGTCGCGACGCTGCTGTTATAGACCTTCTCGGCGGCCTGCGCGACCGTTGGCTTGCTCTCGTTGGTGGCATGGCTCAGCACCAGATAGCTGCCGGGCGCGATCGCATCGCGCAGCGTGGCCACGAGGCGCCAGGGATCCTCGGCAGCACTGATGAAATGCAGGATGGCCACGATCAGCAAGCCGACGGGCTGGCCGAAGTCGATGAGCCGCTGGGCGGCGGGATGGCCGAGGATCTTCTCCGGGTCGCGCAGGTCGGCATCGATGATCGTGGCATTCTCATTCCCGGCCAGGATCGCCTTGCTGTGCGCGATCGCGACCGGGTCAGTGTCGACGTAGGTCACCCGGGCGCCAGCAACGGCCTGCTGGGCTACTTCATGCACGTTTCCCTGGGTGGGAATGCCGGACCCGATGTCGACAAACTGACGGACTCCGGCCGCGGCAAGGTACCGGACCGCCCGGCCGACAAACGCGCGGTTGGCACGCGCGATCGCCCGGACGTTGGGCTCGACCGCCGCGATCGCCCGGCCGAGGTCCTGGTCGGCCAGGAAATTGTGGCTGCCGCCCAGCCAGTAGTCGTAGACCCGGGCGACGTTCGCCCGCTGCGTGTCGACTCCCGGTGGTATCCAGCTCGGCTCGCCAGCCACTAGCGCCTCCTGCTTTCGCGCATGCCCGCGCCCGGTGCCGTCGCCCCGCCCAACCGGTGCATGAATCGCCTTCTCAGATCCGGCTTCCCGTGCGTGGGCCGCTTTCTCGTTGACGATGCTATACATTTCCTTTCTGCACAACGTCGTTGGGTACTGGCAATAGCTGTCCGCATTGGGCCGCCCGAGGTCGGCCCGCGAGGCGCGCAGTGGCTGGCCCGTTGAACGGCGTCCTGCGGCGAGGCGGCACTGCCGTGTCCGGGCGGCATCCTGTGGGCAAAGTTGTGGACAGCGCGGTGAAAAAGTGCCTGCTCCGGAGGACAACGCGGCAGTTCCTGTGGATAGCTTGTGGACGACTAAAGAATCTTGAGATTGCTGCCCGATGGCCCTTGCGCAGCCCGCTGCCGGGGCAGTAGAAATACGTCACTGCTGGAGACGGGATCGGTCCGGGGGCAACCCCGGAGGCGCGGGAAGAGCCGGGAAACCGGAGCTTCCGGCGGGTGCCGCTACCAGTGGCAGGTCGGATAACCGCAAGGTGGCCGGGCAACCGGCAGACCGGTGGCGACTGGCCGGGCAGGGCCCCTGCATCTCATACATGCGGGGGCCTTGTCGTCATGCAGGGGCCCTGCCGGTTGCCGGGGCTTGCCCGTGCGGCGGGGCCCGTGATGCTGGAGCGTGCCGCTGCGTGACGGCTAGGCGAGGCCGCCGGAGGCCCGGATGTTCTGACCGGTCAGCCACCGCGCATCCTCGCTCACCAGAAGCGCCACGACATCAGCGACGTCGGCGGGCTGCCCCAGCCGCTTCAGCGCCGTCAGGGCGGCGATCCTCTCCCGCACTTCGCTGGCTGGATTAGCGGTCCTGAACATCTCAGTGTCGGTGGCGCCGGGGGAGACCGAGTTGACGGTGATGTTGCGTTCGCCGAGCTCGTAGGCGGCAACGCGGCTGAGCAGTTCGAGTGCGGCCTTGCTGGCGGCGTAGGCCGCCATGCCGGGGCCGTTCAGCACGGTATTCACCGTCGAGATGTTCACGATGCGGCCGCCATCCCTGAGCCGCCTGGCGGCCTCGCGGATGAGCACGAACGGGCTCCGGACGTTGGCCATCATCGTTGCGTCGAAGTCCTCGTCGCTGGTCTCCGCGATCAGTCCGGTGGTCCCGATGGCGGCATTGTTGATGAGGATGTCCAGCGGGCCGGCGATCGCCTCAGCCCGCTCGAAGAGCAGGCGGGCGGCATCGGGTTCGCGCAGATCGGCTGGCACGGCATGCCCCCGGCCGCCGGCGGCGGCGATAGCCGCCACTGCGTCGTCGGCGGCATCCTTATGGGCCGCGTAGCTCAGCACCACCTGCGCCCCCTCCGCGGCCAGTCGCTCCGCGATAGCACGGCCGATGCCCCGCGAGCCACCGGTCACCAGCGCTGCCTTGCCGTCAAGTCGCGCCATGCCCCAAGCCTGCCATGCGGCAGGCCGGCCGTGATCCCGGCCGCGGTGCAGGCGGAGGTCACGGGCGGCCGACGTCACGGCCGGACCACGGCCGGCCTCCGGATAGCGCAGCGGTTACAGCGTGTCGTGCATAAGCGGCTGCCCGGCGCGGGGAACCTGCTATGTTGCGTGCCACGCGGCCGGGGGCCGGCCGCATATGCCAGCGCATTAACTTGGGGGGTCATATGCGCAGATTTATCGCTGCGGCCAGCGCTGCCGGAATTGGCTTCGCGTTTACCGCTGCATACGCCGTCGCTGCCAGCGCCAGCGTTATCCAGTCACACGTTATCGTGGTGAGCCCGGGACATTCGATCCAGGCGGCTGTCGACCATGCCCATCCGGGAGACACCATTCTGCTCAAGGCAGGCGTTTTCCACCAGAGCGTGCAGATTCGCACGGACAGAATTACGCTCCGCGGCTCCGGCGATTCCCGCAGCGGCACGGTGCTTGAGCCCCCGGCAAGGCTGCCGCGCACTATCTGCAACCGCGTGTTCGGCGGCAGCGGCGTGTGCGTCCTGGCGAAGAAGCTGAACCTCAAGAACGGGGCAGTGCGCAAGCGAGTGTACGGCGATACGGTCACCGACCTGCGGGTGGCCCATTTCCCCGGCAGCGGCGTATTCGGGTACGGCACCTACGGGCTGACGGTGACGAACGTGGCCGCGATCCGCGACGGCGACTACGGGATCTCCCGCTTCGAGTCCACCAGGACGCTGTTCGCTGACGACATCGCGGTCGGCAACCACGAAGCCGGCTTCTACGTCGGCGATTCGCCGGACGCAGCGGCCGTGGTGCGGGACAACCGGGCCAGCGGCAACCAGCTTGGCGTGTTCATCCGGCACGCCCGCGGGGTCCGGGTCATCGGCAACCGGGTGACCAAGAACTGCCAGGGCATCCTGATTCTCGACGACGGGCAGCGGGGCGGAGCAGGCAATGCCGTGATCAAGCGGAATGGTGTCTTCGGCAACAGCAAGTTCTGTCCCAAGACTGCCGAGTCGCCACGCCTGAAAGGCGGCGGGATCCTGTTGCTCGGCGCGACGGAGACCAGGGTCGCCGCCAATAGCGTGGCCGGGAACACTGGCCGGGAGCTCAACTCAGGCGGGATCGTCATCCTGAGCGCCCGCCAGATCACCCATGGCAGCAACCCGCAGCATGACTCGATCGTGAACAACACCGCCTACCGCAACCGGCCGGCCGATATCCGCTGGGACGGCACCGGGTCCGGCCTGCACTTCGCCAGGAACCACTGCGGCACATCGGCTCCAGCCGGGCTCTGCCACTGAGCAGATGTGTCACGCAGCGCCAGCCCGGCTGGCCGGTCATGCCCAGCCCCGCTGACCGCCAGCCAGGCCTGGCCTGCCCAGGCTCACGTCCCTGCGGAAACGCTGAAGCTGAATCGTTACCTCTGTAAACAAATATCTGCCGTTCTGGGATGCAACGCCAGCCTCTGCTCCGGCGTCTGTTGGTTGGGCAATCGCGTGCAGCGAAGCGAACCGACAGCCGAGGAGAACAGGGCCATGAAGAGATCACGATGGAGGCTGCGGTACGCGGCCATCGCCGTTGCCGGGTGCACGGTGGCAGCAACCGCGCCGTTCGGGGCAACAATGGCCCAGGCTGGGGCACCCGGGCCGTCCGTGCGCCTGATCGCCGCGCAGAACACCATTACCTTGGAGCGATTCGGGCACCGGGTCTTCCTCGATCCCGGCGTCTACGTGGAGTCGCTGGGCTCCCCGCTGCAGTTCAACGTGCAGCGGGCGAGCTACGCCAAGCCGATCACGATCGCGCAGGTCATCCACCTGCCCGGCGGCGGTACCGAGGTCAGGCCGTTCCCGGCCAGCGTCCTGGACGGGCTGAACGGATTAAGGAATTTCGTGCACATCACGGTGAAGAATTCCAACGGCACGGTGAAGGCGTCGCAGCGGGCCACGTTCTGCCCGGATGTCTTCGACCCGCAGCGGGCAACTCCCGGCAGCCCGGCCACCTCGCCATTCCCGCAAAGCGGCTGCGGCTTCAATCCGTTCCAGAAGTCCATGGTGTGGGGTGTCCAGCGGGGATGGGGAGCTGACCCGGCTGAGTTCAGCGGCCGGGCCTACCGGCTCCGCCTCGGCACCTACGAGGTCACCGTGAGGATCACCAGCAAGTACCGGCGCCTGCTGAACATTTCCGCCGCCGACGCCACCGCGCACGTCACCGCCATCGTGGTGAAGGGGACCGGGTGCTGCGTGGCGCCGCCCCGGCGAGGCGGCGCGAGCGGAATGCTGCCACGTCTGCCGAAGGCCGCGAACCTGCAGAACCCGCCGCAGGACGCGCTGCCGGACCTGGTGCCCGCCCCCTCATGGGGGATCGGCGCCAGCCGCCTGCGGGCGACAAAGAGCCACCACGAAAGGGATGAGCTGAACTTCGGTGCCACGGTCTGGATCGGCGGCAACTCGCCGCTGGACGTGGAGGGATTCCGTTCCAACGGCTCACCGGTCATGAAGGCGTACCAGTACTTCTGGCGGAATGGCCACGTCATCGGCCGCGTCCGCGCCGGGACGATGGGATTCGACACCCGCAATGGCCACAACCACTGGCATTTCCAGCAGTTCGCCCGGTACCGCCTGCTCGACGCATCCAAGACGATCGCCGTGCGCAGCCATAAGCAGGGATTCTGCATCGCTCCCACGGATCCGATGGATCTGGTGCCGCCGCATGCCGTCTGGCAGCCGTCTTTCACCGGCTTCGGCGGCGCCTGCGGCTCGCCCACGGCTCTGTGGGTGCAGGAAATGCTCCCGGTCGGCTGGGGGGACACGTACTTCCAGTTCGTCGCCGGGCAGGCATTCAACATCACGCACCTGCCGAACGGGACCTACTACATCGAGGTGACCGCCAACCCGGGCAACGTCCTGCACGAGTCGGATACCGGCAACGACGTCTCGCTCCGTAAGGTGATCATCGGCGGTACCCGCGCCCACCGGACCGTCCGGGTGCCCGCCTTCCATGGCATCGACCCCGAGGGCTGAGGCGGGATGACGGCGCCCCGGGGCCGCGGCAAGCCAGGCGGCAGCCGATCGCCCTGTTGTGCGCGAAAAGGCTGTCGCGAACGTCCCAGGCCACGCCGATGCTGCCGACACGGTCGGCTTCCTCGCCGCGACCCGCCGTCCAGCCAGGTGCTGACCATGCTGGGGGCCGGCGACCAGGCGGCTGACCAGGTGGCCGGCGTCTGCGCGGCCCGGCCGATCCGCGAGATCCGGGTGCACAGCAGGCGACGTCAGCGCAGCGAGGAACTGTGCGAGCGGCTGCGGCTCGGTCACCCGGGCGTGGCCGTCACCCCGGCCGAGTCGGCCAGCCGCGCCGTCCGCGGGGCCGACGTGATCTGCACGGCCACCAGGTCGGTGGCGCCGTTGTTCGACGCCGCCGACCTGAAGCCCGCGGTGCACGTCAACGCCGTTGGCTCGTTCCGGCTCGATATGTGTGAGGTGCCGCCGGAGGCATTCCGCCGCGCGGATGCGGTAGTGGTCGACCAGCTGGCGGCGGCGCTCGCGGAGGCCGGCGACCTGGTCCAGGCGCTCGACGGCGGGTACCTGCACCACGAGGACATCGTCGAGATCGGCCAGCTGCTGACCAGCGGTGCCGCGGCCCCGGCCAGCCGGCCGCCGGGCGGGCTGACCATCTTCAAGTCCGTCGGCATTGCCGCCCAGGACTGGGCGGTGGGCGAGCTCGTAGTCCGGCGCGCCAGGGAGACCGGCGCGATACCCGGCGGGCCGGGCGATGACAGCGCCGCGGTGGTCTGAGGACCGTCCCGCCCGCCGCCAGCCCGCGCCGCCGGCCGCGGCGCCGCACCGAGGAGGCCAGCATCAGTGCGCCAGCCCCAGCGCCCCGCCCTCGTCAGCACCGTCGACTATCACACCGCGGGCGAGCCGTTCCGCATCGTGACCGGCGGCGTTCCCAGCCTGCCCGGCTCGTGCGTCGCTGAGCGGCGCGAGCACGCCGCGGCTCACCTCGACCACGTGCGCAGGCTGCTGGTCCAGGAGCCGCGCGGCCACGGCGGGATGTACGGATGCTTCGTCACCCCGCCCGACGACCAGGGCGCGGAGCTCGGCGCGGTCTTCTTCCACCAGTCCGGCTTCTCCACCGCCTGCGGCCACGGCACGATAGCCCTGGCCACCTGGGCGGCCGACGCCGGGCTGGTGACGGCCGACACGGGCGCGTTCAGCATCGACGTGCCGTCCGGGCGGACCGGCGTCCGGCTCCGGCGGGACGCCGGCGGGCGGGTCAGCGCCGTCAGCTTCCGCAACGTGCCATCGTGGGTGCACGAGCGCGGCATCCGGCTGCCGAGCGCCGCCGGCGAGGTGAGCGTCGACATCGCGTTCGGCGGCGCCTTCTACGCGTCGGCGCCGGCCAGCGCGCTGGGCCTGCGCGTCACGCCGGATTGCCTGCCGCAGCTGGTCGCCGCCGGCCGGCTCATCCAGGCCCGGCTCGATGCAGCGGGCGCGGCCAGGCACCCCGCCGACGGCCGGCTGAGCGGGATCTACGGCGTCATCCTGCACGAGGACCTGCCCGGCGAAGGAGGCCGCCTGGTGCAGCGGAACGTGACCGTGTTCGGGGACGGTCAGATCGACCGGTCCCCGTGCGGGAGCGGGACCTCCGCGCGGCTGGCGCTGCTGGCCGGGCACGGCCTCGCCGACGGCCAGGCCCTGGTGCACGAGAGCATCGTCGGCACCAGGTTCGAGGCCAGTATCACCGCCGTGGCGACCGAGCTCGGCCGCCGGGCCGTGCTCACCGAGGTGACCGGCAGCGCGTCCATGACCGGCCTGCACCAGTTCGTGCTGGACCCCCGCGACGTGGTCGGCACCGGCTTCACCCTCGGCCCTGGCCCCGTTCCCGGGTAAGGCCGTTCCCGGGTAAGGCCGTTCCCGGAAGCCGCCGCTGGGCCGGCCGGCCGGACGGCCCGGCCGTGCGGCAGGCTTGCCTTGTGAGCGTCCCGTTCCCTGAGCCCACCACCGCGGTGCCGTCGCGCGCCGAGGTCTTCCTCGGGTACCTCGACTACTTCCGCTCCCGGCTGGTCAGCAAGCTGCGAGCGCTGCCAGGCGACGAGCTGCGCCGCAGCAGGCTGCCGTCCGGCTGGACGCCGGCCGATCTGCTCAACCACCTCGCCTACGTCGAGCTGCGCTGGCTGGAGTGGGCTTTCGAGGGCCGCGATGTCGAGGAGCCCTGGGCCGACAGCCGGGACGGCCGCTGGCACGTCGCCGCCAGCGAGTCGCTCGACGACCTGGTAACGGCGCTGACCGCCCAGGCCGCGCGCACCAGGGCCATTGTCGAATCCCATGACCTTGCCGACGTCGGCCAGCCGGGCGAGCGGTGGGACGGCGCCGATCCGCCGGCCCTGAAGCGCATCTTGTTCCACCTGCTCCAGGAGTACGCCCGTCATATCGGCCATCTCGACATCGTCAGCGAGCTGGCCGGAGGCCAGACCGGCGAGTAGCCAGCCGGCCTGGCCGGCTGCCGGTGAGTTCCGGCGCCGGGACACGTCTGCATCGGCGAGTAATGGGTTCGCGGTAGGAGCGCAGGATCATGTTTGCTAGAGCCCAGGCCCGGCCATGGGCCGGCGACCCTTGCCCGGTCCGCCGCGCGCCGGACAGGCTTCCTGTCTGGTGCCGGCTGGCCGACGACCTGATCAGGAGGATGGAGTGTCAGCAATCAGTCCGGAGCCGGCCAGCCCGGGCCCAGTGATTCTCGTGGAAGGCCTCACGAAGTCGTTCGGTGAAGTGCACGCGCTGTGCGGGATCGACCTGTCGGTGCCGCGCGGGACGGTGCTCGGCGTACTCGGCCCGAACGGCGCTGGTAAGACCACGGCGGTGCGCATCCTGACCACCCTGCTCCAGCCGGACAACGGGCGGGCGATCGTGGACGGCCACGATGTCGTGCGGGAGGCCGCAGCCGTCCGCCGCTCGATCGGGCTGGCCGGGCAGTCGGCGGCCATCCAGGAGGAGCTCACCGGCCGGGAGAACCTCGAGATGATCGGGCGGCTCTACCACCTGAGCCGGCCGGACGCCCGCAGCCGCGCCGCGGAGCTGCTGGCGCAGTTCGACCTGCTCGATGCCGCCGATCGCCCGGCCAAGGGCTTCTCCGGCGGCATGCAGCGCCGCCTGGACCTGGCCGCCAGCCTGGTCGGCAGGCCCAAGGTCTTGTTCCTTGACGAGCCCACGACGGGCCTGGACCCGCGGTCAAGGCTGGGCATATGGGACATCATCAGGTCGCTGGCCGCCGCCGGGACGACGCTGCTGCTCACCACTCAGTACCTGGACGAGGCCGACGAGCTTGCCGACGAGATCGTGGTCATCGACCACGGCGTGGTCATCGCGGCCGGCACGGCCGAGGAGCTGAAGGGCCGGGTCGGCGGCGACGTGCTGGAGTTCACGGTGCCCGACCGGGCCCGGGTCAGCGACGCCGTCAACGCGATCACGAAGATCGGCGACAGCGAGCCGCACGTCGACAAGGAGACCGGCGTGATCAGCGTCGGCGTCGGCGGCCGCGGATCCGAGGCGCTCATCGAGGGCGTGCGCGGCCTGGACAGCGCGGGCGTCGAGACCCGCGGCCTGGCGCTGCGGCGGCCCTCCCTCGACGACGTGTTCCTCGCCCTGACCGGGCACGCGGCCGAGGAGGACGGCCGGCCAGCCGAACGCCGCCGTGGCCGCCGCGGCGGCAAGAGAGCCGGCAACACCGGCGGCACCGACAGCGTGCGGGCGGCGTCATGACCGCCGTCACCGCGCAAGCAGACACGCCCGGCCTGGTCGTGCAGGCTCGCTGGGCGATCAGCGACACCCTCACGATGGCCAGGCGCAACCTGCTGGTCTGGCTGCGAGTGCCCGCCTACATCGTGTTCACCGTGATCCAGCCGGTGATGTTCGTGCTGCTGTTCGTCTTCGTCTTCGGCGGCGCGATCCCGGTGCCCGGCGGCAGCTACGTCAACTTCCTGATGCCGGGGATCATCGCGCAGACCGCGGCGTTCGCCACGTTCGCCACGGCCATCGCGCTGGCACAGGAGCTGAAGAAGGGCGTGATCGACCGGCTGCGGTCCATGCCGATGGCGCGCTCGGCGGTGCTGGCCGGCCGGCTCGTCGCCGACACGGCCCGGATGCTCCTGACGATCCTGATCATCGTCGGAGTGGGCTACGCGGTCGGGTTCCGGTTCCAGAACGGCGCTGTGCTCGCTGTGGCCATGGTGGTGCTGGCCACCGTTTTCGGGCTGGCGTTCTGCTGTATCGCCGCCTTCACTGGGCTGGCCATCGGGGATGAAGAATCGGTGCAGGCGTTCGGGCTGATCTGGCTGTTCCCGCTCACGTTCGTCAGCTCGGCGTTCGTGCCGATCCAGACCATGCCGGGCTGGCTGCAGGCCTTCGCCAGCAACCAGCCGGTCACCTACGTCGTCGACACCATGCGGGCGATGGCGCTGGGCGGCCCGATCGAGGCGAATTTGCTGAAGAGCATCGCGTGGCTGGCCGGGATCTTCATCGTGTTCGCGCCGCTCGCCGTCCGCGCCTACCGCCGGGCCAGCTAGGCAGGGCGGCCTCGGCAGCCCGGGTTAATACCGAAAGCAAGGTATCTGACGTGCGCATTCTCGCTCTAGGTAGGTAGGAGGCCGGAGAGCCAGCCCGGCCCGGGGGATCGGGGTGCGGGATGACGACACTGACGCCAGGCCCGGTCAGGCTGAGAGCCAGCCAAGAGGCTGATCTTCATGCGCCGTGGGCCGCCCGGCTGGAATGGGCCGCGGACCGCCTACGGGGCCGCAACGCGCGGGAGTTGCTGCGCCGTAAGGCGGTCGCGACGTGGATGAATCTCCTGATCGCGGCGGCCGCAGCGGTCACCGTCATCACCGCTGGGTTCCTGGCCCAGCAGCATTGGCCGGATTCGCAGACCTGGGGCGCCGGGGCGCTGAAGCTGTTCGCGCTGTGGTGCCTGGCGTTCCTGCCAGGGTGGCTTTACGTGCGGTTCCTGGGCATGCGGGCCAAGGCGCTATGGGCTGAATACGTCCTTAATCTGCACCGGCTCGGCTGGGACAGGCCAGCGCACCTGCCGGAGCCGCCGCTCACGTCGGAATTCCACGCGCAGTGGGAAAAGGATCAGGATCCGCGCTATCGGAACGCCGACAATATCTACCGGCAGAAGTTCGAGGCCTACTACGGGCGGCAGGTTCCGGACGCCGCGACGGGCGTGCGCAGGCCGGGAAACGGGGCAGCCGGGATGGCGAGCCGGATGGTGACTACGCGGTCAGCAGCGAGTCCCTGTTTCCCGTGTTCCTGGCGACCGCGGTGCTCGCGGCGGGCTGGGCGGCGGTGCTGTGGGATACCCGGTTCGTCGCCGCCCCGGCCGGCCCGTGGGATGTGCTGAAATACGGGTTCATCGGCTCGTATGCGTTCGTGACCAGCATGCTGATCCGCCGGTTCTTCCAGAGCGACCTGCGGCCAAGCGCCTACGCCAGCGCCGTGCTCCGGATCATGCTGGTGCTGCTGATCGTCGCGGTGCTGCATCAGGTGACCGGCGCTACCTCGCTGCTCGCTTATCACGCTGAGCTGGCCGTCGCGTTCTTCATCGGGTTCTTCCCGCTGGTCGGCCTGCAGGCGCTGCAGCGGGTGACATCAAAGGCGCTGTGCCTGGTCGTTCCGCCGGTCACCTCCGACTATCCGCTGGACCAGCTGGACGGGTTCAACCTGTGGTACGAGGCGCGGCTGATCGAAGAAGGCGTCGAAGACATGCAGAACCTCACCACCATGAACCTGGTGGACGTCATCTTGCACACCCGGGTCCCGGCCGGGCGCCTGGTGGACTGGATCGATCAGGCGTTCCTGCTGATCCACCTGGAACACGCCGACCGCGGCGGGCTGGCCGGCGCGCGCCAACCGCAGCCATGCCCGGCCGCTGAGCTGGTTGCCGAGCCGGGTCCGCAGGCGCGGGTCAAGCTCCGGCGGGTCGGCATCCGTACCGCCACCGATTTGCTCAAGGCGTTCTCGGCCGAGCAGGTCCAGCCACCCGGGTCGCTGCCCAAGCGTCATTTCGTCAAGCCGCGGCACGCGGAACTGCTGCCGCTGCCGAAGGAGCAGCTCCGCTTGCTCGTCGCCGTCCTCGGCTCCGAGCCCGGCCTGGCCGGACCGGACCTGACCAGCCGGGCGGAGGCAGGCGGTTCCGGGGCCGGGCGCCGCCGGGCCACCAGGAACGGCCCGCCAGGCCTGCCTCGCCGCGGACGCGGGATGCGAGCATGGCCCGATGGCGGAGTTCACGGTGAGGCCGGCGCAGGCGGGGGACGCGCGGGCGATGGCAGAGCTGATGGCGGCGGTTGCGGCAGAGCGCACCGGGATCGCGACCGAGCCGCCGGTCGACATAGCGGACCGCGCCGCGCTCTTCACGCGCAGCGCGGCGGAGTCTGTCGTCGCGGTCGGCGGCGGCCGGATCGTCGGCATGCTGCACGTCGAGGTCAGCCGCCACGGCTTCGGCGAGATCGGGATGCTTGTCGACCGCGACTGGCGCGGCCGCGGGGTCGGCTCGGCGCTCGTGCGGGCGGCCATCGACTGGGCGCGCGACCAGCGGCTGCACAAGCTCTGCCTCGAGGTGTTCGCGCACAATGCGGCCGCGATCGCGCTGTACCGCAAGTCCGGTTTCGTCGAGGAAGGGCGGCGGGTACGGCAGTACCGCCGGGCGAGCGGCGAGCTCTGGGACACGATCATGATGGGCCTCGCGCTCTCGCAGGGCCCGGGTAGCGCTCTAGCAGGGCCCGGGTAGCAGGCCCGGTGTAGCGATGGGAGGGGTTAACCCGTGGCCGGACGCTCCGCAACGTTCTTAGCATCGGCGGTATGACCGCTGCCCGGCCGGCTATCGTCCGGCCGCAAGCCAGGGAATGGCGTGCCCTCGATGGCCGCCAGGCTGTCGGATTCGCGCACGCTGCGCCCCGGCCCGACCGGCGGTGGTTCGTCTGGCTCGATAGCTGGCGAGCCGACGCGTACGAGGCGTTGCTGGCCGCGGTCAGCGACGATATCCAGCAGGACCTGTACATCATGGTTGATGAGTCCGACTATGAGCAGCTTGATCGCTGCCGCCTGCTCGGCTTCGTCGTCAACCGCCGCGAGGACGAGTACCTCGTGCCAACAGACGCCGCTCTCACCGGCCTGGCAGATGCGCGCCTTCCTGCCGGGCTTCACGCCGTGTCCGCCACGGACACGGAGGCGGACGCGCTACGGGCCCTGGACGACCTGCTCCGCGCGGACGTTCCCGGCACGGACGGCTGGGTGAACGATCCGGCCGAGTTCCTGGAGTACACCTTCGACCCGTGGCATTTCGACGCGAGGACCTACCTCGTCGCCATCGATGAGACGACCGGGCAGTATGCCGGGCTTGTGCGCGTGTGGAACGAGTATCGCCGGCGCCGGCTGGGGCTGATCGGAGTCGTGGCCGGCTACCGGCGCCGCGGAGTGGCCAGGGCCCTGCTGGCGGCGGCGTTCCGCCCTCTGCGCGACCAGGCAGTCGGCGAGGTCACCGCCGAGGTCGACCTCACCAATACCGCCTGCGCCAGCTTGCTGCGCAAGCTGGGCGCCCGCAGGACGGGCGGCTCCGTGGAACTACTCCGGCGCCACCGCGCCAGGTAGCCCGCGTCGATGAAACTGCGCTGCGGTAACCAGCGGCGGTGCTGATATGTGCCAGCGAGCTTCCTGATCCTGGAGCCGGGCCGGAACGCCCACCGCGCGCACCACCAGCATCACAGGCGCCGCAGCCACCACAAACCACCCGGACCCGGCGCCCCGGCAGCATCCGATGGCACCGCGCCGCCTATCCGCGGCAGGTCATGCGGGCGGGCCTTCGAGGTGCTGGTCAGCTTATGCTGCTGGGGGCTGCGGGCAGCCGCCGCGCCGGACGGACGGAAGGGGCACGTGGGACCGATGAGCAGCTACCTGGATTACACCGGACGGGACGACGTACTGAGCGGGGGCGCGCGGATGATCCCGGTGAGCACGCCGGCCGGCCGCCACCGGGTGTGGGTCAAGCGAGTCGGCAACAACCCAGACCTCAGGGTGCTGTTGCTGCACGGCGGGCCAGGGGCGACCCACGAGTACCTGGAGTCCTGCGACAGCTACCTCCCGGCGGCGGGGATCGAGTACTACTACTACGACCAGCTCGGCTCGGGCTTCAGCGATCAGCCCGAGGAGCCGTCACTGTGGGAAGCCGACCGCTTCGTCGACGAGGTGGAGCAGGTCCGCCGTGCGCTCGGCCTGGGCCGGGATAACTTCGTGCTGTACGGCCATTCGTGGGGCGGGATCCTGGCCATCGAGTACGCCCTGCGCTACCAGCAGCACCTGCGCGGGCTGGTGATCTCCAACATGATGGCGAGCGTCCCGGCCTACAACGATTACGCCCGGCAGGTGCTGATGCCGGCGATGGACCAGGCTGCGCTGGCCGAGATCATATCGCTGGAGGCGAAGGGCGAGATCGAGAACCCAAGGTACATGGAGCTGCTGAACGCCCAGCATTACGTCCATCACGTGCTGCGCATGCCGGTCGAGGACTGGCCCGATCCGGTGCAGCGCGGATTCGCCCACATCAACCCGGCGATCTACGTGTCGATGCAGGGCCCGAGCGAGCTCGGCATCAGCGCTGACGCCAAGCTCGCGCACTGGGACCGCACCAGCGAGCTCGCCTCGATCGAGGTGCCGGCGCTGGTCATCGGAGCCCGCCACGACACGATGGACCCGGCCCACATGGAGATGATGGCCGGCCGCCTTCCGGCCGGGCGCTACCTCTACTGCCCGGAAGGCAGCCACCTGGCCATGTACGACGACCAGCAGGCGTACTTCGCCGGCCTGATCGAGTTCCTGCACGGCATCGCGTGCCGTCGCGGCTACCGCGCCGGCCCGCGCAGGGCGCGGGCAGCTCGCACCGTGGCGACCGTGGTCACGACGGTAACGGCCGCCAGCACGACCACGCCCCCGGCCCAGCTCGGGGGCAGCGGGGTGGCCACGAGGCCGTTGTCGCCGCGGAACAGCGCGCCGTCTGCCGCGCCGATCGCTCCGTACGGCCCGGGCCATTGGGCCTGCCGGGTAGCCCGGCCCGGTCCGCGAGTCGCTGGGCGGGCCGCTCGCCTCCGGGGCTTCCGCTGCCGGGCCGCGATCGATGATGATGGCGATGGCGGCGGTTGCAGAGGGAACGCGGAGGCAGCGACATGACGACGACGGCTTCGCCGGAATACGCCAGCCCGGTCGACTTCGATGCCTACGGGCAGTACGGCGCTGGCCGCGGCTTCGACCCGGGAAAGGCCTTCGAGCGGCCGCGCTA
>WNGE01003172.1_pt1 | contig 19569 bp, 16 predicted proteins | sample 5400651 | NCBI WGS metagenome assembly WNGE01 (sample SAMN13153370, study PRJNA577476) | soil metagenome | isolation source: 60 cm soil or saprolite under grassland replicate 2 | place: USA:California | collected 2016-06-15
ACTGCCAGTGAATGTAAAAGTGTGCTCTGCTGGGCGGAAAAGAAGCATGTTGGAGCGCAACCGGGAAGGGCCCGAGTTTACTCGTGCCGCCGCAGTCTCTGCCTGTGCCGTCCCGAGCGGACTTCAGACCGCGAGGTATCTTTTTTCACCATGAAAGACACCAATAAAGATCCGAAATCAGAGACTGTCGCTCACACGTGCGCCGTCACTTGCGGAATAAATCTCCAATCGCCTGTTTCATGACGGCGCCGCCGACTTCGGCGATGGAGCGGGTGAGCGGAATATCTTTGGGACAGGCCTCGACACAATTCTGCGCGTAGCCGCATTCGTGGATTCCGCCATCGCCCATCAACGCCGCCAGCCGCTCGCGTTTCAGCGCTTTCCCGGTCGGATGCGTATTGAAGAGCCGCACCTGCGAAATCGCTGCCGCGCCGACGAACCCGGTGTGCTCGTTGAATTGTGGGCAAACTTCCATGCAGCAGCAGCACGAAATGCAGCGCGAGAGGGGGTAGGCGGCTTCCTGCTCCTCCATGGTCATGCGCGGACCGGGGCCGAGGTCATATGTGCCGTCCACTGGCACCCACGCGTTCACACGCTTGAGATTTTCAAACAGGACGCTGCGATCGGTGGCGAGATCGCGGACGATGGGAAACTTCGAGAGTGGCTCGAGCCGGATCGGCTGTTCGAGTTTGTCCACCAGCGCGGAGCAGGCCATGCGCGCCTTGCCATTAATGAGCATGGCGCACGACCCGCAAACTTCTTCAAGACAATTGGACTCGTAAGTAATGGGTGTGGTCGGCTTGCCTTCACGGGTAACGGGGTTGCGGGCGATCTCCATCATCGAGGAGATCACGTTCATCCCTGGATGCCAGGCAAGTTCGAACTCCTCCCAGCGCGGCTTGTCGCTGGGAGAAGCTTGGCGGCGAATTTTGAAGAGAACGGATTTGTCGGGCATTAGACGGGGAATTTTTGTCTTCCCCAAGACGAAAAATAATCGTAACAAATTTCACCGGGAAGGGCACGAGTTCCACTCGTGCCGATTTAGCCTGAGTGAAGACGCGCGGCTTCCAGCCGCTGAGGTTTGCTTTGAAGCCTCGACGACTAATCTCCCCGCCGGGAACGTACTTTGTGACGTTCTCGACTTGGCAGCGCCGGAGACTGTTCGTCGTCGAATCTAACGTCCGCCTCTTCCTGAAGACTCTCTATGGATATCGTCGCGAGGGCCGCTTCGAACTGCACGCTTTTGTGCTTATGCCGGAACATGTTCATCTCCTACTCACTCCTGCGCTGGATGTAACGGCTCGAGCGGGCAATTCAGCTAATCAAGGGCGGATACTCGCATGCGCTTGGGAGTGTGATTGGAAGAAGGGCAGAAGTATGGCAGCGAGGATTCACCGATCACCGCATTCGCGATCAACAGGTTTTCATGCACCATCGAGATTACATTCATCAGAACCCGGTAGCGCACAAGATTGTGAACGATCCGTACGAGTATCGCTACTGCTCTGCTTATCCAGGATTCAAGCTAGACACGCGGCCCTCAGCGGCTCAAGCCGAAATCTTTGGGAGCACCCCAATCGGCACGAGTGGAACTCGTGCCCTTCCCGGTTCTCACGACGTCAAAAACAGCTAACGAAACCTAAAAAAGATTTATCTCAGACGCTTCACCTTCGAGTTCGCAGGTGGTCCGACGCGGATGAAGACTTCATCCCACCGATGATGTCTACCTGAAGGAGCCTCCCGATTTCCGCCAAAATGTTGCTCCAGGATTTCGTAGTCTTGCATTTCATGGACATCGACCAGACACCATCCCGGAAGTGGGCTGGTGCTTCTTCCTGCTACTTGAAAACAGAATACGCGGACGATTCCGTTTTGGATACCGTAGTCGTGGGGTTCTGCAATTCGCTCTTTGCCTTTATACGTCAACCGGAGCAAATGTTTCTGCATAATTGCGCTGCGAATCAGTTCGTCCAATTCTTGATCTACTAATTGTGGGATGGTTGCAGGCATCTGTAACACCTCTATGTTGCATCGGTTGTTATCTAGATGCGCGAAGCTCTTTGCGCATTTGGCCAGAGGTCGCGCTTCCGGAAAGCATTCTCGGTTATTTCAATACCTCCTCGCTCTCGGTCGAATCAGAGACACATCCACCGGCTCGAACTCAAACCTTGGCTCGTCGGCATCGGGAGCAAAAGTTGCCTTCGTTGTCTTCAGCCAGTTCTTGTCGTCGCGCTCGGGAAAATCTGGTTTGTAATGGGCACCGCGCGATTCGTCACGCATGGCGGCACCCTGCGCGATTACCCGCGACAACTGCAACATGTTATAGAGTTGGCGCGCGAAGACGATCGTGGTATTGGCCCAGTTCGAGCGATCGCTCAGATTGATTTGCCCGAAGCGCTCCAGCAGTTCGACCAGCTTGGCGTCGGTTTCCTGCAAGTTTTTGTTATAACGGATGACAGTGCAGTTCTTGGTCATCAACTCGCCGAGTTCGCGCCAGAGCTTGAACGGATTCTCCGTGCCCTCCGACTTCATCAATATGGCGTTATTTTCTTCCTGGTGCTTGCGCTCTGCCTCGAAGTGCCCGTTGCTCGAGGCAGCAGCCACATTCCGCGCGTACTGCACCGCTGCGGGGCCGGCAACAAAGCCTCCGAAGATGCAGGAGACCAGCGAATTCGCTCCCAGCCTGTTAGCGCCGTGATACTGGTATTCGCATTCTCCGGCCGAGAAAATCCCTGGGATATTCGTAGCCTGCTTGAAGTCCACCCATAAACCGCCCATGGTGTAATGCATGCCGGGGAAAATCTTCATCGGCGTGGTGCGCGGATCATCGCCGACGAACTTTTCGTAGATTTCGAGAATGCCTTCCAGTTTGCGGTCGAGAATCTTACGATCGACGTGCGTGAGATCGAGATAGACCATCGGCTTGCCGTCGATTCCGAGGTGATGTTCGTACACGACTTTATGGATGGCACGCGTAGCCACATCGCGCGGCACGAGATTTCCGTACTTCGGATACCACTCCTCCAGAAAATACCAGCGATCATTTTCCGGAATCGAATTCGCATCGCGCTTATCGCCGGAGATTTTCGGAACCCACACGCGCCCGCCTTCTCCGCGCGCCGACTCAGACATCAGGCGCAGCTTGTCTTCACCGGGAATCGACGTTGGATGAACCTGGATGAACTCGCCATTCGCGTAGTAGCAGCCTTGCTGGTACAAAGCCGACTGCGCCGATCCCGTGCAGACCACGGAATTGGTGGACTTTCCGAAGATCGCGCCAATGCCGCCAGTGGCGATGATGATCGCATCGGCAGGAAAGGTGCGCACTTCCATACTGCGCAGATCCATGGCGCAGATGCCGCGGCAAACGCGGTTGCCGTCGAGCACGGCGGAGAGAAATTCCCAGTGCTCGTACTTTGCAACTTTGCCTTCGGATTCGTAACGGCGCACTTGCTCATCAAGCGCATAAAGGAGCTGCTGACCGGTGGTGGCACCGGCGAACGCGGTACGGTTATAGAGTGTTCCTCCGAAGCGGCGAAAGTCGAGCAAGCCTTCGGGAGTGCGATTGAAGGGCACGCCCATGCGGTCGAGAAGGTCGATGATTCCCGGTGCAGCATCGCACATGGCTTTGACCGGTGGCTGGTTGGCAAGAAAGTCACCGCCGTAAATCGTGTCATCAAAATGCTGCCAGGTGGAGTCGCCTTCGCCTTTCAGGTTCTTGGCAGCATTGATGCCGCCCTGCGCGCAAACCGAATGCGAACGCTTGACCGGAACAATGGAAAACAAATCGACGTGGCCACCCATCTCGGCGATCTTGATCACTGCGGCCAGTCCAGCCAGTCCGCCGCCCACGACTATGATTTTAGGATTCGATGCCATCAGTTCGGTTCCAAGTTCTACCGCGCCGCCAGCGATTCCACCCCTGAGCCGATGTTGATCGGCTGCAACGGTGCTTTCAAGAATGAGTACATGGTGGCTGCGCCGACGACGACGAAGAGCAATCCAATTGCGAAGCAGACATAACCGAACCTGCGGCGGGCACGGTCGCCGGTTGTAATTCCCCACTTGGCTGCGAACAGCCAAAGGCCGTATGCGAAGTGCCACGAGGCGCCGAGAATCCCGAGAGCGTAAAACGCTATCGCCCAGGGATGCTGAAACTCATTCTGCACTTTGCCGAAGGCCGCACCGGGATAGGTCAGGATATGCACACCGCTGAAGCGCAGATGCCAGGTGTGCCAGACCATGTAGAAGAAGGCGATGGCGCCGGTCCAGCGCTGCGCAGTGAACATGAAATTGCCGGCCCAGGGATAATCCGCAACGTTGCTTTCTCCGTGATACCAAATGTAGAAGCCATACAACGAGTGATAGAGAATGGGCAGCCAGATTCCGAACAGCTCCAGATAAAAGACAAAAGGAAAGCCGGAGAGTAGTTCGACCTGCTTGGCGTAAGCTCCTGGACCGCGGGTCGCAAAGGCATTCGAGATGAAGTGCTCGATAAGAAAAAGTCCGACAGGAACAATGCCGCTGAGCGAGTGCAAGCGGCGGAGCAGAAATGAATGTCCTTCGCCCGCCCGCAGCGGAGCGACCCCGCGCTTCACAAGCGTCGGAGTTGCCGTACTCGGAACAGATGCCACGATTTTCCTATTCTCCTCAGTAATGAAGCCCGAAGTTTTCATTATCTTGACCCAAGAGAAGCGAAGTCAAGAATGCCCTCGGTACCGGATCATTTTGAAACCGGCCTAGTACGTGTGCTCAAACATTGGTACTGGGCTAATAATTAGCCCAGTATCCGAACATTGAACATCTCGGCATTGCCGATTCCCTGTAGTATTGGGTCGCACGGTAAGGAGTGCTTGTCCGAGCAACGCCCGCAAGTGTCTCAGGTCCAGATGCCAGCATGAACCCCAAGACAGAACTGGAACCCAAAATCCTGGAGGACAAAGAAGAGAGTGCTGTTCGGAGGTGGCTCAATGCACGCGCGTCCTTCGTCGTAGCCGTGGCCTTCGTTTTATTCGCCGCACGCCTGTTTCACTTAATCTCGAAATATGCAGTCAACATCTTCTTCTCTGACCAGTGGGAATTCAATGACGCCACGCTTTTCCAAAAGCACACGATTTGGCAGATGTTCGCCTGGCAGCATGGACAACATCGCCAGGGATTGAGTGCTTTGTTCTCGAAGCTGGTTGAGCCACATCTTGGTTGGAACAGCCGAACAGAATCATTCATTGCTGGAGGTATCATCGTCGCGGCTGCCACCTGCGCCCTGTGGCTAAGAAGAAGGCTTGGCGGAGCCCTCTCTTTCTCTGACTTGGTGATACCAGCAGTTTTTTTTACCCCTGCTCAGTGGGAAACCCTGGTGGGGACTCCCAATTTTGCGCATGGTCCGTTCCCGCTTCTCCTCACTGTGCTTTATTGTCTGGCATGGACCTCAACGAAAAAGGAGGCCAGATACCCGCTGGTTCTGCTCATTAACTTTGTGAGCATCTACACTGGGTTTGGACTTTTCGTTGGCCTGCTCACTCCAATCCTGCTCTTCTTGGACAACCGGTCTAACGCTGTTGAGTCTCGGCTACCAAGAATCTGGTTCGCAGGCTCCCTACTCGTTTCTCTCGCGTCGCTGGGATCCTTCTTTATCGGATACGGATTCATTGAGGACCTATCGTGTTTCTCCCTTAGGCCGACGTCGTTCCGATCATATGTGGGCTTCATGGGGCTGATGTTCGCCAACTTTTTCGCCATTAGAGGCACTGGCCTTCTTCCAAGGACCACGGGGATCATAATCTTAGTTGTGCTGGTGGCCTCGCTCGCAACCGCGGTATGGCGTTTACTGCGCCGCAGGCAGGCACTGAACATGCCGTGGCCTGACCAGAAAAGGTTGCTGATTACGACCGCCCTGATCGCTTACTGCCTGCTGTTTTGCATGAACACTGCTTATGGGAGGTCATGCGCCGGGTGGCTCGCGGCCCGCTCATCACGTTACGCCATTTATCTGGGCCTAGGGATGCTCGGATTCTACTTTCATCTTCTGGGCATCCGCCGTGACCGGGCACGAAAATGGCTGCTAGCCGCACTTCTAGCGCCCGCGTTCCTGGCATCGTTGCATGTTGATCGGCGTTCTATGGACCGTATGCGCGAGGTCAAGCACACATGGAAGGCATGCTACTTCCAGACTGAGGACATCAAGAAGTGTGACCAGGCGGTTGGCGTTCCTCTTTTCGGGCGTGCGCCAGAGCGCGCACATTTGCAGGAAAAACTGCAATATCTGAAAAACACCCACCAAAACCTGTATTTGGATTCCAAGTGAAAAATGGAAAATCGCGCCTGAGCGATAGCAGACAAAGAAAAGACCCTCATCATCGATAGCGGGTAGGCCGAGATGAGATCGTCATTAAGGTTCGAGTCGCACGATTGAGTAATGTCCGCCGGGAATCGGACCGATGACATATGGAATCAGGGCCCAGTGGGAATAGTAAAAACCGGCGCCGAGCTCCGGACAAATTGTGCTTGCGTGACTATGCAGTTGCACCCCGAATTGTTCTTTAGGGCCTAGAAAATCGTCGCTTCTGTCGCTAGGCCAAAGATTGTTGTACGGTACGGCGACGAAGTCGCCGTTGTTAACTTGGGGATTCAGCCAGTCCAAAGGGCGAGCGCCCAACGATTCCATGTAATACTGAAATCCCCAGTGTCCGATAAACCATACGGTGCCCCCCTTGCCATGTGTTCGCTCGTATACAGCAAAGGCAGCGCTGCGGGCCGAATTGGCCAACTCGGTATCGGCTCGAGTAATCCAAAGCGAAACGAAACCTGACAGCAACAAAGCGGCGACAATTGACGCAGTTAACCGTCGGTTGGGAACCTCTCGGATCCTCTCTAGACGTCGGGCCAACAGAATGGCGGTTGCGGGAATGAGTGGAAGCACGCTGCGCGCATTGATGGTCCAGTTCAAGAACGCGGTAAACACAAATGTGCCCAGGACCCATAATGCAAGGAACAGCGAGGCGGCATCTCGTTCGTGCCAATAGTCCGCGACCGCAAGCGCCAGGACGGAAGTTCCACCTGCTATGAAAAGAATCAGATGACTGCTTATAAGTAACCAGTGGTGGTGGCGCATCGCAGTGGCCATATAACCTCCCACGGGCACCCCGAGGTGTACCCGCCCGTGCATCATGAGGTAACTTGCCACTCCACTCCAAAGCAGTCCGAGCATGATTTGCCTTCGGGACCACACAATAGGCGCAAAGACCAACGCGGGCAACGTACATCCTCCCGCGTAGCTCAGCGCGACCAGCCCCCTTGCTGTGCGAGTGGCGTGGTCATAAAGACGCCGCTTCCTGGAAAAGTCAGCGGCGGTGAAGAGCAGTCCGTGACCATACATTTTTGCCGTGAGGAACTCGTATCCAACGAGGACGGCGACAGGTATAAGCAGGTACCAGACCCAACTACCCACACGTCTTTGCCGGGCGATTGAATATACGAACAGCAGCAGGATTAGAGAGGCGCCGAAATATTTTGTTAGTTCGCTGGCGGCGATCAACACAGCGGACGCTACCAGAAATAGCGGCCTTTGTGGCTCCAGCCCCTCGATCCAGAGAATCGCGGCCCACATCCAGATCGCCAGCATCATCGGGTCGCACATTACGCTGCAGACGGAAACCAATAAGCCAGGCGTTAAAAGCGTGGCAAAGGCAGCGAGCAACGGAGAATGAGTGAATTTCTGCGCTAAACGATAAGTGCCGAGCACCAGAGCGAGCGTAGGCAATAGAAAGACCAGGTGCAAGGCTCGCTCGGACCATCCGACAACACTGCCGGCCAGTGCCATGTAGTACGAAGCAAGCGGGGGATTCTGGGTGAGCTCCGACATCCGGACCTGAGTGAAATCCCAAATCAGCTGAAACCCATACGGATTGAAAGGATGTTTCGCGATGTACTGCGCTGCCCAGACGAATAACGTGTCATCGGTATGAAAAGCCCGACCGGAAAAGGGGACAAGGCAGAGGATTGTGCTTGCCGCCAGCAGCAGGTAGGCGACCACTGGCCGAGCAGGCGCATTTGGACTTTCAACTACGGAAAGAGGCTCAACCCTTGCCGTCTCTTTTACTTGCGTGCTGGGAATGATGTGCGCTTTCCTCCAAAACTCAAAAGATGGGGCCGCGCTCAGGGATCAGCAATAGCTTTGTGGCGTTAAGTTCACGTCGGAGCCTAAAGAGTATAGATGATGCGGTCCATCCAAGTCATTGGGTTCCGGGCTTAATCGAGATTATAGCGTTGAGTGCCGCTCAGATTGATGCGCTTCGATACCACTCGAGAAAACCGCGAAACGCTGCGCCACGATGGCTGAATTGCGCCTTCTGTTCTGCGTTCAACTCGGCAAAAGTTTTTTGAATTTGCGGAAAATAAAACAGCGGATCGTAGCCGAAGCCATTGGAGCCGCGTGATTTGTCGAGGATTACGCCCTCCGCCGTGCCTCGGAAGACAGCAAGCGTTTCTCCATCGCGAGCGGCGGCGATGATGCAAACGAAGCGTCCGGTGCGCTGATCGGAGGGAACCCGTTTCAATTCGCGAATCAGACGGGCATTGTTGGCCTCGTCATCTGTGTTGCTTTCCGCCTTGAGGGGATCGTCAGCGGCGTAACGGGCTGAGTGCACGCCGGGGGCGCCGCCAAGCGCGTCGACTTCCAGGCCGGAATCGTCGGCGAGAACGATCTCGTCCGGAATATAACGGCTGTAGTGTTCGGCTTTCTTTCGGGCATTGGCTTCGAAGGTTGAGCCATCCTCGATCACGGTGGGAAGGGCACTGAATCCCGGCACGGTTGCGATCTCGATGCCACAGCTCGCTGCTGCACCGGCAAAGTCGCGGAGCTTGCCGGGATTCGAGGTGGCAATCAGGATTCGGTTCATCGCGTGTTCGGCGAGACTCTCTCGCAGCGAATGGCAACGATTATTACAAGGAGCACCGTGGCGGCTGAAATAAGTCCGCCTGTGGTGCGATCCCAAGTGCGGATGAATGTGATTCGCACCTGATTTTGACCAGCTTCAACGGGGATCATGAATTGCCCAGTGATCTCTCGGGTTTCCGGCGCGACAGGGTGGCCGTTCACTTCCACATGCCACGCAGGGTAATCGAACAAGCGCACCACCAGCTTGCCCGGTGAGGTCACATCGGCGATAAAGAATTTTGATTCGGCGTCCCACTGTTTCACTTCGATGCGCGAGTGTCCCGCACCGTCAAACGTAACCCGGCGCGCTTCTTTATTGATTTCGTACGGGTCTGCGCCGGTGGGGACGTACTCGTCGGTTCCCTCGTAGCCGGAGCCGTCCTGCTGATTGTCGTGCATTTCGTTGATGTCTGCCGAAGTGTCCCACCAGGGCGGTTGAACGCGATGCCAGGTAACCACAAGCACGAAGAGCATCGCAGCACAGACCAGCGCTCGCGCGGCCCAACGCCGCCACGCCATTGTTGTCAACAAAGCGAACGGCACGTTCAAGCACAGCAACCAACGCCATGGGAGCTGCACAAAACGCAGTTTTGGGAGATGCTGCCACAGGAAAAAACTAAAGGAAAACATTAATAGTGCGGAGAGCAGAGACCAAGAGACGAGCACCCACCAGAGCTGCGGTGATTCGCGTCGGTGAAAGCGAGACAAAAGAGCAGCGCCCGCGAGCATTACGATCTGCGCCGCTGCCACCAGAGAGACCAAAAAGTTGAAGCGATTGTGATCAATGTCTTCAAGGATTGTGAATAAGAAATTATCCTGCGGCCGAACCCCTGGCGCGAGCACCTGGGCTATCTCGACCCACTTCTGCTCATACGCGGCAGGAACGATGTAAAAAGCAGCAAGACCGGCTCCGAGGATAGCGGCCGCTGCGCCATAAAGTAATACTTTAGGTGAACGCCGTAGAATCGCGATCGTCGCGATTAGGAGCGCCAGCGAATAATTGATCATGACTGCCGAAGGAGCATTGGTTAACCAGGCTGCGGCCACGAGAAGCCCGAGCGGGATTACAGCGCGGTGCCGCGTATCCGGCAGCTCTAAGATTTCCAGCAAGAGAAGTGGCAGGAGCGCTCCAGCCAGCAACTCAGCGAAGGCGCTGCGCCAGTAAACAATGACAAGGTAATAGGGGTTGGCAGCATACAAAGCAGCCGCAAAAATGGCATCCGGGCGGCCGAGATAGCGGCGGGCCAACAGAAACATCGAGCATCCGGAGAGCGTGAGGGCCACAAATACCAACGCTGCGGGAACCAATTTCCAGGGCAGCAATGCGCCGAGCAGCGCGCCGAGAAGCCATGAAATTGGCGGATAGAATATGAACCGAGCCTCTCCATAGCCGAAGTGGGCGAGCGCAGCCCAGCGAGGGTAAATAATCCCTTGTTTCCACTGGGCAAGCGCTTCCATCCACGAGTTCACGTGAAACTCGAAGTCGTGGCCGGAGGGAATTCCAAGGAAAAGCCAGGGGACGACAACGGCGATAGCGGTGGCGACGATGATCAGCAGAGGGGCAAAAAGTAGTGATCCGCCGCGAGAAGCTGGATTGGGGCGGGACTGGGGCACGCCGCAAATCGCGGAAATGGTGGTTCTCCTGGTAAAACGACAGCCGTAGGATTCGACCCGGAGATTGATTGTGGCGTAAGCCGAGGAAATGGGCAAACTGCGGTCGGAAATTCTCGAAGATTTAACGTGCGATTAACCTACCTGCGTGCGCAGCTCGCTAGACTGCAAATCATCAATGAGGTGGAACACGCCCCTCTGGGCACTGGAAGGCTCGCACGAGAGACGGCGTGCGGGCCTTTCGGTTTTCTTCAAAACTTTATGAGGACGCCACTTCTTCTGAGCTGCGCTGTTTGCGGAGTTCCAGCAGAAATTCTTCCTGACTCAGCGACTCGTGGCGGCGCAGCAATTCGAGCAAGGTGTCCTCGGGTTCTTCTGCGCGCGGAGCTGGGTAATTGTCGCCGTTGAGTGCCGCGAGAGCGCGCGGAGTGATGAGCAATTGCGGCATCGTTCCGGGGCGGCTGGTAAGAAAATTAATGAAGTTTTCCACCTGCGCCCGTTGTTCATCGGTACGCGCGGCGAATTCGATGCCCATCCCAAAACCGGGGTGCATAACGCGCACCATCCCTTCTGCTTGTACTTCCATGCCTTCAGCATTCAAGCAAAGGACGATGCCAGACCGCTCAGGAAAGGGCGATTCGGTCTCCACGTAGCATCCGCCAAGGCTCAGGTCGGTCAACCTGCATTGAGAAACCGGCTCGGGATCTTCCGGGGGAAGCTCGCGGGCATTGGCCGTGACCCATGCGCGAAGGTTGGTTCGCAAATTTTCAGGCAGGTCAATGAAGCGCACGCCAGATTCGCCGTTCGGGTTAGCCCAGGCGACTTCTCCACGAACCTCTACTTCCATATCGGGAGCAGTCAGACTAAAGTGCGCGCTGATGCCCGCGAAAGGATAAAGCGGCTGGGCGGCCAGCACGTCCAATCCATCCTCGCTTAAATCGAGAAGAATGCCTTCCATCTGCGTCCCGCTTGGAACGCGGAGCTGTACAGGAACCTGAACAGGGACGCGGAATGAACGGCGGCGTTCGCGCTTGACGAGCGCCGTGGCAGCGCGAAGCGTGGCCAAAGCGTGCTGCTCAGAAACCGGTTTGTAGAGCACGAAATTGGCGCCGGCGCCGAATACACTCCGAACTTTTGCCTTGTCGCTCAGAAGAGCGACAGTCACGGCGTGATTTCCCGAGGCCGCCTGGTATGTGTTCTGTAAAACTAAGGCGGCGCTATGGGGATCGTCGTAATCGACGATCACGGTGTCAAACTTCTGCTCCCCCAGGCGGCAGATGCCATCGGGATAGCCGCAACTCTGCACCCCGAGGCCGAAGCCGGCCAGCACCGGCGTGAGTACGGCCACCGCTTGCTCGTCTTTGGAAACCAGAAGTGACTGGAGATTCATTGGCGATCATGTCCCCATAGATCGAGTTCCAGACTACGGCCAGCGTGGAGCGCGGGCCACGGGTTTGGCAGCCACCGGGCCTGAAGATGCCGATCCGGCTTTGGCGGCCATGCTATTGGTCTGGTCGTCAATCTCCATGAGAATCGTGCTGTCGTCGTCGTCGTTCTCAGCCAGCAGAGGCGCGACCTCACGCAGCTTTTCCGCCGCCTGCTGCAGCGCCTCAATCTGCTTCCCCAACTGGGCGTATTTGGCTTGCTTGCGCCGCAAGACCTCGTGAATATCTTTCATACAACCCCCTGGGGCGAATTTAAGGACCAACGCGTGAAGCGTCAATTGGATTTGCCGGCAATGAGATTACCGGGGTAATCACGGGGCGTTGCAGCGCAGGGTCGAGTTACGGTTCGAAGCAGATAAAAATAATGGCGATAGGGCCAATCGGGGCGTTGGCATGCGATGAGCAGCGAGGTTAGCACGGCCATTTATCCTTGGCCAGGAGCGGACGAGACTTGAGAATGAAAAGCCCCGCTGAAAAAGCGGGGCTCAGAAGGGAGAGATATTTTGGTAACCGAGGTCCTGACTATGCAGCCTTAAATTTCCGCCGGACAAGCCCAGCAATTCCTACCAAACCGGTGCCAAGCAGGCCGAGAGTGCCGGGTTCGGGGGTCACGAAGGTATCTCCGCTAACGGCACCATGTGCAATCTGCAACGTTACCGACACCTTATTGCCGACGGCATTGATGAACGTGATCCCGTTCAGCACCATGACGCTTCCGCTGGTAAACGACCCTTGAAACAGCGTCGTACTACTGGAATTCGTGATGTCGATCGTGCCGCCGGTGAAGGTAAACCCGCCGGTAACAGCAGTCAGGGTACCCGTGGTAAGGCTTACTGTTCCGCCCGCTGGCTGACTGACACCGTTAATAGCAAAGAGAGCTGAGGTAACAGATATCGTACCGCTAGCAGCCGGGGGGACACCACTAAATGTGGCAGTTCCGGCAGAAGTGGTGCCAAAAATCGCATAGTCGGTTACGCTGTCTGCAAAAGCTGCTATCGGCAGAGCCAGCGCCAAAACGGCCAACAAAACTACTCTCCTCATAATTCCTCCGGGGACTTTAACTCGCACAAATACATAGCGAGGCTTATTGGACAGCGATTCCTACTTCTCAGCACCCGATATTCCAAAAGGACCTGATTCTTAAACGGATGATTCCAAGCAGCTTACCTGAACAATTTCCGCGGGGCAATAACTAGGAAGATGCAAACCTCTGCATAATTTCAACAACCCTTTGCAGCGATATGGACCCGAACGTGCCCTTACCCTAGCATTTTCGTGGTAGAGGTTTAGCACGAACGGGGGATTTACACGCGCGCGTTTGAGCAATATTCTCCATTTCGAGCAGTTCTGGGGGAGGGCTGTTCGGGCGTCCCACGACTCTTAAGAGTCCGGGGCGCTTCTTATTTTGGGAGCCAAAATTTAACCTTGTGTAGTGCTGCAGGCCCCAACCAGGCGCCGGCGTGACAACGCTAATTTTTTAGATTAGGATGCGAGCTTCACGGCATGTTGGGCGTCCATTGCCGTAGAATTTCTAAGAGGTAGCACCGCCAGGATCGTGGTGCCAGTTCTTCCCGAGTGGATTTCCAGGTATCCACCAAGCTGCCGAAGTCTTTCCCTCATTCCTTGTATGCCCACACCGGACCTGCCCGCTCCGGCCAAACCAAGCTGTACCCCAGCGGGTATGCCCTTGCCGCGATCGCTGATTTCGAGTCTGATCGCTTCTGGACCCTGGGAAATACGAATCGCGGCGGTCGAACTGCCCGAATGACGATGAATGTTGGTCAAACCCTCCTGTACCACACGAAATATCGTGGTCTCGAATTCTGGCGAGAGCCGCCCCAAATTTTGCGGAATTTCCAAAGCCACCGGAATCTTGCTCCGCTCGGCAAATCCCTCGACAAACCAACGAATGGCAGAAGGAAGACCAGCCTCGTCAAGCAACGGCGGATGCAGCAAGTGCGAGATGGTGCGCAACTCCTTCGACAACTGCTGAACCAAATGCAAGCTTTCGGCGCAGGCACGAGCTGCGCCATGGTTAAGATTCGCACCATCGCGTTGAATGGTAGCCAAATTCATGTCCAGCGCCACCAGCATTTGGCCGGCACTGTCGTGCAGTTCACGGGCAATGCGACGGCGTTCTTCGTCCTGCAACTGCAAGAGCCGTCCTGACATGGTGCGGAGGTTTTCTTCCGCGCGTTTCTGCTCTGTGAGGTCGGTATTCAGTTCCAGGAACCCCAAAGGCTTGCCTTGCTTATCCGACCAAACCGACCAGCGGCTGGCGACCGTGATCCGCCGTCTGTCTTTTGTGGAATGGATCAGCTCACCTTGCCAACTGCCGGTGCGCAATATCTCGGACCGGATATCCGCGAAAGGCTGCGGAAACTGAGTTTTGAGATAGTCATCGATAGGCTTGCCTAGAACTTCCGCTCTAGTCCAGCCGTAAAGACGCTCCGCGCCCTGGTTCCAGTAAGTGATCCTAGCGTCCAAATTGCGCACGAAAATCGCATCATTGGCGAGGTCCAGGAGTTCGGCTTGCTCTTGCACCTGCGCGGTGCGCCGCTCGAGTTCAGCAGTGCGCTCGCTCACACGCAGCTCAAGTTCGTCGTAGACCTTTCGAAGCGCTTCCTCAGCTTGCTTGCGCTCTGTGATATCACGGGCAATCTTGGAAGCGCCCAAAACTCTGCCGTCGCTGCCCTTGACTAGCGAAATAGTTAGCGAAACATCGATCTGCTTACCGGATTTGCTCAGCCGGATACTTTCATAGTGATCAATTCGTTCGCCGTTTCTCAGTCGCTGCAAAATTCGGGTCTCTTCATCGTACAGAGCACTCGGAATAATCAATTTGAGCGGCTGTCCTATAGCTTCGGCTTTGGTGTACTCGAACATGCGCTGCGCGCCCGCATTCCAACTGGTGATGATTCCGTCCAAATCCTCCGAGATGATGGCGTCATCGGAGGATTCCACCACAGCGGCGAGCCAGGCGTTCGCCTCTTCAGCTCGCTTCTGCGGGGAGACGTTGATCTGACGCTCGCGGATTTTCGGTTCTCCATTCGTTGGTGCCGATCTCTGGATTGGCGTCGAGCCGGAGGCGATGAGGTGCTGGGTTACCGATTCAACCGCGGTGAGCAAATCGCGGGCGACATCAGATTTTGTGATGTATTCGCGCGCACCAGCCTGTAGTGCCGCCGGGCGCATTTCTGTAGCTTCATACTGGCTGAGGATCAGGATTTCTGACTGCGGAACTTCTTTGCGAATGACGCGTGCGGCCTCCAGGCCATTGAGATGGGGCATGCCGATGTCCATTACAATGACGTCCGGCTTTAGCTCCTTTGCTTTTTGCACCGCGTCGCGGCCATCGACGGCCTCGCCGCACACCTCCCAGTCCGCTCGCGATTTCAGCAGCGATCGCACACCGCGCCGAACTACTTCATGATCATCAGCAATGAGAATGCGGACGGGCTGCATGCCCTTTTGGGCCTCCGGTCGTAAGCTCGTTTCCAGGGCGGCGGATAATTCGCAGATGCTAAAGACAGGACAGCTTGTAATGCTAGTCCCGAGTCACGTAGCCAACCAGAAACCATCGCTCAGGAGTAGCTTCTTTGGCTATACAGGATGTTATGTAAGTGGGATGTGAACAGGCTGTAGCCGTGTACCAAACAGCAGCTTGAGTGCAATTTCTTTGCACTTTCACTGGATTGTCAGCTTGTCCTGCGCCCAGTCGTGCAACCAGGAACATACTTTACATTTTTCAGAAATGGGTTATGATGTCGGGCCACAACCGGCCCATGTTACCCGCCGCCACTCGGGTCCATGGTGCAAGGCGGTTGACGCGTTGGACGAAGTAGGACGAGGGGGCTCGTCTAATTCGCGCTTGCCTTGGGGTTCTCCGTGCCTTAGTGCGCGCGGTGGGCTGGTGTGAAGACGTAAGGAGAAGTCCATGCACCCAGCCCCTGTTCCTCTCGCCCGCATTTCACACGTTGTTCTTTTGCTGCTTATCCTCGCTGCATTGGTTTCAGCGCAGGAAAGTAATGTGCGGCCCCTGATCGTCCAGGCTGTGGACGACTCGCAACTGACCACTCTCAAGGGCAATACACACCCGTTGGCGCGCGCGCAATTCGATCGCGGAGCGGCTCCGCCTGATTTGCCCATGCAACGCATGCTGCTGGTCTTAAAACGCAGTGACGAGCAGGAATCGGCGTTACGAAAGCTGCTGGATGACCAGCAAGAGAAAGCTTCGCCCAACTACCACAAATGGCTTACGCCTGAGCAATTCGGGCGGCAGTTCGGTCCGGCGGATCAGGACCTTCAGGCCGTCACATCTTGGTTGCAAATGCACGGCTTTCAAGTCAGCCAAGTGACCAAAGGGCGAACCGTAATCGAGTTTTCTGGCACCGCAGCCCAAGTACAGGAAGCGCTGCATACCTCGATTCACAAATATGTGGTGGACGGAGAAGAGCACTGGGCAAATGCCAGCGATCCGCAAATTCCGGCGGCGCTGACGCCGGTGGTGGCGGGAGTAAATACGCTGCACAATTTCTTGAAGAAGCCAATGATTCGCGTTGGGCCGCGTGTTCCGGTCACTATTAAACCAGGGTCGCCTCCACAAGTGACTTTTCCGGCCCAGAACGGATTCCCGACCCTACATGCACTTGGACCGCAAGATTACGCGGTGATCTACAACATCAACCCCGCGTATCAGGCCGGAATCGATGGAAGCGGCACAACCATTGCAGTTGTCGGAAGGTCGAACATCAATGTTCAGGATGTCACTGATTTCAGGAACGCGTTTGGGCTATCTTTCAATCCGCCACAAGTCATTATCGACGGCCCCGATCCCGGAGATTTAGGAAGAGGCGAGGAGTTCGAGGCGGTGCTGGACAACACCTGGTCTGGAGCGCTTGCCCCAAATTCGAATGTGAAGTTCGTAGTTTCCGCCATCACCAACACAACAGATGGCGTTGATTTATCAGAGGTCTACATCGTCGACAATAATCTCGCCGATATCATGACAGAAAGCTTCGGCTCATGCGAGGCTGCTCACACTAGCGCGGAGATCAGTGCTGCAGGCGCGCTCGCCGAGCAGGCTGCAGCCCAGGGTATAACGTACACCGTTTCCAGCGGAGATACGGGAGCCGAGGGCTGTGACAATTTAAGCGAAATAGTCGCCACAGGCGCGGTGTCGGTGAATTTCCTTGCGTCCACGCCGTTCAATGTGGCGGTAGGTGGAACCATCTTCAATGAAGGCACTCAGAGCGGTAAGTACTGGAGCTCATCGCTCCCGCTCGCGGAAACGGCGCTTTCCTACATCCCGGAGAACATCTGGAACGAAAGCTGTACTGTCTCACAATGCGGGAGCCAGAACGCAAATATTGCAGCCGGCGGCGGGGGGGCAAGCTCATTCTTCAGCAAACCTTCCTGGCAGTCTGGAGTAAGTGGGATTCCCACCGATGGCAAACGCGACATGCCCGATGTATCTCTAACCGCGGCACTGCACGATCCTTATCTAGTCTGCTTTGAATTCTCTTGTGAACAAAACTTTATCTACCTCGTAGGCGGTACGTCAGCGTCGTCGCCATCTTTCGCCGGGATTATGGCGCTAGTTGATCAGAAGATGGGGTCGCGTCAAGGGCAGGCGAATTATGTCCTTTATCGTTTGGCGGCGGCTGAAACGCTTTCGCAATGCAATGCCTCGAACACGACGACTTTGCCCGCTGCCAGTTGCGTGTTCAACGACGTCACCAAAGGCAACAACGTAGTGCCAGGCGAAATCGGCACGCAATACCAATCCGGTGTCGGCTATGACCTTGCCTCCGGCCTAGGCTCCGTGAACGTCTCTAACCTAGTGAACAACTGGAACACGGTTATATTCAGACCGACCAGCACCACCCTGAACCTCAGCCCAACAACCAATATTAGTCACGGCCAGTCTGTTACCGTCACCGCCAGCGTAACTCCCAACAGCGGTACGGGAACGCCTACCGGCGACGTCTCTCTAACTGCCCAGACAGGCTCAAGCAGCTCCGGCCAGACTCTCGTCGACAGCTTTTCGTTAACCAGCGGTTCAATAAACTTGCCAACCCACTTGCTCCCTGGTGGCACGAACTACACCGTTACCGCTCACTATGCCGGTGATGCAACTTTCGGAGGGAGTGACTCCGGTCCGGTTACCGTGACGGTATTACCGGAATCCAGCACAACGACTACAAGCGTGCTTGCCTTTGATCTAGGCGGCAATTCGCTCCCGCTCAGCAACGTGCCATATGGCAATTTTGTTTATTTGCGAGCTGATGTTGCGGGAAGTTCGGGCCAGGGATTTCCGTCCGGATCGGTAAACTTCAACGACAGCGCTGGATCCGTCCCAGGGAATCCTTTCGTGTTGAACAGCGAGGGCAACACAGCAACGCCAAATTTTGTTCTAACTTTGCCCGCAGGGCAAAACTCGATTTCCGCCAGCTATGGCGGCGATGCCAGTTTTAAACCCAGCAGCTCGACTGCTGTAAGCGTCACGATCGCGAAGGGTTCAACCGCTACAGTTCTGACATCGAGCAGCAGCAGCGTTGGTCAAGGCAGCAGTGTTACTCTCACGGCAACAGTTAACACCAACAGCTTGGGAGACGCGCCCGGGGGCACGGTGACATTCTTTTCGGGAACTACTCAACTCGGCAGCGCACCCGCTTTTGGTGGCTTCAACTCTAGGACGGGCATAGTTAACGCGACCGCAAGCCTTACGACTTCGCAGCTACCGAACGGGCAAGACAGCATCACGGCGCAGTATGGCGGAGATCAGAACTACAGCGTTTCGACTTCTGCGGCGATTACAGTCACCGTGCAGCCCGATTTTGCTTTTTCTGGGAGCGCTCCCTCGATTAGCACGAGCCCCGGTGGCTCGGGAACGCTGACGCTTACGATTACCGGGCCGACTGGCTACAACAGCACGATCAGTTTTACGTCGGCGTCCTGCGCGGGCCTTCCCCGTGAAAGCAAGTGCGGCTTCAATCCGCCTTCCGTGGCCGGCAGCGGCACGACGACGCTCACCGTTACAACCACTGCGCCCACAGCAGCGGCACTAAACGGATCCGGCTGGTGGGCAACCGGCGCCGGTTTCACCGTCGCAGCGGTGTTTCTCTGCGGCATTCCGAGAAAGCGACGGTGGAGGCCGTGGCGTCATTTATCGTGACTGCGTTTCTTATGACAGGTGTTGGCTGCGGCGGTGGCGGGGGAGGCGGCGGAGGTGGTGGAGATCCTGGCACGCCACGCGGCAGTTACACTGTGGTCGTGACGGCGACGGGTGGCGCGCTCAGCCATACCGTGAATTTCACTTTGAACGTGCAGTAGCCGTGAAATGGCTTTAGCGAATAAACGGCCCAGACTGCGTCTGGACCGCTGCATTAACTCGCAATTGCTCGGGGCAGCTCAAACGTCAAACTTTTTGCGTGCCTTTTTGGGGGTCTAACTTGCTCGAACGTGCACTGCCGCGGCTTCTTCTCCGGACGCCAGCGCAGAAATTTCGTCCCATGGCGGAAGCGTCCTCCAGAGAAGTGGTCGTACTGCACTTCGCAAACTAATTTCGGCTTGAGC